>Ga0115004_10002199_pt1 | contig 16073 bp, 11 predicted proteins | sample ArcticOcean_MG_C_10_FD_88737 | JGI IMG/M metagenome (GOLD analysis project Ga0115004, IMG submission 88737) | Marine microbial communities from western Arctic Ocean - ArcticOcean_MG_CB11_90 | ecosystem: Environmental > Aquatic > Marine > Oceanic | place: Arctic Ocean: Canada Basin | collected...
AAAAATGATTTGTCCCGCTTGGTACTGAAGGCGGGACTTGAACCCGCACGGCCATTACTGACCACTGGATTTTAAGTCCAGCGTGTCTACCAATTCCACCACTTCAGCATTGGTATGAATTCATAATAGAGCGAAAGACGGGATTTGAACCCGCGACCCCCACCTTGGCAAGGTGATGCTCTACCCCTGAGCTACTTTCGCAGTCAATGTATTATGAACTTTGCTCCTCTTCAAGGACTCGAACCTTGGACCCTCTGATTAACAGTCAGATGCTCTAACCAACTGAGCTAAAGAGGAGTTTGCCTCACATTTGTGATAAGCGAGTGCAAATATAGATTTTTTTAAAGTATCACCAAATATTTTTGTAAAAAAAAACATTTATTTTCACTCTAAGATAATAAAAATAAATTCTTCTTAAAATTCCAAATTTTTGTATTTTTGCGTTCATAATATGCTTACATCGTAAGCACAAACTATTATATGGATAAATTTTCGTTCTTAAACGGAGCACATACAGGTTTTATAGCAGATTTATACGATCAATACTTAGGGAACCCGGATGCAGTAGAACCAAGCTGGAGAAGTTTTTTTCAAGGGTATGACTTGGCAAATGAAGACTATTCTCTTTCAGAGGAAGAGGTTTCTACAAAAATTCCTCAAGAAGTAAAAAAGGAATTTTTGGTAGTAGACTTAATAAATGGTTACAGAACACGGGGTCACTTATTTACAGAAACAAACCCTGTTAGAGAAAGAAGACAGTACCAACCCACGTTAGAAATTTCTAATTTTGGATTAACAGAGAACGACCTGCATAAAGAATTTTCGGCGGGAGATGTTTTAGGATTGGGAAGGGTAAAACTTTCGGTCATTATAAGGCACTTGAAAAGCATTTATTGCGACTCTATCGGGGTTGAATATATGTACATGCGAAACCCAGAGAAGTTAAAGTGGTGGCAAACGCGTTTGAATGAAAATGACAACCACCCGAACTACTCTGTAGATTCAAAAAAATACATCCTTTCTAAATTAAATCAAGCGGTAACCTTTGAAAGTTTCTTGCAAACAAAATATGTTGGGCAGAAACGTTTTTCTTTAGAAGGCGGGGAGGCTTTAATTCCTGGAATTAGCGTGCTGCTGAGAGAGGCTTCTGAAACTTTTGGAGTTCAAGAATGTGTCTTAGGAATGGCGCACAGAGGTCGTTTAAATGCCTTGGTAAATATTTTCAAGAAACCCATAAGAGATTTATTTAGCGAGTTTGAAGGGAAAGATTTTGAAGATGATGATATTGATGGAGATGTAAAGTACCATTTAGGTTTAACGTTGAGTAAAACTTTCAGAGATGGGAATAAAATTAAAATGAACTTGGTTCCTAATCCGTCCCATTTAGAGACGGTTGCAGCGGTTGCAGAAGGAATTACAAGAGCTAAAATAGATCGAAAATATAACGGAGATGCGAGTAAAATTCTACCGATTATAATTCACGGAGATGCTGCCATTGCTGGGCAAGGAATTGCCTATGAAATTGTACAGATGGCAAAACTAAACGGATACAAAACAGGAGGTACGATCCATATTGTTGTGAATAACCAAGTAGGTTTTACAACTAATTATTTAGATGCACGTTCAAGTACCTATTGTACCGATGTTGGTAAAGTAACCTTGTCTCCCGTTTTACACGTGAACGCAGATGACACAGAAGCAGTTTGTCACGCAATGCAGATGGCATTGGAGTTTCGAATGAAGTTTGAAGCAGATATTTTTATAGATCTTTTAGGCTATCGAAAATACGGTCATAATGAAGGAGATGAGCCTCGATTTACACAGCCAAAATTGTACAAAGCAATTGCGAAGCATCAAAATGTGAAAGAGATATATGCTGCGCGTCTTTTGCAGGAGGGGAGTATTGATAAAGATTATGTATCTAAAATCACTTCCGAGTTTAAGGCAATGTTAGAGAAAGAATTCGATTTGTCTAAAAAAGACAAAACTTCTAAAGTAAAAGAGTTCATGGCATCTACCTGGGAGGCTTTTGATAGAGAGCACCTTACAAGCATGTTAGAGTTTGTAGACACCACATATAAAGCCACTCAATTAAAAGAAATTGCTAAAATAATTTCTACAGTACCTGAAGGTGTTAAGTTTTTAAGAAAAGTAGAACGTATTTTACAAGGCAGAGCCAAAATGGCATTTGAAACTGATAAGTTAGATTGGGGAATGGCAGAGAATTTAGCATATGGTTCTTTGATGGAAGAGGGATTTGATGTTCGTATTTCAGGACAAGATGTAGAGCGTGGAACCTTTTCTCACAGGCATGCAGTCTTGCGGGATGAAATTACAGAGGAGAGAATCAATCTTTTAAACACCAACCCAGCCAATAAAGGGAAGATGTTTGTTTACAATTCGCTATTATCGGAATACGGAGTATTAGGTTTTGATTATGGATATGCCATGGGAAATCCCAATACGCTAACAATTTGGGAAGCACAATTTGGAGATTTTTCAAACGGTGCACAGATTATGTTTGATCAGTATATTTCTGCAGCCGAGGATAAATGGAAATTACAAAATGGAATTGTAATTTTGTTACCGCACGGATATGAAGGTCAGGGTTCTGAGCACTCCTCTGCAAGGATAGAGCGGTATTTACAATTGTGTGCAATTGATAATATGACCCTCGCGAATTGTACAACACCAGCAAATTTATATCATTTGTTGCGAAGACAAATGAAACGTGATTACAGAAAGCCATTAATAATATTTACACCCAAAAGTTTATTACGTCATCCAAAAGTAATGAGCTCTGTAGAAGATTTAGCAACTGGTGAGTTTCAAGAAGTAATTGATGATACTTTAAACCCTAAAAATGTAAAGAAATTAGTTTTCTGTATGGGTAAATTCTATTATGACCTTTTAGAAGAAAGAGAAATTTTAGAAAGAGAGGATGTCGCTTTGGTTCGAATTGAACAACTATTCCCATTACATTTAGAGAAAATTCAGAAAGTAATAGACCGCTATCCAAATGTAGAAAATTACGTCTGGGCACAAGAGGAACCAAGAAATATGGGTGCTTGGAGTTTTATGTTAGAACGTTTCGACTTGGTGAAATTAAATGTATGTTCTCGTAAATATTATGCAGTACCAGCCGCAGGTTCTAGTACTCGTTTTAAAAAGCGTCATAAAGCGGTAATCGATAGTGTTTTTAACGACAATGAATAGGTATTAATGATTAAATATAGCTTGGAAGACGGTTTAACAGTTCTAAGCAACAAAAAGTAACGTAATTAAATACTGAGTTAATTTCAGTGTTCACAAAATAAGAAACCATGAGTGTTTTAGAAATGAAAGTTCCTTCTCCGGGAGAGTCAATTACAGAAGTAGAAATTGCAACTTGGTTAGTTGAAGATGGAGATTATGTTGAAAAAGACCAACCCATTGCAGAAGTAGATTCTGACAAGGCAACTTTAGAATTGCCTGCGGAAGAAAGTGGAATTATCACGTTAAAAGCAGAAGAAGGGGATGCTGTAGCGGTGGGAGCAGTAGTGTGCTTAATAGACACAAGCGCTGCAAAACCAGCAGGGGATGCACCAGAGAAAACGGAAGCACTAAAAGAAGAAAAGAAAGTGGAAACTCCAAAAGCGATTCCAGCAGCAACCTATGCAACCGGAACCGCTTCACCAGCAGCTAAAAAAGTTTTAGCAGAAAAAGGAATGGAAACTACTGCTGTAAAAGGCACTGGGAAAGATGGTAGAATTACCAAAGAGGATGCTGTGAAAGCAGTGCCTTCTATGGGAACGCAACCCGCAAACGGAATGCGCGCAACGGAGCGCAAGAAAATGTCGATGTTGCGCAGAAAAGTAGCAGAGCGTTTGGTTGCGGTAAAAAATGAAACCGCCATGTTAACGACCTTTAATGAGGTGAACATGCAGCCAATATTCGATTTACGAACACAGTATAAAGAGGCTTTTAAAGCAAAACATGGTGTTGGTTTAGGCTTTATGTCTTTCTTTACCTTGGCAGTGGTGCGGGCTTTAAAAATGTATCCTGATGTCAATTCTATGATTGATGGAGACTTTCAAATAAAACAAGACTTTCAAGATATTTCGATTGCAGTTTCTGGTCCGAAAGGATTGATGGTTCCGGTGGTTAGAAATGCTGAAAACCTCTCTTTTAGAGACGTAGAATCTGAAGTGAAGCGTTTGGCAATTAGAGCGAGAGATGGTCAAATTACGATTGATGAAATGACAGGGGGAACCTTTACAATTACCAATGGGGGTGTTTTTGGTTCGATGCTGTCTACACCCATCATAAATCCTCCTCAAAGTGGTATTTTAGGAATGCATAATATTGTAAACAGACCTATGGCAGTAGACGGACAGGTGGTAATTCAACCAATCATGTATGTTGCGTTGTCTTATGACCATAGAATTGTGGACGGTAGAGAATCTGTTGGTTTTTTAGTTGCTGTAAAAGAGGCCTTAGAAAACCCTATGGAAATATTAATGGATAATAAACCTACAAAAGCCTTAGAAATGTAAGCCCTCTTGTAGGTTTATAAATACTGAAATCCTGAGCTTTTGCTCAGGATTTTTTTGTTTGTATCGTTTGATTTGTTTCTGAAGCTTCAAAAAGATAACTTCGCTATTAGAGACTAGTATCAGCGCAAACGCGCATATTTATAAAGTCAGCATTTTTACACTTACAAATTCGATTCAAATTTTCAGTACATGCAACAAATGAATGGTAAAATAATTCTGATAACTGGAGGTGCCTCTGGGATTGGTAAAATTATGGTGGGTGTCCTATTAGCGCGCAAAGCAAAAGTGATTATTTGGGATATTAATACTGCTAAAATTGAACAGACGGTGTCCGAATTCTCTGCTATAGGAGATGTTATAGGGTTTACCGTAGATATTTCTGATGTGCATCAAATACAGGAAACTGCACTAAAAGTAAGTCAAGAAATTGGTGTTGTAGATGTGCTTATAAACAACGCAGGAATTGTTGCAGGAAAATACTTTCATGAGCATTCAACCTCGGATATTTTAAAAACAATGGAGATTAATGCCAGTGCTCCTATGCTCATCTCTAAATTTTTTATACCGGGCATGTTTGCCCAAAATTCTGGACATATCTGCAATATCGCCTCTTCTGGCGGTTTAATTTCCAATCCTAAAATGGCAGTATATGCAGCAAGTAAATGGGCACTTATTGGTTGGTCTGATAGTCTGCGTTTGGAAATGAAATTGCTAAAAAAGAACATTCACGTAACCACGGTAATGCCATACTATATCAATACCGGCATGTTTGATGGAGTACAATCAAAAATTCCAATTCTGGATCCAAAAGTTGCTGCACTTGCTATTATAAAAGCCATTGATAAGAAGAAAAGAATGGTAACGCTTCCGGGATATATCTATCGACTTACAAAATTAGGGCAAGGACTGCTCTCTATAAATGCATTCGACTGGGTTGCGGGTACCGCCTTGGGTATTTATAAAACGATGGAGCATTTTACAGGGCATAAAAAAAATTCATAAAAATTCCAATGGCAGAGGCAGCAAAGGGTGCGATTATTGAAAAGGCAGCAAAGTACCGTGTTTTTTTGATAGAAAATACAAGTTATTATTTGAGCCTTTGGGAACCGCATTCATTTGAGTGCCTTGGAACGGTGCACTACACTTGCGTATAAACAGACTAGTTGGCGTCATTTCAGCAGGATGCGTAGTGTGTTAAAATCATACCCAGATACCAACGGTTGCGGTTCTATGAGCACCATTGATTTTTGATAATTTCGCTGCAAATTAAAGAAGTAGGATTCAAGGAAGGTGTGAAACGAATATTATTTTATTTTCACAGCGATAGGACATGGATGCATTCAGAAGAACAGACAATCATTAAATATCTTCCTGCATTTTTAGTCCTATTTTTTATGAAAATATTTCTGAATGTTTACCTTGCATAAAAAAGTTAAAATGGTTAGAAACCCTGAATTAGAACTTGCCGTACAATTTATAGAAAAAACGGATAGAAATCTTTTTATTACAGGGAAAGCGGGCACAGGAAAAACTACTTTTTTACATAAAATTAAAAGCGAGTCTTTAAAAAGAATGGTTATTGTTGCGCCCACAGGCGTTGCAGCAATCAATGCAAAAGGGGTAACGATCCATTCGTTTTTTCAAATGCCTTTTGGCCCTATCTTGCCAAATCAGATTGCAAATACAAATCAACAACGGAAGTTTTCAAAAACGAAAATTGAGATCATTAGATCATTAGATCTAGTAATTATTGATGAAATTAGTATGGTGCGCGCAGATTTATTAGACGCTATAGATCAAGTAATGCGACGCTATAAAAATCGGAATAAAGTATTTGGGGGCGCACAAATTTTAATGATTGGAGACTTGCAACAATTAGCACCAGTAGTAAAACCAAACGAATGGAGTTTGTTACAACAGCACTATGATACGGTGTATTTTTTTAGTTCAAAAGCATATCAAGAAGCAAATGTAGTTTCCATAGAATTGAAACACATTTACCGCCAGAAAAATGAGGTTTTCATTAAAATTCTGAATGAAATTAGAACAAATACGCTGTCGGATACTTCTGCAAAAATTTTAAATAAAAACTACAATCCCTCTTTTTCTCCATCCAAAGACGAGGGCTATATTACCTTAACCACACATAATAATAGGGCCAATCTAATCAACAATTCTGAGCTCAATAAACTTAAAATTAGACCTGTTTTTTTTAATGCGATTATTTCAGGAAAGTTTAGTGAGAATGCATTTCCAAATGCAGAAAGGTTAGAATTGAAAGTAGGAGCACAAGTCATGTTTATAAAAAATGATTCATCGACAGAAAAAAGATATTACAACGGAAAAATAGGAATTATTACCGCAATTTCTAAAGAAACGGTTACCGTACAATGTCCTAATGAGCCGGATGAAATTGTTGCTGAAAAAGAAACTTGGTCGAATATTAATTATTCGATCAACGAAGAAACGAAGGCTATAAAGGAAGAGATGATAGGTGCTTTTACACAAATTCCGTTGCGTTTGGCTTGGGCAATTACCATTCATAAGAGTCAGGGTTTAACTTTTGAAAAGGCTATTATAGATGCTGAAGCTTCTTTTGCGCATGGACAAACGTATGTGGCCCTCAGTAGGTGCACTTCGTTGGAGGGCTTGGTTTTAAAGACACCCATTACCAGTAGTGCCATTATAAATGACAGTACCGTGTCTCTTTTTAATGAGGGTGTAGAAGAAAATCATCCTGATGAACAGGTTCTGAACGAATCAGAAAAATATTTCCAATTGAATTTAATTTCAGAATTGTTTGATTTTCAGCCACTGTTATATCCCATAACAAGATTAATTGATATTTTTTATAAGAATCAAACAAGTATCAAAGGAGCTGTTATCGATCATTTGCAAACGGCAAAGGATGAGGGAGTCGTGGCACTCATGAAAGTTGCGAATGGTTTTAAAAATCAATTATTACAAATTTCCGAGGAGGCTATTTTGCCGGAAAATAGTGCTCAGGTTCAAGAGCGTTTTACAAAGGCCATTGCTTATTTTCTCAAGAATACAAAGAATAATATTCAAAAGCCATTAGAGGCGCTTTCTTTTTCTACTGATAATAAAGCAGTACAAAAAGATTTTTCGAAACAGTTTGAATCCTTGCAAGAAAAGTTGGAAGAAAAGCTATTTACCTTGCATAAAATGACACATAGTTTTAAGGTATTAGCCTATCTACAAGTAAGAGCAAAAGCGGTCTTGCAAAAAACAGTACCCGTTAAAAAGAAGGCGCTTGCCTCTAAACGGGATCCTATTTTAGCGATAAAGTTACGCGCATTAAGAGATGGAATTTCAAAGTCTTTAGGAATTCCGCATTTTCAAATTTTCACACAGGAGACACTTTATGCACTCTGTGATACGCTGCCGAGATCAGAAGCAGCTTTGTTAAAAATAGGGGGGATGGGGAAAACACGCGTCTCAAAATACGGTGAGGAAATCATAGAAGCAATTGAAACCTATTGTTTAGAAAACGGGATTAATAAGCGCAACGAACAGAAAAAAGAAGATAAAAAACCCACCAAGCAAGTTTCTTTTGAGTTGTTTAAATCAGGACTTTCTATAAAAGATATTGCCAAAGAACGCAGTTTAACTTCTGGTACTATTGAGAATCATTTGGCAAATTATATTCCCTCTGGAGAGATAGATGTCTTAGAGCTAATGGAGTTAAAAAGGTATAAGAAAGTTCGGGATGAAATAGAGGTTGCAGGCACTGTAAAAGGATTGACAGCCTTAAAAGAGAAAGTAAATGGTAGTATTACATATATGGAATTAAAAATGGTTTTAATGTCTATGGAAGCTTAGTTTCTTTGTATTCCAAATTGATCTTTTTTTGCCATTGCGGGCTCTGGAATTAAAATTATAATTTTTAAGGAAGCTTAGGCTTTGTTCCTCTTTCTCACTGTTGGAACCATCTAGAAAAACAGTATTATTTCAAATCCTTCAAAAGTAACTGCACAGACGTTATACCATTCCATTCATTTTCCTCCAAAGCATATACAATATCAAAGTCGTTTTTTACAAGCGCAATTTTAGCCCCTAAATTAAAACCGATTGCACTGTATGTATGTTGATTGTCCCCCTGAAAAACAGTTAGTTTTAAATGAGTTTTATCTGCCCCAACCCTTTTGCCATACCCATTGTCTCGAATACAGGTAGAAGTGAAAGTAGGTTTCATATTCAGGGGTCCAAAAGGTCCCATTTGCTGAATAATTCTAAAAAATTTAGGAGTAATTTCAGACAAATCGATGGCTGCATCTATAGCAATTTCTGGAGTTAATAAATTTTTATCAATGGTGTTTTCAACAACTTGCTCAAACTTATTTTTAAAATGTTGATAGTTTTCTGGCAACAGTGTTAAACCAGCAGCATATTTATGCCCCCCAAACTGTTCTATAAATTCACTACATGCTTCCAATGCATTATACACATCAAATCCTTTTATAGAGCGTGCGGATGCAGCTAATTTGTCACCACTTTTTGTGAATACTAAGGTGGGTCTGTAGTATTTCTCTATCAATCGAGAAGCTACAATACCAATGACTCCCTTGTGCCAGTCTTCTTGAAAAACAACCGTAGTAAATTGGTTTTCTTCTTCCTGATCAATGATCTGGATGAGTGCTTGGTTGGTAATTTTTTTATCTAAGTCTTTTCTATCTGCATTAAAGATCTCTATCGCAGCAGCAAATGTAACGGCAGCGTCAAACTCCATCTCTGTCAAGAGTTCAACCGCATAATTTCCGTGTTTCATCCGGCCTGCTGCATTAATTCTTGGTGCAATGGTAAAAACAACATCTGTGATGGTAAGCACAGTTTTGTTTGTTTGTTGAATAATGGCTTTAATTCCGTTTCTCGGGTTTTGATTAATTACCTGCAAACCATAATAGGTTAAAACTCGGTTTTCTCCAATCATGGGTACAATATCTGCAGCAATTGCAGTAGCTACTAAATCTAAATAAGGAACAAAATCTGTAATACTTTGGGCTCGGGAAACCCCTAATGCTTGAATGAGTTTAAAGCCAACTCCGCAGCCACAAAGTTCATCAAAAGGATAACTACAGTCGGCTCTTTTTGGATTTAAAACAGCAATTGCTTTTGGAATTTCTTCCCCAGGTTTGTGGTGGTCACAAATAATAAAATCGATATTTTTTGCGGTGGCATAGGCTACCTTATCAAGTGCTTTAATGCCGCAATCTAAGGCAATAATTAAGGAAAAATCATTGTCTTTCGCAAAATCAATCCCCATATAAGAGATGCCATATCCCTCTGCATATCTATCTGGAATATAGGTGGCAATATTTGGAGTAATGGTTTTTAAATACGATGAAACTAAGGCAACAGAGGCGGTACCATCCACATCATAATCTCCATAAATTAAAATATTTTCGTTGTTTGCAATGGCAGTTTCAATTCGGCCAACAGCAAGGTCCATATCTTTCATTAAAAAAGGATCGTGAATCTCGGCTAAGCTCGGTCTAAAATATTTTTTAGCGGCTTCAAAAGTTGTAATATTTCGTTGACACAATATTTTTGCAATCGTTGCATCAACTTGTAATTCTTTTGCTAATTTATGTATTTTTTCTTTTTCAGGTAGGGGCTTTAATGTCCAACGCATAGCAATTTATTTTTTGAACATAAGGTACACAAATTATATTTTGTGTAAGAAAATTTCAGTTTTTACATCGGCAAATTGGCGAAACATTTCCATGACACCACAATATTTAGTTACGGATAAATTCACGGCTTTTTGTATTTTTTCTGGCTGTAATTCGCGGTCTGTAAAATGATAATCTACTTTCACCTTTTTATAAAAGGTAGGGTCTTCATCCGTGAGCTCTGCTGTTACTTCTATTTTGAAATCAGCGACTTCTGCGCGCATTTTTTTTAATAAAGAAACCACATCTAAACCAGAACAACCAGCCAAAGAAGAAAGCATTAATGCTTTTGGTGCAAAACCAACAACAGTCCCGTTGTCTTTCGATTTATCAAACATTGTAAAGGTATGCCCACTGGGATTGTCACTTTCAAATTGAGATTTTTCTTTCCAAACCGTGGTAATTATATTTTCAGTCATAATTTCTTCATTTTTTAATTTCGAAGTGTTAAATTGAGCCTTGCTACAAAAGTAAAAAAAACTACCTAATGAATGCCTAGAATGTCTATAAATACTAAATATAAGGAACTTGTTTTCTGTAGTCTCTTTTTTATATCTTTTATTTTTGGTCAAAATGCACCTCCCTCATTATTTGCAGATGATAGCCAGGCCTTTTGTCCTGGAAACTCAATAGTTATTGCACCTGGTTTTACCATAAGTGATCCAGATGATACCGGTGTTGTTTCTTTTTCAGCACAAATTTCATCAGGGTATGAAGTAAATTTAGATAAATTAGACTTAGACACGTCTCTCTATCCTAGCATCGGAAGTGCTTCTTGGAGCCTCTCAGAAGGTAAGTTAACCCTAACAGGAGTTGGGGGTGCAGAGATGTTGTACACAGAATTACAAGATGCTGTGCGTGCAATTGTTTTTACAACAACAGTGGCTACTGTGGAAAACGAGAAGGTATTTTCTTTAACTATTGGCGATGCTAATTATTTATTGTCAACAAATAATTTCTATGAGTTTGTTTCAGATGTAGGAATTACTTGGAATGCTGCCAAAGCAGCAGCAGCGGGGAGAACCTATTATGGTAGACCCGGCTATTTAGCAACATTTACAAGTCAGGAAGAGGCAGATTTTGCAGGAAAGCAAGCGTCTGGCGCTGGCTGGATTGGTGGTTCTGATGCAGCAGCCGAAGGCACCTGGAAATGGGTTACAGGACCAGAAGCAGGAACTACTTTCTGGAATGGAGGTGTTGGTGGAAGTTCTCCAAATTTTGCTTTTTGGAATTCAGGGGAGCCTAATAATCAGGGAAATGAACATTATGCGCATATTACTGCACCCGGGGTTGGGGTTGCTGGCTCTTGGAACGATTTGTCTAATGCAGGAAACCCTTCAGGAAACTATCAGCCAAAAGGATATATCGTAGAATATGGCACTCCTTCAGATCCTCCATTAAGTATTGTGGCCACTACTAGTATTTACATCCCTAAAATTTTAAGTGTTGAAGATGCGGCTATTTGTGAAGGGGAAACCGCAATTGTAAGTGCAACCTCAACTTTTGGTGCTATAGATTGGTTTGCAACCTCAGGCAGTACTACTGTGTTAAATACAGGAGCTATATATACGGTTTCAGGCTTAACGGCAACAACTACGTACTATGTTGCTGCACAGGAAGATGCGTGTATCCCACGAGATCGAACACTTGTAAACGTTACCGTAACAACAAATCTTCAAATAACAAAGCTTATGGGAGCGGCAGTTTGTTCTGGGGAAGCTGCAGTCTTTGCCATTGAAGGGACACCAAATGCTATGGTAACCTATACTATTGACAGTGGAGCAGACACAACGATGGTGTTAGATGTATCAGGAGAGGCAGAGGTTACTGTTGCGGGAATCACAACGGCTACTACAATTACACTAAGTAAAATGGACTTAAATGGTTGTTCAACAAACCTAACAGACACGCATACAGTTGCTGTTAACCCAAATCCAATAGTAAACACAGTAACAACCAACAGTATAATTTGTTCAGGTGCTACCGCGATTTTTACAATTAATGGGACTCCGGAGGCTACCGTGACTTATAAGATTAATGGTGGCTCAGTGCAAGCAAAAAATTTAGATACTGCGGGAGATGGGTCTTTATCTATTCCGGATGTCACGGCAGATACAACGATCGAATTGCTTGAGATTAAAGAACCATTGAATGGTTGTTCAACTGATGTAATAGGTTTTGTAGCTGTGGTAACAGTTTCCCCAGAACCAAGCGTTATTTTTCCTTTAGGAAATGATATTTTGAGTTGTTCAGGGAGTGAAATCTTACGAGCAGAGGCTTCCGTAGGGGGTGTTTCTACAGGGGAGATCTACTGGTATGACGCAGCCACAAATGGAAGCTTATTAGGCATTGGGAATGAATATACTACGAACAACCCCACTCCTAGTGGTATAAAAACATATTATGCTGAGGTTCGGTTTAATGGATGTGTTTTTTCTCCAAGAAGTGAGGTGAAAGTTATTTTTAATAGTACAATTCCAGATTTTGATGTAGTCCAAAATAGCTATACACTTTGCAGTGATATCGGCTCGGTAACTTTAGAAACAAAAAATCCGCAAGATATTACTAACTATGTTTGGTACAGAGATAGTGTTCTGTTGCCTTTAGAAAATTCAAAAAATTTAACAGTAACTGAATCTGGAAACTATACAGTGCTGGCGATTTCAGCATATGGATGTGAGTCTGCAGAAAAAAGTATTGTTGTTATAGACTCAGAGATTGCTTCCATATCTAGAGAAGGTATTTTAATTATTGAAGATTCTGATGACCCTATAAATAATAGTATTCAAATACTTACCTCAAGTCTTGGAATAGGGGATTATGAATTTTCTTTAGATGACGAATTTGGAACCTATAAGGATGAAGGGGGTGGAACTGTAGTTTTTGATGGAATTCTTCCGGGAATACACCTTTTATATATTAGAGATAAGTGGGGCTGTGGAACTATAGTGTACCAATTTTCTGTCTTGGAATTTCCAAATTTTTTCACCCCCAATGATGATGCTACAAATGAACTATGGAAGATTAATGGATTTAAGAAGGTTGTTCATGTTTCCGTTTACAACAGGTTTGGTTTACTATTATATCAAGAAAGAAATAAAACAATTGCAAATTACGAGGGTTGGAACGGTATTTATCAAGGCAAAAAATCACCGTCTAATAGTTATTGGTACAGAGCAATCTTCATGGATGCGAATGGCTTAGAAATCGAAAAAGTAGGTTTTTTCAGTTTGCTTAGAAAATAAGAAGAGTATTATAAAAGTCAAAGAGGATATGGTTTTTGTTGCTCAATTTAAATGTATATGCGGATACCGTGTTTAACGTATTTGGGTTTATCTTTATAAAAAATTAAAATATGCCTTTAGTAACACCCTTATCTTCAGAACATGATTTAGAAACAAAAGAATTGGCAGAGTTTTTCAACGAAACCCTTGGGTTCTGTCCAAACTCGGTGCTAACAATGCAGCGCAGACCAGCGATTTCTAAAGCTTTTATAAATTTAAATAAAGCCGTCATGGCAAACGAAGGGCGTGTTACTTCTTCTTTAAAAAGAATGATTGCTTGGGTTTCTAGCAATGCAACTGGTTGCAGGTATTGCCAGGCACATGCAATTAGAGCTGCAGAACGTTATGGTGCAGCACAAGAGCAATTAGATAATATTTGGGAATATAAAACACACGCTGCCTTCTCAGAAGCAGAAAGAGCGGCTTTAGATTTTTCGTTGGCAGCTTCTATGGTGCCAAATGCAGTGGACCTGAGTATTAAAAAAGAATTATATAACTACTGGGACGAAGGAGAAATTGTAGAAATGTTAGGCGTTATTTCCCTTTTTGGATATTTAAACAGGTGGAATGACTCTATGGGAACAAGCTTAGAAGAAGACGCTATTGATAGTGGAAATAAGTTTTTAGGAAAACATGGTTTTGAAGTCGGTAAACATAACGGTTCTGAATATTAAAGTTATTTCTTTAATGTTAAAGCTTCGTTTTCAAAAGACAAACCTTTAAAACCTGTTTTCATAAAGTTTCTAATATTTTGATGCGAAGTACCATTTATATCTTCTAAAACACTTTTATAATGTTCTCCAAAACAAGCTAAGGTTGCTGATTTTGTGAGTTTTTGTATTATTGAAAAAGCAAACAACTTGCAAGATCCCAGATTTTCATCCACCTTGTTTTTAAGGTTTCCATTACTAAAAGTAGTGGGTGTAAAGCTGTAATGGTCTTCTATTATTTGCATGGTTTCTGCAAATTTAATGGCTGTTGGGTTTTTATTTAGCTTCGTTTTAAACGCTTGTATGCACATCTAATTTATTTTTTTCCTGCTACAATAATAACAATTTCTCCTTTTGGGGGTTTGTTAGTATAATGGGCTAAAACTTCTGTTGCGGTTCCTCTAATTGTTTCTTCAAACATTTTTGTCAACTCTCTAGAAACAGAAACCTGCCTGTCTGCTCCAAAATATTCGACAAAATGCCCTAAGGTTTTTATCAACTTGTGCGGAGATTCATAAAAAATCATGGTTCTGTTTTCTTCGGCTAATAATAGAAAACGTGTCTGTCTTCCTTTTTTTACAGGCAAAAAACCTTCAAAAATAAATTTATCATTCGGCAATCCTGAATTCACTAGAGCAGGCACAAAGGCAGTGGCTCCAGGCAAACAATCTACTTCAATATTGTTTTCTACACAGGCGCGTGTCAATAAAAAACCAGGGTCAGAAATCGCAGGTGTTCCAGCATCAGAAATTAATGCGCAGGTTTCTCCACTTTTTATCCTATTTAAGACTCCTTGAATGGACTTGTGCTCGTTGTGCATGTGATGACTGTGCATTTGCGTAGCAATCTCATAATGCTTTAAAAGCTTTCCGCTAGTGCGTGTGTCTTCTGCCAAAATAAAATCTACTTCTTTTAGAATTCGAATGGCTCTAAAAGTCATGTCTTCTAAATTACCAATAGGTGTAGGAACAATATATAATTTACTCATTTTTAATCTTGGATTATTTAAATGTTCTCGATACAATTTTCTTTCATTCTTCAATAAAATCACTCGAACTGACAGTGCGTTATTACCTTTGCGTTTAATTATTTATGCAATGTCACTTCGAGTGATTTCGCTTTTGGACGGAATTGTATCGAAAAGTTTTTTAAATGAATTACTTAAATTTCTTCTTTGCTAAATTAGGGAGTTTTTCATATTCATCATTAATTAAAGCTTCCTTTTTAGCTTTGGACCATTTTTTTATTTGTTTTTCTGCATCAATTGCAAATGCTGCTTCGGTAAACTCTGCGTAAAAAACCAATTCTAAAGGTCTTCTTTTATAAGTGTAACTTTCTATGTGTTTTCCTTCTTGATGTTCAAAAAATCTTTTTTCAAGATTAGAAGTAAAACCTGTATAATAGGTTTTATCAGAACATTTTAAAATATAAACAGAATAGATATTCATGATTTTTGATAAATGTTCTCGATACAATTTCCTTTCATTCTTCAAGAAAATCATTCGAACTGACAGTGCGTTCTTACTGTTGTGTCTAAACTACTCACGAACTGTCACTTCGAGTGAAATTCTTTTTTCAAGAATTTTGTATCGAGAAGTTTTTTAACAGCACTACTTAAACTTCTTTTTTGCTAAATTAGGAAGTTTTTCATATTCATTATTAATGAACGCTTCCTTTTTAGTTTTCGACCATTTCTTTATTTGCTTTTCTATATCAATTGCAAATGCTGCTTCAAAACATAATAGATCTTCATGATTTTTGATAAATGTTCTCGATACAATTTCCTTTCATTCTTCAAGAAAATCACTCGAACTGACAGTGCGTTCTTACTGTTGTGTCTAAATTACCAAT
>Ga0115004_10002201_pt1 | contig 16063 bp, 6 predicted proteins | sample ArcticOcean_MG_C_10_FD_88737 | JGI IMG/M metagenome (GOLD analysis project Ga0115004, IMG submission 88737) | Marine microbial communities from western Arctic Ocean - ArcticOcean_MG_CB11_90 | ecosystem: Environmental > Aquatic > Marine > Oceanic | place: Arctic Ocean: Canada Basin | collected...
AGTTTCCATGGTCGACGTTGCCAAGACGGATGTGATCTTTTTCGTCAAAGCATCTACGCGGTGTAAAAGAGAAGATGCGTTCCTTTCTTCGCTTTGAATTGATTTCAATCGAGAAACTCGAGCGAGTAATTCTTTCGTCGTAGTATCAAACGCCCGCTTCTTCACCGTCAAATCGGCATCCAACTGTTCGAGCTTTCTCTTTGCAATTTCTTCTCTTTTGTCCCGCTCGCGTTTCATCGTCGCCGCTTTGACCGCTTTATCGAATCTCTTTTTCTTCTTTTCCTCGTCTTCTTCTTCAATATCTTCAAATATCACTTCCAAGGGGTCTTCGTCCGTCGGCGCTGCCGTCGCCTCTTCGTCGTCTTTTGATTGCTCCTTCGGCAAAACGGCTAACCCGGTGATGTTTCTCGACGCAGATTCCAAGATGGGTAAGACAAGTTTTTGCAAAGCGCGATCAAACTGACGAACGTGTTTGTGCAAAACGCGCTCGTTGGATTCCGCTTGTTGTTTCATGAAGTGGTAGCCGCGGTTTTCCCATTTCGCCAACTTGGCATGATCCTCGAGCTTCCTCGCCGGCGTCGCGCGTTCGTTTTCAATTTCAGTTTCCACAGCAGGTTTGAATTGATGGTAATAACGGTACGTATTGTGCAGCACGCATCGTAAGGCTGCATCGCCTCTTCTTGGAAGTAAGTTCAAGGCAGCTCGAGCGCGAATATCGGCAGTTAAGTGATGTTCGAACGTTTTCACGAGAGAGAGTCGTGCGAGGAATTCCCCTAAAGTGGAGCCTTGGAGGTACTCTTCGAGCGCGCGCGTGATTTCGCGAATGCCTTGAATATCGCCTTCGTCTTCTTCTTCATCGATTTCATTCATGGTAGTGATAGTCTTGTCGTCTTCGACTGCATCAAAAGGGATGGACGATTGCACGGATTTCAAAAGTCTGTGCAACGCGAACCACGTTCGCCTGGCTCGCGCGGCGTGTCTTTCCGAACACCTCTCTAACAGTCTCGACCACGCGTGTAACTCACGTCGTCGCCAACGCATAGCCACGTTTGCCATAGCCGAAAGCTCATCAAGTAAAGACGTTTCAGTCGATGCCGATTGTTCCCACGTTTGCGCTCGAGCGAGAAGCAACTCGAGACCAGTTAAGAAGGTTTTCACGGGACCGAGCAAAGGCAGCTTTAAAATCCGATCGCAAATCTCCGCGAGTTGCGTCAACAAAGGATGTTCTGGCCATTCTTGCAGCAGCGCGGTAATTTTACGTCGACAATTTGCTACGACTGGGAGCGCAAGAGAGGTTTCTCCCGGTGCGTCGCCTCTGGACATTTCGTGATCGATGGCATCCGCGTGTCTTTGCAATTTTTTGTGGTTGAACTTTTCGTCTTTTGACTGATCGACACCTTCAGGCGAGTCTTCGGACATCGTGCCTCTCGAAACCGCAAGATGTTCTAAACACACTCGGGTCAAGTTACCGAGTTGACTGGTATCATCGAGCACTCTCGGTAACGATTGCATTCTGTCGTCCTTAATCGCAGCGCGTCGCAAGATCATGAAACCGACGTCGTGCGCGTCGACGAACGACGTGGCGCGATTCGCGAGGGGTTCTGTGAGCTCCTTTGCGTTCGTGTGCAAAAACTTAGATGGGTTCACGGCGCGTCGTTCCGTATCGTATGAGGTTTCGTTATTAGCACCGATTGAAGTGCTCGCACCAATCGCACACACGACGTCGTGCGTTGCCACGAGCTCGAGGAGCAGAGCGCCTTCGAGCAAACCGGCTGTTTTCGCCGCAATCGCTGCGTTATTGTCCATCTCGTCATCTGAATCGTCCTCTTCTGATTTCTTGTTCTCGTCTCCTTCTTCGACACAATCGTGATCGAGTTGCAAAATATCACCCGGCGCATCCTTGAAATCTTTCCATTGTTCGACAAAGGTACCAAAAGTCGTTTCAGAAAATCTCCTCTCAGTTTCGTCGTCGTCGCCTTCCATGATCTCCATCGCCGTCGGCGCCGCTACGACGCGACGAAACACGGCAATCTTATCATCATGTTCGTAAAGGGTGTCATCTTTCTCCATTTCAATATCTCGCACTGATTTCCAAAGATCGGCTAAGCGGTCAAAAACAGAAGACGCGTTTTTCCACAGCTGCGGCGAGAGAGACTTTTCTTTAATCACGTCGTCGCGAACTTTCTGCATAGCGACTTTGAGCACCGCGACGCGGAGTTCCCCTGATTTTTCGAGCTTTTGTAACGATTTGAGCGTGGAAACGTCCGTGAGCAAACTTGACGACGCTCTTGCCATGCTCTCTACGTTTCTTTCTAAACTCTTTTCATCGTACTCGTCGGAAGAAGAAAACTTGAAAAGCTCTCTCATCGCTCTCGTCGCCAACGCTCGAGAAGGGTCTACCATACCCCCGCTTAAACCATCCTCTAATAGTTTCAAGCCTCGGGTAAGTTCCGCCGCGGCGAGTCTCAGCGGTTTCGTGGCATCCGCATATCCTGAATACTGTGGCGTCTCTAAAGTTTCCGACCAGTGTTTAGCGGCATCTGAAAGCACTTTCACTTCTTGGTACGCTTTCTCAAATGCACCGGCTTCAGAAAAGGTGTCTTTCGAAGACGCTTTCAAGGAACCTTCGAGAGATTTTAAGGTTGCTTCGAGCCTTTCTGGCTCCGCTAATCCGCCTTTCTCGTGCGAAAAACGATGAATGTGGCGCATAAGCTGACGCCATTTTGGAACGCTCGGTCGAGGCGCGAACATTCTTCGCAACTTTATTTGATGCGCTTCGAGTTCAGTCTTTGCCTGTTCGACTCGTTGCTTCTCGGGATCGGCATCGCTACCCAAGGCGAGAAGCGGCGATCGCTCGTGAAACTCAATGATTTCGATTGCTGGAATGCTCTCAAAATTAATTTCTCGATCTACGCGCTTTGCATCGTTACTTGTCTCCGCCATTGGATCCGACATCCCCGAAGGGAACATGCAGTGCAGCCGCAAACACCCGAGACGGGTCCAGGCCATACCTCGAAGGAATCGGTCGCGGTTTGCTCTTTGATGATAACCTATATTACTTATGTAATGCTCAGACAGACATTCGAATAGACCTTCGAGCGTCACGCTCACCGACGTTGAAGAATATTTGAACTGTTGTGTCAAATTTCTGCTCACGACGTTACGCTGCTCATCGAAAAGGGATTGTCGTGTCACGTTTCCTAAAGTAGTATTCTTGGATACCAACTCTTCCCTCAACCCTAATGCATACTCACATATCATGCCATCTGCACCGTAAGCGCACATGGTGTGGACGAAAATACCACGCAACGTATTCCAATCTTTCGCACTCTCGTCCTCAGCATTGTCCCGACGCATTCTCAATTGCCTTGCAGCCAATCGTAATTGCGCGACTCTTTGTCCGCGTTCTTCAAGACCGACGGTGGAGACGAACAACGCCGAGGTCAGGATGGTTTGAAGCGCGCGTTCTGTACGGGCTGGTCCATCGCAGGAGAGCCATTTAGTCTCGAGCTCTGCCAATACTTGCTCATTTTTCGAGCCTATATTGATCGACGATTTTTTAGTCGTCTTCAAAAAATGGGGAAGCTGCGAGAGCGCTCCTGAGCGATGCGCGTCGTGCCAAGATAGAAAAATTTCCAAAGCTCTTCGGGATAGAGCAGACGCATCTACGGTCGTTTGTCTGGGATCACTCATGTCCCATAGGAGTTTTCGATGGCCTTCGAAATCAGACGCAGCACGCGGAGAGTGAGACACACCGAATGATAAAGCCTTCGAGGTTGCCTCATGTAGTCGCTCCAAGAGCTTTTCTCTTCTATGATGATCCTTTTCCTCTTCATTACTACTGTCAAAACTCAAAATCAGCGCGAGACGTGCGAGAACTTCTCTATCAAGCTCGAGAGAGTGTAACTCTGCAAACGGAGAAAGCTGTGCGTTCTTGAACGTAATATCCTTCCATTTTAAAGTCCAGTGCGGAAAAGAAAACCTCGGCGGAGCGAGAACCGCCGACGAGGTTTCCAGCGACCAAGATTCATCGTCATCGAGCGATTTGACAAGTTCTCGGTTTGGAATTTCAAACGCAAATGGAGCATTGGTGTCATTTCTATCCAAATCGACGGTATCGTTGTCCATTTTCATCATCGCATCCGAAATTTCTTCTTCGAACTCGCTCGATGACGACAACGAATCGTATATTTTAAGAATGGCCTTGGCGCGCTCTTGCGTAGACGCATCCCACGCGCCCGAGTCCACACAATGCTGATACAGTTGACGAGAAAGCAGCGATGGTAGTGCAGTAGCATCATTATCTGCTATCCCATTTTCGCTCGAAGCAATACCGACGTGCGTGAAGCTGAAAAAACACAACGCTTCCAAGGCGGTGAATCGCAGTTTCGCCGATGCGCCTAAATTGGCAGCCTCTTTAGCCAAGAATGCAATCGCTCTACTCGAAGGATCATTCCTCGAAGAGCGAGTGTAATCCAAAAGTGTGCTTACTCGGGAGCCGTTGTTTTGGAGTGCTCTAGATGCTATGCGAACGATTTCCTCGGCTGTGCGAAGAGTATCACTTTGCGGCAAGGTTGGTTTCCCGATAGCGTGCCAGAGGAACGGTACTCCTGGAGGCTTGGATGGAACACCAAATGCTTCGTCTACGAGAAGCGAACGCTTTTCATCGCGCAAGCCTGCTCTATCATTAGGAGCAGTAGTGTTTTTATTTTGCAAGGATAACCAACTTTCGTAATTTTGCGCGGCTTGTTTTGTTTGTAACCAAGCCACCGCAAGGTTTTCAAGCGCCGCGTCGAGATTACCGTTGGCCACCTCAAAGTCTTCATACGGCGTTGAACGAATGAGCACATCAAAATGTGACTTCCACGATACGAAACTATTCAAAAGTTTCATTGATTCAATATTCAATGGCCCAGTACACGAGAGCGACTCCTGAAGCAAAACTTCGTTCGTTTCTTCTAATAGCTGGTTCGCGAGAGCTATTTTATCCAGAGACGCGTGCACAGCGCTTTGCCTCGCCTTCTCTTTCGCGTTCTTCGCGCGATAGCAGGACATGGTCAAAGCTTTCATGTCACCAACGTGCGCAGTTGACGATAAGAAGCATGTATCTGTATATGCCTTTTCAAAGGAATATCGCGCACAGAGGGGCGCAAGTAGTTGAACCGTTTCCGCCAAAGGCTCCCTATTTTCAAACAACCGCTGGAAAAGTGTCCAGGCGAGAACACTCGATTCGATTTGCGGAACATTGCACGTTGATGTGATGGCACTCGCGAAAAAGTTCCAGCTCACTCGGCTTTTATCCAGAGATGCTCCAGATGAGTTTTTAAGCGCGTAAATCGTGGAGGCTCGGAAGAGTGCGATTACCTTGCTGTTCCACGCGGCTTCGTCTTCTTCGAGAGAGGTTTCAAACGCACCCCCTTGAAAATACTTCATAAGCTGCGAAGTCGGTAGGTTTGCTACGAGCGATTGCTTCTCGTGCAATATCAACAGTATGTCTTCGTCTTTGCTTTTATCCCTCGACGTTTTCTGAACAAAGCACTGCGCAGCAAGAAGTGCGGCTGCGTGCGTGGACAGCGAAAATCCTGAGAATTGCTCCAAAGACGTTAGCGCCAATCGATCTTCTCGCGATATCCTATTTGCCGTAGCAAGACGATTCGGCCAACCAGATGGTGATGATATGAACGAATGCAAGGTGTTTCCAGCAAGATACACCGAATTCATATGTGGCACAAATGTTTCATCGTAAACGAAGTTCGATTCTTCGCTGGGCACGTTATACGCATGCGGTAAACTCAAACGAAACGCTCGCATGACGGGTACTCCCCTATTGACGAGCTCGAGCGCGAGCTCGGCCCATCGACAGGAATCGCGCGACGTTAAATGCACGTGATTTCCAATCGTCATTTTGAGTTTAATGATCATAGCAAAGTGTGTTTGCACGATCGCATCTGCTAGAATACCATTTGGGATACCCTTTGCCAAGACCATAGATTTGATATCCTCGTTAATCGACGGTGAAGAGCTCGGCATTTCCGCCAGTCCCAGTTGTTTGGAGAACAAGCTTGTCTGCTCGTTGTCTGACGGGCTTTCGTATCTTTTTGGATGCAAAAATACCTCAACTCCACGATTACGCATCGCTCGCGATACTTCCCCTCTTCTTGGATCGACTGCTAAGAATAATCGAAACCCTTCGTGCGCCTTTACGATGCGGCTTTCGCCATTTGGTAAGAAACCGCATTCGTTTACCAACAAAGTCCCCTCCGGTTCCAGCAAAGGATTCAAACGATCGAGCACGGTTGGGGAGCATAGATTTGCGTTTTCGAGTAAAACCCAATCGCCTCGTTCGACGGCTTTTAGCAAAGCCCCGTCGACCCACTCGAATCGACCGGCATCTTTCTTAGGTCCGACATTGAACGAAGTTGGCGTGACAATGGCTTCAAAGTTCTCATGAAGCCAGGAGATTTCAGAATGAACATCGTCTTGCAAAGATGATGCGTTCGAAGTAGCTGCGGCACTTAATGCAACGATTACCTCGCGGAGAATGTACACTGCGTTCTCCGCGTCGTTTTCTGACATTGCTTCTGATGTCTGCGTGGCGGCTCTGTAGGATTCCCACATTTTCCAAGCGCGCGTGGTTGAACTCACATCACCGAACGCACTCGATTCGCAAATGCCTTGGAGTAGACTAAAGATGCGAGATTCAAAGTCCACGCGATCTCTCGACGACTCTTTTTGCTCAAAAGATCCGAGTAATTCGCTCGTATCCGTAGCTGAAGTCAACGCGATGCGTTGTAAATCTTTTCCGGCAAGTCTGGCGAGGGCTTTCACCAGCGTCGTTTTACCAGACGCGGCTTGTCCGACAACGATTGTCATCCATCCGCGATCGATACAGAAAGAAGCCGCTTCGAGGGAATCTAAGTTCCCTCTTAGAATTGCGAAATTTTCCTCTTCGTCAATACAAGCAATGCCAGCATCAGCGCTAGATTTTGATGTGGAGGATGTATGTCTGCGTAAAACTGCATTGCCAATTTCGAGATATCCATCCTTTCGCATTTTCATGTGGGAAGCGGTTGGAATCTCGTCTGCGTTAAGACCGAATGCTCGAGCAAACGCGTGCTTTGCAATTATTCGGTCGTTCACAGTTCGTAAGCGCTGAGTATATAATGCATTAAATACCGATGCGCACACCCGGACGTATGAATTTTCATCCATCTCGTTTTCTGGGATGATAGAAGTAACGAGTTCGCACCATCTCATGATATCTCGAAGGTTGAATTCCCACGGTGCACCGGCTCTAGCAAACCTATATCCAGTCGTATCCGTGGTACTACTCAAACGAGCTAACTCTGCATTACAGTGGACCATCTTTTCGATGACGCTCTCGATAACGTTCGGATGTAGACTTTTCGCGATGTGCTCGACGTCGTTAATACGCATGGGCTCAACGAATACTCTAGTGAAACGATTAAGAAAAGATTTTGGCAATCCTTTTCTTCCACCGCCTTGTGCAGCAGGGTTTTGAGCTGCAAATACTCTAAATGTTGATGGGCATTTGAACGTCTTACCGAGCTCTGGCACAAACACTTCTGCGCGATGATCGAGCGCGGCATTCAAGCCCTCTAAAACCGGTTGCGGCGCCAAATTCAATTCGTCCAAAAGAACCCAATCACCATTTTTCAAAGCCGCTAAAAATGCTCCATCGGACCATTTAAACTCACCGGCTTCACCATCAGATGCTGGTAGATCTGCTCCCAGAAGATCCATCATATCAGTCTGCTCCGAGAGATTTAATCTTACCAGTTTGTGCCCAGCAGCCTTTGCCAGAGCCGAGACTATAGACGTCTTACCAACTCCGGGTGAACCTTCCAATAATATTGGTTTCCGAGCGAGTTGTAATGCGCGAAGGAGTCGCGCAACGTTCCGCCTGGTTGACGGGGCAGTTAAAGCGAATTCAGATGTCGAGGGAATCGGATGCGTGCCACAACTAATCGTGAATGACGAGATGCCAAATCGAGTGCCGTCGTCAACTGCGCTGCAGTTGAGGAGATCTTCCTTCTCGTTTTCTGCACTCGGATCGTGCGCATACGACGCTCTTTGTAATATTTGTTCGTTCAAGGTTCGGATCTGTTAGAAAGAGAAAGAAAAGGAAGTTCGGTCAATGAAATCAATGGCGATGATAGTAAAATTGTAAAGGTAGAGAAACTATACCAATAATACGCTCAGGGTTGTAGGGGTTTCTCATCATGCAAGATCAGAAACTTACCAGGTACAACAAAAACTTCACGGCGCAATGTAGTAAAAAAAATGCAGGCGAGATCGACATCGTCGTTTCAAAAAAAAAATATGATTGCTGACGTACCTCTGTGTCTGGTATGCGCGCGCGCAAATACTCGACGCATTTTCGATTGAGCGCTTTAGCTGTTTCCTCTGGCATCCCTAAACCCAGACCGAGGCCATCTAAAAGCGTTAAGTACGCCCCGTGAGCGAACGCAGCAAATCCTAACAGCGCGTTCGGCCCTTTTCTATTCTCTACTTCGTTGATGAATTGAGCCCAAGCCAAAATATCTCTGGTTTGCAAACACGCCTTTGCTTGTCCGGCGCCGGCGATGCTTTGATAGAATTCCCAGAATGAGGCTAATTCTTTCGCATGGTCGTGCGCGTAAATAGTATCCATATTTTGAGAATGAACCAGACGCCGTGAAACTATCTCTTCCATCTCTTTTGCCGAAGATACGCCTCCGACCCAAATTTCTGTGAATCTGTTTCGCAGCGCCGGAGATAACTCCTTCTTTCCGAAATCCCCACCCGGGTTCATCGTTCCTATCAATCGAAAATTTGGGTGAGCGATGAGCTCTTCGACATCGATACCGCCTTTTTCAGGTAAAGTAATCGCTCGTCCGGGTTCTAAGACGGAATTTAACCTCTCCAATACGGAATCTTCTGCGAGTGAAAGCTCATCGACGAGTAAAATATCCCCTTCGCGCATGGCTTTAATCAAAGGTCCATCTTCCCACGCGAATGGTGCGTCTCCTTGTCTTGCAGGTCGAAAGCCTCCTATAAAATCACCAGTTTCCGTGTGTTGGTGACAGTTTAATACACGTAACTTTTGCCCATGAATCATTGCAAGGATCTGCACCACAGTTGTCTTCCCACAACCAGTTTCACCTACAAGCAAAGCGGGTTCTTTATGCTCAACGCAGGCTTCGACCAAAGCATATAAACGACGCATAGCGGGTGTCCACGCGATAGAACGTGCCATGATGATTTCTTCAGCTGAAATGTCGCAATTTTTACCCGTCAAAGCAACTTCCAAACGTCCTTCTAAATTTTCACTGGATGCCGACTCGTACAGTTGTTCTAGAGAAATCTCTGGGACTTTTAAAGCTTTCTCAAGAACTCTCTTCAGCGACATCCTTTCGTTTTCCGATCGCAATCGCTCGCCAAGCACGCGAAAGCCATCGCTGGCTAAGTTTTCGTATCCAACAGATTTCCTATTCGCCCAGCGAAACAAATCGCGGGCGGTGATGTATCCATCTTTACCGGCAAAAGCTCGAGAACCTCTTCGCATACCTTGCAAAGCGCGCATAGATTCTACGAGCTTCACGCAATAGCTCGGTGCGATTTCACACCGCTTATTCAGAATGACTTTGAGTTCTTCGTCGGGAATGTCTCCGATGTGTAACTCAACGAATCTGTTACGAAAGGCTTTCGACAATACCTTGCGCCCTCCATAAATTGCACCTGGAGGATTTTGCGTCGCAAACAGGACAAAGTGGGGGTGAGGTCTAATCGTTTCTTGTAACTCGGGAACAAAAAGTTCTCTGTTATCGTCTAAAAGTCTATTCAAAGCTTCTAATACATCAGAAGGCGCTAGATTCAACTCGTCAAGAACGACCCAGTACCCTCGGCGTACCGCTTGCACGAGTGCGCCTTCTTGGAAGGTCAAAGCACCTAAAGTGTGAATGAAAATAGAAAGTGGTTAGAGATGATAAATCGATAAACACAAAAGCACAACGAAACGTAAGATGCTAACTGAAGCTGAAGAAGAATATAGCCTTGGAAGTCACGCGAATGTCCTGAGATGCTCCGGTAAAGAGCGACGACGGATTCCCGCAAGCGACCAACTCCCGAGGCGCATAAATCTACGGACTGCTTTCCGATCCCCCGGATTCTATTGTATAAGAACGACGGATAACGAACTAGCGTCCGAAAAAAGAGAAGAAAAAGATAAATATGAAAGATGTAAGGCCATATACGTACCCTTCTCATCCGTTATGTACGTGCCAAGGTACTCTTGTAGATCTGTATGCTCGTGATTGTTGATGCGCATGAAACGATGTCCAGTACGCTTCGCGAGATATTCAATGATGGAAGTTTTTCCTGCTGAGGTCGGTCCTTGCAATAAAATTGGGTGTCTTCTGAGAAGCACCGCGCGTGCTAAATTCGAGAGGTGTGATTTGACGCTCTCAGTCACGACGTAACCTATGATATGTAAAAGAAAGAGATTAAGTGTCAAAATGAATTTCCAACCAAGGGAAGTGCGGAGAAAAAAAACATAAAAAAACATGTTGACGTTGGTGGCTCAGTAGAAGAAATTCAACCATAATATCTTTTTGTGCATCATAAACGAGTTTAAGAAGCGCGGATATGTGTTCATCATTGCCAAGTCGTCTTTCGTTTCAAAGAAAAAAAATGCGCGCAAAGAGAATATGGTTACCTTCGGGATCGACGCGTTCTAATTCTCCGGCTTCTACCCAAAAGTGCTCGATGAGAACGTGTGTATCGTCTTCCGGTGCCGGCGGTGGTTTCATGATTCCCTGTGTATTTATGGTATAGAGAGAAGAAGAAGTTTATACGGTGTTAGTACTACGAGGCACAACAGCAAAAGATGTGCGGGACAAGTCTTCCGAACATTCATAGAGTCGTGACCGGAATAGGTGTATTGTCCAACAATTGAATATACCGCAGTTTCTAGACCGAGCACGCCATGGAATATTGACAAGCTCAGCGCTTAACTGCGGATACGAACAAATCACGATGATAATAATAGCGCACACTTACCTTGATCGCCTTGCCACCCAACAGATGCTTATGCATCAATTTTTCTAAAATCTCTTGACCTTCCTTTTTTAAAAGCGTCAGGAATGACATCGAGAAACCATCCATCATCGCTCTTTGGACGCCATATAACGGACTCGCCGCAGAAACGTACTCTAAAGCTCGCGCCAGGGTTCTAAGTGAATATCGAGGCTTTTGATCCGCCGAGTCTAAGAGAACCGTGTGCGCCGCTCGTTTCGCTTCAACGTAGAAGTCGACGATTGGGGCTATTACCCCACTCGGAACATCTCTTAGATATCCACGAACCAAGAGCTGCAAATCTTCTCTGGATTCCGTTTCTCCGCAATACACCTCCGCAAAGCGGTGTTTCAAAGCGGGGGGTAAGTCGCGTTTACCAACATCAGTCGCCGGATTCATAGCCGCGAACAGACGAAACCGTGGGTGACGATACACTGGAGTCGCATCCCCGCGCTCGGAAAGAACAACGGAGCCTTTACGCGACTCTAACACGCCATTCAGTCTTTCGAGTGTTTCTGCAGGTGCTAAATTGATTTCATCGAGAAGAATCCAGTGACCTTCGCGTAGTGCTGTGACTAAAGCACCTTCTACAAAGGCAAAAATAGGTCCACCCCCAGAGGACGAGGCCAAGTCCCCAATCGCTCGTTCGGCTACGACTAAATCCCGATCAAACGATTGCCAAGATTCGACGAGATCGTCTGAAATCGTGAATGCAGGCTTTTTTGCAGCTTCCTTTTTATTTGTGCTTCCCGTTTTCTTCTTCATAGCAGCGCTTGTCTTTTGACGCTTGTTACTGGTATCGGCAACTGACGAGGTACATACTTTTTCATTTTTACCCTTCTTGCCAGTAGTTTGTGAACGCGTTGCCCGTGTTGTAGGCGCGGCAACTGCAGGTGTCGCTTCCTCCATGTCATCGTCATTGGTGAGAAGTTCTTCTCCGTCTTCAGTAGAATCAAGCATCTCATCTTCGTCATCTTTATCGACGACGGACGCCACGCGATCCACGCCGGCACGGAACGCCTTCAACAAGTATATCCATTTTCTTTTTTCTGCAAATTTAGATACTCTTCCTAGAAATTCAGCGTTAGATCGACTCGGGAAAGTTTCTCCAAACAACTCAAGGAACCGTTTCAGCAACGGCAAACACAAATGTCGCGCACCGGCTGGTCGGAATCCTCCAAGAAAATCACTTGACTCTGATTGATTGGAAAGATTCACAACCGTCAGTGGCGCACCAGTTAAACGCGCAAGCTCTTGAACCAGGGCAGTTTTACCAGTACCAGTTTCTCCTACGAGAAGAGCGGGTTCGTTCACTGAAACCGCGCACGAAACTCTCTCGAGCATTCTCAGCGCGTGGCCCGTTTTTGCAAAATTCCGAAAACTGCCCACCGTATCCTCGTTTTCTTCGCAAGGTAACATGGTGCGTCCAACGCGCACGCTATCTTCTGACGACAAAACATCCGGTTTACGAAGTAAATCTGTCGTATTCGCAGTCTCTTCAGGATTTAATCCCCAAATTTCAGCAACCGCTTGTAAAGCTTTTCTTCGTCCGATACCGGGAGGCAAAGCGCCTAATAAAACATCAGCCGCTTCGTCATACATCGCCTGGCGAGTTTGTGGAGGAGGCGCTTTACCTTTCTTCATGAGCTTGAGTTCCGCCTTACGCAAAGCGGTAGCTCTTTTTGCCCAACGGAGTAAATCTCGAAGAGTGTATGTCCTACCCACAGAGGCTCGAGACGACGACGCGGCTTCGCTGGACGCTAAATCTTCCAGAGATGTCATCTTTTCCGCATCCTCCGCCGCTATGTCTAATTCGTTCGTATCGTCCGTGTGAACGTTCTCGACATCCATCATCATCACGTATTTGTCATCGTCGGCGTTCGCGTTGTTGTTATCAAATCGTTCGTCGCCTAAACCGGCTAACCGCGTCACATGGCCTCCGCCTTGGCCCACCAGAGTCTGCGCGACTCTCATCGTCTTAAGCATGCGTCTCTTTACGTCGACATCGCCGAATTGCGGATATATTTCCGCGAGTATTCTGCCAGGCTCCTCGCCGCTTGGTTGTTCTACGCTAACACGAGTCCATAAACCGCTCAACGGATCATTCTCGCGATTGGAAACTTTGGACCCGCCCACCGTGGCAGATCCAAACAGCTGAAATTGGGGATGTGCTACAACAGTTTCACCTCTACCAGCAATGTATAGCTTACGTTCTTCCAACAGAGGAATTAAAGCCGAGAGAACTTCGAATGGAGCGACGTCCACGTCTTCAATCAAAACCCATTTCCCAGATCTTACAGCTCTCGTGAGCGACCCGGGTTGCCATTCGAATTCTCCCGGACTTGCTCCGCACACGTACGCTCCAAGGAGCGATTTTGAATCTGTGTGAGCATCGAAGTGTAAGACAACGACGTCGTTATCTTCGTAAGATCGTCCGAATCTTCGGGCAGCTTCGCGAAGCGTCGCTGATTTGCCGCACCCAGCCGGTCCTTCGAGTAAAACGGGCCTATTTTGACACAAGGCGTACGCGACGGCAACCAAGTTACGTTCTGCAGACGGTACTAAAACAAAATCCGTCACGATTCTGCTAACCTTCTTCTTGTTATTGTTCATCTTACCACTTGTGGAAGCCCTGTTGTCATTTCCTCCATCATCATCATCATCATCATCATCATCACGTTGTGTGCGTACTTCGATGGCGCCTAAGCGTTCGTATCCGGGAGCCGCCGGTATGCCCTCTTCTCGTACTCTTTCACTCTCGTCTTCTAGCTCCGTGCACTCCAGAGTATGGCTTCCTTCTACTTTGAAACTACTATCATGTTCATTCTGTTCTTTTTCGCAAACTCTGGGTAGCAAAAACGACGCGCGTTCAATCCGAAACGCCGTTTGGCGTTCCTCCCACTCTCGTTGGAACTGTGCCAGTGTCACTTCGTCTTCGTCACTTAAAGTCTTCTTTCTTGCCGCGTGCACCGCATCGTCGCTCAAACCCAAAGCTTCGCAAACTATTCCACACGCAATCCATCGAACGTGAGCGTCTTCGTGCGTCAAAAATATCCCACATTGGCTCCAATCCCAGGAGGCGCCAGAAATCGCTCCTTTCTTACACCCAAAGCACTCGGCGATATCCATTGAACTCCTCAAAACCATCCGGAGATGCGCGAATAAATCCTCCTTGCTTTTGCTATTCTTTTTCTTCGTGTTACTCGTCGTCTTCCTCGTCGTCGTCCTCGCGGCTTCTGCAGCTACTCTCGAAAACACCGGATGCTTCTCCCTCGCTAAAACTCTCTCCGATATCAACTGCCGGCAGTGCGGCAGCAATTTCGCCACCGATATCAACGCGCACATCCCTCGCTCTCTCTTCTCCGCATCGCTCGTAAATCGCGCGTCGTTTGCATCGTTCATAACTTCCACGGCTCTCGCAAGCACGTGCAAAATCACTCCGCGCAAACACGAGGCCAAGACGATGCTCTCTTTCGCGTCAGAGCTGAGCAGCATCTCGGCGGCGGCAGAGAGCGCATTTTGCTCCGATACACTTTTTCTGTTCATACTAGTATCCTCGTCGTTTGACAAGAGCGCACGTAAAGCATCAGACGTCGACGAGGACGCCGGTAAGCGTTTCTTAGCCAGAGATAAAGAGGTGAGCAGTGCCTCGAGGAGAGGAGATGGGTCGTTTGGTTTTCTTTTCCTCGTCGTCATTTTCTTGATGCCAAAACGTGTTTGGGAGAAAATTTTAATGAAGAAAACCAAAATTAAATGTACTGCAGCACAAAATGTGCATCCACGAGACGAAAAACGCGACCGAATTTTTAAACATAAACGTATTATATATCGTATTAAAACATCTTTTTTTTATATGTGTGTTGTGTGATTAATTTTACGCCTTCTTTGGCTTGATCTTATCGGAAAACGCCGCGCACGCCAACGCGGTGAAACAGATGGACATGGCGACGACGCCGCTCGTGTATTCTTTCGGCACCGTCATGGCTTTTTCGCTCATCATGAGCGGGATTTGCAACAAGGCGACGGTCGCCATGCGGTAGAGAGCGAAGGATTTTTGTTCTTTATCCGAGCCGGACATTAACATGAAGTAGGTCATCATATTGACCATGAACCACATGCTCGAGGTGAACACGTTGATGTCGTAAAAGACGGAGTCTTTAGCTCGGCAGAATCCTCTGCCTTGGCAGGCGATGTAGTTCTGCGATGGGAAATCGCCCAATTGAAAGGTCGTGATGTAGAAGAAGAAGCACGCCCAGTAGATGATTAAGCATCCGTGAGTCAATCCTTTGCAACCTTTTAAGAAGTGTCTTTTCGCAGGTTCCATGCCGCCTGCCAACCCCGCGCTCATCACAAATGTTAACGCGAGCGTTAAGAATCCGCCCATGACGTGTTCCTTGTGAACAAGCTTACCGCCGAATTTTTGGGAGGAGAAGCACGCGTGCACGGCCAACATCAACATGTTATGCATGATTTGACCGTTGCAAACTCTTTGTTGCACGGCTTTGCTACATTTCAACGCCGCGTAGAGCATGTCGAGCGTCATGATAAACAAAGCGAGACCTGCCCAATCGCTCGCAGATTTTCGCATGGCGTTATTTTTCTGACCAAAAAACTTCTCAGAGAACGACGGCATTCCAATTCGGTCCCCGAAGAACGCGGTGAGATAGAAAGCGCACAACGCCGCTTTCAAGAGTAAAACTTTTTGTAGTTTGGTGTATTCTGCCATCATTTTTTTTTATGCTTGAGTGTGTAAATAATTTGTATCTGTAGTTTTAGAGGAGAGATGGTCAGTCTCTAATAATGAATCACCATCGACATCCTCCGCACGCGCGCGCCGAAAAGCGTCTCTCTCTCGAAAAAGAAGTGGACAAAAGGGGCGCGGAAAAAGAAAGCTTTTCACGAACGCGCGCGGGGAAACATCACACACAATTGTGTCTCAATTATATTCTCTCATTGAAAATTTCCAATCTGAACACAGAAAATTAAA
>Ga0115004_10002209_pt1 | contig 16039 bp, 13 predicted proteins | sample ArcticOcean_MG_C_10_FD_88737 | JGI IMG/M metagenome (GOLD analysis project Ga0115004, IMG submission 88737) | Marine microbial communities from western Arctic Ocean - ArcticOcean_MG_CB11_90 | ecosystem: Environmental > Aquatic > Marine > Oceanic | place: Arctic Ocean: Canada Basin | collected...
CGATAGAAAGTTTCGTGATATCTGCGGATGCCTCTTCACCTAAATACTTCAATCCTTTCATGACATTTTCCATCGAGCTTACGAGATTAACTAAGTCGTCTAAAATCGATTCCACGGATACTTCCTTACTCCCATTATATTGGTTATTTATGATGTAATTTGGTAAAATAGGAGTAAGTGTATTATTCGCATTCGTATTCGTTCCTTCGATGGTTCCTCTGCTATAGTCCTGTTGTTGTGAGCTCGTCATTATTGTTCGATTGTTCTTTGACCGCGATGATGATGATGTTAATAAAGCACCCCTATTATTATTATTATCGTCGATGATGTTATTTTTATCGTATTGAGTGGCCATTTCCAGAGCCCTCTTCTTCGCGCGGTCACTTGCAGTTGTGCGCGATAGAGGGATTATGATAGAGATCTGAAATGTTCTCCTTTATTGTTCTTCTACTCTTAATTGTTTTTAATCGTGTAATTATAATTACGCGTACGAAAAAATACAATTAATATTATTATAGTAGGTGTTATATACCAAGGCTAGGCGCGAGATTTGTCGCGCGAATGGAATTTTCATTATCAGACTGTCAGAGCACATGCGTCAGTCAATAGAGGAAAAAATGCACACATCATCATCATCAGTACCAGTAAGTATACTAGTATATACTTAGTAATATTATAAAGAAGAGATGGTTAAAAAGCAGTGCATGCAACAAATAATAAGAACACTTAGGAAAACGCGAAGAACGAAGAAGGTCTTATTGCTCTTGATCGTTGTTTCCATAGCTCTTCTTGTTTTGCTCGTTTTGTTTTTCTCAACAAAAACGACAACGACGACTGCTAAGAAGGAGAAGAAGAAGAATTTTAGAAATAACTTTAACGATGACGACGAAAAAAATAATCATAATAAGTATAATAACAAAAACGATTTACGAGCGTGGGCAGAAATTATTGCCGAAGAGAGCGGTGCAACCTCTGACGACCCTTTGGACTTACAATTCTTGGGACTCCAATCCATAGCCACTGGTTGTAAGTTTCAGTTCGAAATCGCGACTTGGCGAGAAACTCGTTTGTTCTTTGCCTTACACCCGGAGTGTAGACACTTGGAAAAATGCGAGGCCGAGTTGCCATCAAAGTCTTTGAAAAAAACTTTGTTTGAGAGCAGTAGCAGTAGTTTTCAATCATCCATTAGTGATGTTAATGGTGGTAATAGCAATTTAAAAACAGCAGCAGTAGAAAATGTTGCCGACGACGCCGACGACGACGGGGCGAATATTATTAAACATAACGTATACGCGAAACGGTTCGACAACGATTTACGATATGCACATATGGCAACAATAGCGAAAATGAAAGACGAACGAATGATATTGCTTTATCAAGCAGCACCAGCGGCGGTGAGCAGAGAAGAGGATAGTTCAACAGAAAATGACCATGATGACAGTAATGTCGCTGGCGATGTAAGCGATGAATTAGGTGAATATAAATTGGCCACGGAAGGATTGCCAGAGCAACACATTGAATATACGCAGTCGAAAGATTTAGACGGAAAACGTTGGACTCCACCGGTGAAGCTGCCGATATATAACGATGGTGCCGTTTGGAGCCCAGTTGTACACATAGACAATGATCAAATATACGTTTTTTATTCCGAATCAGTCGGTTGTAAAAAAGCAGTTCCATGTAAACCGCCTCAGTGTCTAAAGGGAGAAATTTGTGAGGTTGACCCGAATGCGGAGATGTGTCACCATGCACCAAAGTCTTTGTGGGTGCCCGGCGGAGATATTAAATACATTAAATCAATTGGAGATCCGGCCGAGAATAAATGGACAAGAGCTGTTACGATTCTATCGCAAGGTGAAGGGGGAGGAATACCAAAAGTCATCGCAAACTCATTGATTGTAATGAAAAAAACTGGGCATTGGGTGCTTCCGTATTGGCGAGAGCAACAGAACGCTATCGAAGATGGAACCTGCTCTCGAAAACCCGAGTTTAAAGGTTCAAGTGGACCAGATTGTCGATGGAATAAAAGATCAAAGTGCATGACTGGAGCGCAACCGTTTTCTGGAGTTTTAATTTCAGAAAACAAAGGGAAAAGTTGGCAAGCGAGAGGGGAGATTACACAATCAAATACAAGTTTAATTGAAGGCTCAATTGCGGAATTAAACGATGGAAGAATCATGCAAGTCTTTCGCACGCGCGTTGGTTGTCTGTACAAATCTTATTCTAATGATGAGGGGAGATCATGGACGGAACCAGAACCCATGCCGGTGCCGAATCCAAACTCAAAGGTATTTTTGATGCGTTTAGAACCAAATGGAGAGCTGTTGCTCGCGTTCAATAACATGAAAAACCAATATAGATCTAGAAGAGGTGCTACAAAGTGCCGTGCTTGCAGAACACATTTACATGTGGCCATATCTAAAGATGGGGAAGGGAACGAATGGGATACTATTGCAAGGATTGAAGACGAGATTGGCTATGAAGCTCCTCGCATACATTACCCATACATGGCGCAAAAAGATTCAACAAAAGTCTTCGTCGCTTACACTCGCTTTTATTTAGGGAAAAGGAAAGGGCTTAATTCATTAGATCAAGGGGTAAAAGTCGCTCAAATTGATTTGACGAATTCTTTGATGAAGAGAGAAGGTTAGCAGTTCAATAGAGAAAATGTGTAACACAGAAGTTGTAATACTGGTAGTAATAAGGTTTTGGCTCTCTCGCGAGCGCGCTCGTTTACTTTGCTCTCGCTCACGGATTTTTCATCAATTGTTTCTCGACTTTTTTTGCAAATTCATCGAATCTCTCTAAATCTTTCCCAATGATCGATCCAACTAAAGGACTGACTAATTCTCCCACCGGTTTCAATATTGAAGGTACTTCGTACTCGATTGCCATTTCAATTTTTGTCGTTGTCTTTTCTCCTTGTCCTTGTTGTTTAAACGTAACCGATCCGCGATTTCTAAGTCCATCTTCAGACTTCCACGCGATTCGCTCGTATTCTATTGGTTCTAAATCTTTTGCAGTCCAAGAAAATGATAGCTTTTGTCCAAATTGCTCCGTTTCCAATGTCCACTTCGTTTTTGTTTTGTCTTTTTCGTCGTATGAAACCGAGGCAATCCAAGGCATCCAATTTGGAATTCGCGTTCGATCTTGCCAAAGTTGCCAACAGATTTTTAGAGGCACTTCAGTCTGAACAGAGGCAACGTTTTTTACCCAATTATTGTTATTATTATTCTCAGACATTTCTTTCCCTGTCGTCGTCGTCGCCGCCACCATCATAGCTATTCTCGTTCGTGGTAATAAGAGTCGATTTGTTGTCGTTGTTCTTAAGCAGGAGTTTTTGGTTTGATGGGAACATTTGTGACGAAGTTGTGACGATGAAGACGTCGATGTCGATGTCGTCTTCATCTTCGTCGTCGTCGGAGAATATGTAGCAAAATATAGCGCTGTTGTCATCTGAATTATTCTCGCTCGGCTCGCTCGCGCTCGCGAAAAGATGAATAAAATGTCAAGTAAAGGCATAGGCATCAGCAGTTATACAGGGGATACCATCATCAGATCAAAAGCATCAGCAGCAGCAGCAGGGTCATCGTTCCGTCATTTGTAAATAATAAGAAAATTTACATATTTGTCACAATCATCATCAGCAGTGTTCGTACTAATCGTACTTCGAACAGGTTTCTTGCATCACTGCATGTGAACAACGACGGTTCTGCACACATTGGCAGCTTCTACCAGTACAAACATGCACACAAACACGCAGTGATCATACTATATAATAAGAAATGACGAAGTGTGAATTAGAAATTGCAAAAGGTGTTCGCGTCAAAGGCGACTTAAAAGTCACTGAACGAGAAATAATGTTCATATCAACATCGTCGTCAATACCATCCTCAACGGCTCAAAATAATAATCAGAATTTGCAAGGCTCGCGGAAGGTTTTGATAGTAGATGTTCTGAACCAGCAGATTTCAAAAGCGAAGAAAGGAACGCAAAGTGCCGCTGCTGCTGGTTATTTTGCTCTACGAATTAGTTTAGAGAAGAACAAAGGCGAAGCGTTAGTATTTAGGTTCGAAAGAGAAGATGAGAGAGATCTAATATCAAAAAGAATCAAAGAACAAAAGACGAAAGTAGATATAGAGCGCGCATCGATGCCGTCACAAATAGAACAAGAAGCCAGAAGACAACTTTTAGAGACGAACCCAGAGTTGAAGGAACTTTTTGAAGCAACGGTGGGTCAAGGGATTATTTCAGAGGCGGAATTTTGGGACGCACGACGGAAAAAGTTATCGTCTATCGCTTCGCATCTAGGTCTGACTCAAAAAACAGGTTTGAAAAGCGAAATGGATGCGGATGATTTAGGCGCAAGGGACGGTGCTTCGGTTGATAGGGATAAAATACGAGCAACGTTAACTTCGGAAAAAATGCACAGAATCTTTGCAGAACGACCGGGAGTTAGAAAAGCTTTCGTAGATAACTGTGTGAAACACAAAAAATTGACAGAGAGAGAATTCTGGCACCGATTTTTAAAGTCAGAGTACATGAAGAAGATGAGAGACGGCGGCGAGGCACAGTCTGAGGCTGAAAAGAACGATTTGATCCTATTCTCGAGACGTTTAGAAGATGAAACGTTAAAGAAGAAGCAAGTGGAGGCGGTGAGCGAATTCGTGAATTTACAGGTAGATAAAGACGACGCACTAGTCAACGGTAAATCCTCGTATGGAGTTTTTGATCGTTATCAAGGAATGAAAGAACAAGTCAAAAAAAAGGTCGGAAAAGGCACCGTCGGTCAAATGACAACTTTTGTTGGTGACGATGACTCTTTATCTAAGATGGATATTGCTAGAGATTTGAATAGACATGGTGAAGTTGTGCTTCGTGGTCGACCAAGAGGCGAAGATTCAGTCGCAACAAATGCGACAACCGCGGCAATAATTGCAGAAAAAGAAGATAGGGATGCTTTGGAAGAGCGATTGAGGAAGGTGATTTCAATTGGAGCTAAACGAAAAAAGCACGAAAGAGTTGATGGAAACGAGAGTAATGATGACGTTGATGATATGGATACTGGAGAAGAGTTTTTCCTTGAAGATTTGAATCCAGCTCAAGATGAACCAAAGAGAATGGAACTCGCGGTAGCTGATGCGTCAGCGTACTTTCGGAAGAAAGAACCTAAAAACGATTCGGGAGCAAGAAACCAAGAAAAGCAAGGAACTAAAAAAAAGGAGAAAAAGACGATGAAGAATAAGAAGCGCAGAGAAGAAGCAAAGTCGTTTGAAGAGGCGATCGAATTAGGACGTTGTTCGATGAAAAGGTATGGTGGTGAGAAAGAAGAGGAAGAAGAAGAGGAAGAAGCATCGGCGTTGATAACTTTAAAGTCGGTAACGCGATCTCTTTGGCGTGACGAGAGTGAAACGGCGACATCGCACATATCTTCCTTCGATTCTTTTTCGTCATTGGAGAAGAGCGGAAATAAAATACACCGCCATCATTTACTAGCAGAAACCGAAGCATTGGTTTTGAAGAAAATTGCCGCAAAAGTCGAAGAATATTTAATACATTTTTGGCGAAAAGCACCATTTGTTACGTCGACCTCTTGGGAATCTGCAAGTAAGCTGAACGATGCGTTAGGCGAACTCTACGATGCGATTTCAAATTTAAAATCTTCGTTAAGTAGTGATAAGCGGAATGAAGCAACTCGTAGAATCCGTTCTATTTTGCGATCCATGGATGCCGCGTTTGCGTACTTCGATTCAGAGAAAGAAATTCGGAAAGCTAGTTACGAAGCTTTTATGAATGGGCGACAATGACGTCCCCGCTTCGTTTAGTTAGTATAGAGATTTTTAGTAGAGTTTGTTTATAGGAGTAGTCAGTTTATAGGAGTAGTCAGTTTTATATCGTCGTAGTTATTATTCACGAGATACGAGTTTATTGGGTTATTGGCATACTTGAGTAAAGCGCTAGAAGAAAGCCGTTAGCAGTTAGCCGTAAATGCGTAAAAGCAAAGTAGCAAACATCCTGCCGCCTGCTGACAGTACCATCAGCAGTCACTTTCTTTCTGCTTATTCTCATTTAATCTTTCGTTGTCTCTCTACTATTATACTCTCGTAAAAAAGAAGGATATATGTTCCGTCGTCTGGGTCGTTTTACAGCTGATTCCGCCGCTACCTCCTCCTCCTCCTCCTCCTTCTGCTCTTCTTCATTATATTCTTCATTTAACGTCGATTGTATGAATAGGATTTTGCGCAGAACTTCGTCTTCATCATCATCATCATCTTCAAAATCATCGGCTTCGTTATTTGAGGATATTTACAAAAGTCAATCTAGCAAGAGCGATAACTATTTAGTAGGAAATAGTATTATTCCTCGCCCATATGGTGTTCATCATCATCATCATTATCTGAAGAGTTATCTGAATCTTTATCGTCGTGGATACGCAACAAAAGCGAACAAGACATGGACGAAAAGAAAACCGAAAAGTAATTTCCTGAAGCCTCCTTTCAGTGAAACTTCCACGTATAAAATTCCTACAATCAAAGAGGCAGATGTAGTAGCTCAAGAGCCTTTTTACGCAAATGTCATCGTAGAGCGATTACCTGTTGTTAACTCGCTACCTGAAAATTGGGAAAGCGAGTATGAAGTATGGTCGAGAGCGTACAACGCGAGATTTCAAAAAGTGTTGCCCGAAGAGTTAATCGCCGCAAAAGCACCCGTGGAAAGTAATGAAGGCGAAGAGGGCGGTGTAAGCACGCTCGAAAAGTATCAACCTGCGAGCGTTGAAACTCAAGAAGAAGATAACGTAAAAACTACGAATAGGAAGCTGAGGGAATTTTTGTTTTTAGTCGTCAAGGAGAAAGGTAAGGAGACGTGGGGGTTTCCGCGAGCAAGGAGAGAAGTTGAATGGACGATGCGCACGACGGCGGAGAGCGCGGTTGAAAAGGCGTTGAAGAACGCAAAAATATACCGAGGGTATGGTAAACAGAAATTTAGTGCTAGCAATGACGGCGATCTGGAGGAAAATAAAGAATTAGATGACGACGGCAGTTCCGAAGGTAGTAGTAGTAATAATGGACTGGAATATCAGATGGTCGGGAACTGCCCTATGGCTCATTACACACTCGTTGAAGGAACGAATTTTTATCATCGAGCGACCTACTTAGACGGTAAAGTTATATTATCTTCTGTTCTAGACGATTTCGCTTGGGTTACTAAAGAAGAGTTGAAGGCGTATATATTGGACGCGAACGAAAATGCGTTGATTCAAAGAATTGTATAAGATTTCAGGGTTTTGTTGCAGTTGCGCGCCGCACAAAGTCTAAAATATAAACGAATATCGATTATTTGTGTCTCCTTCTATATCAATTCTACGCGTACGATATATCTGCATTAATTACAACATTTTCTATTTATCTTACGCTCTTCTGCTGCTGAGTGCTATGTATACAGGAGAAGAGCTCGCGCGCTATCATATGTATTTAACTATTTTTTGAGGGAAGACCGTGCACACACCGCACACACACTCCACGCATACACACACACAAACAAACTTCTTATCTTATTCACTTAACCACATCCGGTGGAGTCCATTGCGTTTTCCCAAGCTTAGCATTGTGATAATACGGTCTTCCCACATTGTCATAGTAAACGAGCCAGCCTCCTCCTCCGCTCTCGATGTTCTTTTTTTCTTCGTTTAGCGCGGGTTTACTTGTTAACATGAACTCTGCCTGCTTTCGTATTTTTTCATCTAATTTTTTCGCCTCTACTTCCTCCTCTTCGCTGTCGCTAACGTCCTCACCTCGATTTCTCTTTTCCCTCTTTTCAATTTTCTTCTTCATCTTCTCCGCGTACGCTTTAGCATCTCTCGCGATAGCTTGGTAATCCGGTTCTTCTCTCTTTTTCGCATATTCAAACTGTTCGAATTGAAACATTTCCTTTGGCCACTTTCGCCCCCAATCGACAGTTCCATTCACGCAATTCATCGCTTGATGGCCTTCAATGCCGCATATATTGCACGCGTGAATGCTAGATCCAGCCGGTCTTCGCAATTTATGGTGTTTTTCCATCACGAACTATCTCTCTCTTTATAGTATTACTATTATTGTATTAAAATTATGATGTTTTGTGCAAATGTAAAACGAAATCAAAGGGCCGAAAAAATGCAGATTGCGGATTGGAGAAACGCTGCCCGATGGAGAGGCGAGTTTTGTGGAAAAAAAAAGAAAGAGAAAAGCATCAATCGTCAATGACAGAATGAGAAAATTTACATATTCATCACAAAAGCTGCGTGCAAAGTGTACTAATAGTATAGAGAATGGTTAACGTAAGTTATCGTTTTTTAAATACACGACTTGTTTAGTTTTAGAAATATTCGTCTATCGAGTATCTATTCGTTTATTTAAATGTTTCGCGTTCGCGCGCGTATCGCTGTTCTCTCTCTCTTTTTTCTAAATCGCGCGCGCGCGCGTATACTACGAAAAAAATCGGAAACTGACCCGCGTTTGCCTCTTCCGAATATTACTATAGGTTCCCAAAACTCGACGAACGTTCTGCAAAGGGTGCAAAAAGCATGCCGTTCAAAAAGTTACGCAATACAAAACCGGAAAGGCGTCTTTATACGCGCAAGGTACGCAAAATTCTCTTTTTTTTCCTTCAAATGCGCCTCTCGGGTTCACGCTCTGCCGTCCATCCGGAGACGAGTTTGTGCGAACGATGCACGCGAAAGTAGAGCAACGCGCATTAATGCGAATATATATCGACGACGATTTCTTATATTCGTATATAGTTACTCAGCGCGTCGCTCGTGAAAGGTTCACTAAACAACAAACAACGACGCGTTTTCAAATTTTCGATTCACGCGTTCGCGGCGAGAGGAGGGTCAAAAGAGAGAGAAGAGAAATTTGTGTTTTTGTATGAGAGAGAAGAGGGGAGAAAGACAAAAATCACATCATCTTCTTCATCAGTTCGTTCGTCTCGCGTGGTTGTTTACATATATATATATATATATATATAAAATACTAATAATAAATAAACTTATTTATCAACTATTAACATCAATATCAATAGGTAAACGCCGTTACGACAGAAAACAATCCGGTTATGGAGGTCAAACCAAACCGGTTTTCCACAAAAAAGCAAAGACTACGAAGAAGATTGTCTTGAAACTTACTTGCAACACGTGCAAACGCTCTTGCATGCATAAAATTAAACGATGCAAGACGTTTGAAATCGGTGGGGACTCGAAGAATAAAGGCGGTGTCCACGGTTAATAGTTGAGTGTGTTTGCATTTTAGTTGGAAAGAAAATATCGGCATCGTGCGAGCGCAAGAGAGAGTGTTATGTTGGCACGGGGCGCTATCACGTTGTTTTCTAAATATACTACAACAATAAATATACAGCACTTAGTCGTTTTTAGCTTTGATAATTAGTCGGTTGTGTTTTAAGCGTGTACAAGCGCGAGTAAAAATAAATGAAAATAAATAAACATATAAATAAATTCTTAATAATAGGAAGAAGAGAAGAAGACTAGAGATTTCTGTCTTTCACCAGTGTTCACTGTCTTTTTTTTGTCTGCTGTCTGTGAGCATCAATCAGTCAAAAGTCATTCAGTTAGTAGTCTGATGCTCTTTGCAGTTTGTTTTTGGATTTTTGATGGAAGAAAAAGCAAAAACGACTATACTACACAACTCTTATTCTAAACTTCATAAATATAATAGTAATAGTGCGTTAAACTATGACGCCAAAAAAATACGTCGATGGTGCCGCTTACTACGGCGAGACCACCCATCTTTGGAACAACGTTAAAGTCTTAACTATCATCGTTGGCTGTAAGTACTTTTGTTTGTTATATAAAATTTATAAAATGATTTTGTTCTCACTCCCGCGTCCTCCGTTTTTTTTGCGGTTTTTCTTTCGCGCGCGTATGTATAGAAAATAAATAAGAAGAACACACACACACACACACACACACATCACGATCACGTTGTTAACTAACCACTCTCTCTCTCTCTTTCTCAATCATTTCTATATTACTATTTAATTACTATAAACCACACACAGATTGTATAATCGGTTCGCAACTTTCTGTTGTGAACAAAATTGCTGTCTCAGATTTGCCAGTGCCAAATATAATTCTGGTAATTCAGTTTACGACGGCATCGATACTACTCGCAATGGCGCACTGCCTTGGATTGATCAAATTAGAAAACATAAACATGCATACATCGATTGGGTTTTTACCTTTTGTCGCCTGTTTTTTCGCTCTTTTGAGTTCAGGCATGTGGGTGATGAAAGTCGCACCATTGGAAACGTTCATAGCTTTCAAATCTACGACACCAATAGCGCTATCTTTCTTGGATTACTTATTCATGGGAAGAATGTTTCCAAGCGCAAAATCTATTTTTGCAATGTTAGGTATAACGGCAGGGGCGATTTGGTACGTATCTGGAGATGTTAAATCAGAGCCGATTGCGTACGTGTATTGCGCGATATTCGTATTTGTCGCGTGTATCGAAGGCGGTGTGGCAAAAGATACAATTAACAGATACCAAATGAACTCTTGGTCGAGAACTTTTTTGGTAAATACTTTATCCATACCGGTTGGAATTATTATGTCGTGGATGTCGTCAGAACTTGAGAATGTGAGTAATATGAAAGATTCTGATGGGAATGATTTGGTCTTTGCAAACCGGGGAGTAATTGCGTTGGTTTGTTCATGCGTTTTTGGAGTCGGCATGGGAGTTTTCACTATGCTCATCAGAGATGCTTTGAGCGCGACATCCTGTGCCGTTGTTGCGACGTGTAATAAATTTTTGGCAGAAGTTGTCAACTACTTTATTTGGAAAAATCACGCATCGTTGGAAGGCGCGTGGGCGGTGTGCTTGATCATGGCGAGCGGTGTATTTTACGAACAAGCGTCATTGCGACCTGGTGAGAACGGCTTTAACCCGAAAACTGTATTGCCATGCATACCAAGAAGTGTTTTAGGTATCGTGCCCGATGAACCTGGAGTTAAGGAGGGTTTACTCGGTAAATAAATAGTAGCTTGTTTATAAAAAATATTTTACTCTCGCTTTATGAATTAAACTCGATCCATTTGCGTAAACACTGCATCAACGTCTTCAATCTCTAAAATCTTTTCTAATAAAATCTCGTTTGCCTCCGCGTCTTCGTCCGAGACGTCTATCTTTGCTAACGGTAACAGCTTCAACCCGGAATTTTCCGCGTCAACATCAAATCCCTTGTCAATTAAAGCATCTTTCACACTTGCAAACGATTGGTATTCTGAAATAACTACGTAACCAGTCTTAGAAAATTCGTCGTTTTTTTTGATATCATCTGCTCCAGCTTCGATGGCAGCTTCAAAAATTGCTTCTTCATCTCCAGATTTCAAGTACACGAGTCCTTTTCGTTCAAAGTTGAAAAGCACAGATCCCGACTCGGCCATTTTTCCGCCTCCTTTTTTCACAGCCATCGGTATATCTCCCGCGCACCTGTTCACGTTATCCGACAATACTGCGTATGTATGTGTGTGTTGTTTTTACAAGAAGAAGTTGAGAAAATTTTAAGTTAAACAAAGTAAAGTAAAGTGAGAAATATACTGACCTTCCATGACTATGCCTACGCCTCCGTGTCCATAACATTCATACGTCAATTCCATGAAATCGCCCCCTTTTGCCTCGCTAGCCTTCTTCAAGTTTCGCTCAATCAAATCTGCAGGTACGGACATTCTTTTAGCATCCTTCAAGATCGTTTGCAAACGCACGTTGTCAGTTCCCGTACCACCTTCTTTCGCTGCACGAGCAATTTCCTTTCCGAATTTGCCATACAGTTTTGTGCGAATGGCGTCGTTTTTATTCTTAGTTTGGGCAACTTTTGCAGCCTTCCTGCCCATGTATACTCTCGTATCTATTCTTTGCGGCTCTCTTGGGCTGTTTTTTTTATTTTCCGCGAAAAGAAAACTTCTTTGCTTCGCCGTCGTCGTTCCCATCGACGAACATCGCATCGTGGACCACATGATGAAGATAAATATTGATAAAATCTCCGTAGAAAGTAAGAAAGTAATAACTCACTCACACAAACTCTCTCTCTCTCTCACACACACACACACACACACACACACACAATGATGGTTAGACAGACACTAAAAATAAAAATAATTTTTTCTTTTTACGTCGTCGTCGCGCGGGAAATTTCTAACGCTATTCTAATGTCCTAATTGTAAGAGAAGGCATCAGCAGGTTGCTGATGCAGCAAAGCAGCATCATCAACAGGCTTGATTATTCTTCAAAAAAAGAAGAAGAAACATAATAAGAAAGAGATAGGGGATATACAACAACATGCGTCGCAGCAGCGCAGCACAGTCTCTGATAACACCGCGTGAAGGCAGTAGATTGGCGAATTTTATCGCATCAATGACGGAAAAGCAAGCAACGACTTTCGGCAGTATTGCTCAACAAACAAAAATAATTATTGTCCATGATGATGATGATGATGAAGATTACTCTTCATCATCGAGACGACGACAACAACGAAGCGGGTATTACCACAACCACCACCATCATGCAAAGTCTTTTCTTGTAAAAGCGGCGATTTTGAACAACGAGAATAGTTATAATAATAATAACCAACAATATTATGCCACACGCTTCTCGCATATAAAAGATAGTAATAGTATTATAAATAACAACAAATCAAGAATGAGAAGTAGTAGTAGATTTTGCTGCTTTGGAACGATGACGACGACGAGTAGAAGAACCTTCGTTTCGTCTTCCAAAGCTCTTTTAGCAAAGACGTATTACGATACATTGGACGTTCCTAAAAGCGCTTCGCAAGCAGAGATTAAAAAAGCTTATTATAATTTGGCGAAGAAATACCATCCGGACTCTTCCGATAAAGCAAAAGATGAAGCCACGGAGAAGAAATTTCAGGAGGTACAGAAGGCGTACGAATGTTTGAAAGACCAAAATTCGAGACAAACCTACGACTCGGTGGGACATGATACTTATGAACAAATGCAGAACGGAGGAGGAGGAGCTGGAGGAGGACAGGGACAGGGAAGCTATCAGGCGGGTGGTTTTCAAGGGTTTGAAGGTTTTGGAGGACCCGGTGGAGGATTTAGAGTACATTATGAGGGTGATATGAGTGACGGTGACCCTTTTGAGTCGATTTTTGGGCAAATGTTTGGTAGTCAAAGGCAGTCACCGTTTGGGCGTCAGTCGTTTGATGTACAAGGGCAGACAATGATTACTTTGAAAGAGGTATGTTTCGGAGCCAAGAAAACGTTGAGAGTGCCGGATACAATTGTTCAAGATAAAGATGGAAAGAGAAAAACGGTTAAAGGGAGAGATATTATTGTTGATGTTCCACCAGGTATAGAAGATGGGCAGCGTTTAAGATTACACGGGCAAGGTATTGATCCCGAAATGCAAGGGCGACAGGCAGGAAATTTATATGTCACGATTCGGATTTTGGATGATCCCAATTTCGAGCGTGTGGGAGCAGATGTCATCACTTCGGTTTCTTTAAATCTCTCTGAAGCAATTTTTGGAGGTGAAGTGAAAACTTCAACGCCAAGTGAAGATGTTCTAAGGGTTAAAGTGAAACCTGGGACGCAACATAACGACCGCGTGAGACTAAGGGGAAGAGGTTTACCTACTGTTTTGGATGGATTAGGGATGTATAAGGGAGACTTATACGTTAAATTTAAAGTTAAAATTCCGAAAACGAGCGACATGAATGAAGAGCAAGAAAAATTATTAAAGAGATATGCAGAAATTGAAATCGAAAAGATGAATAAGTTGAAAGTGTCGTCTTCGGTAGATGATTCTCCATCATCGTCAAACACTACGAGAAGTAGCACTAGCGCTAGCACTAGCAGTAGGAGACCAACGACGACAAAAGATACATCTTCCGAAACAGCGTGATACAAAGAATTATAATAAAGAAGAAATAAGTTATAGATATAATAAAGATATTTCGTATACGATCATAATAATAAAGTATATTTCTAATGCGCGTTTTTGAATTATTTACATTGTGTGAAAAGGAAGAGGAAGCAGAAGACGACGTATTGGCTCTATCTTGGTCCAATTTTTCTGGCATTCACGCGTTCAATTCTCTGAAGCGCTTTATCCATCTTCTCCGCGGCGTCTTCAAATGCAATGAACTTATTCTTTGCCGAAATTACGCGTTCAATTTGAATGCTCGAAAGTCTTAAAAATGAGCTTTTCAAATCTGCATTATTATTGTTTTCTAAATTCTGTGCAATGTCCTTGATTGTCAAATTTTGAACTGCGTGCTCGTACTTTCTTGCCGTTTCGATAGCATTTGCTGCACCCTCAACGGTCAGCGGTGGTTCTTTCAACATTAAGCCATGAAGAACGCACTCATTCAGTACAATGGGTACGCCTAAAACTGTCGCCGGTCGAATATCTTTATTAATTTCCTTTGCTAGGTCCATCGAAAAGTGCTTTGCCATTTTTTCGACATCTTCGTACGGAACCCCCGCCTTCCTTGCCATTTCCACAATTTGAACTCCATCTACACTCAAATCTATAATTCTATGGTCCACCTCTAACCACACGTGAGCATCACATCGGACTCTTTTATTTCTTATAGATTTGACGTATCCAACTTTTACCTCAATCGTACTTAAATCAATACCGTTTTCAATCAACGCGTGCTTCAAAGCCAGTGATATGACCAAAGAAGCATTCTCTAATCCACATTCTGGTATAATAGACATCGCTTCTGCGCATAAACTTACCATCACCCTGTCTCGTAACGTAACCGAAGGTTCATTCAAGGCGAGTTTTATTACGCAATCGGAAAGCGATAGCGATTTCCAATCAGAGGTTCGAATTTCTCTTTCGAGTTTTTCGTACAGCTTGATTGATTGGTCGAGCTTTTTTACGTTATTAACTTCGTTATTCGCAGCGCTGAAGAATCCAGAGGCACTTGCGGAAAAGTTTGCGCTCAAATATCTTTTTCGTTCATTACTTTTTCTAACAAACGATGACGACGATGACTTTGAAGAACCATCACTTCTTCTTGAAAAAGAATACGCTCTCGCGTCTAACGAAGAAGTACCCCTTCGATCTTTTTCTGTCGGAAAGGTTCTGTTGCATATAGTATGAGAAACTCTACCACTGGTAGAAGCCGCCGCAGAGCAAAACATCATGTCGTTATTAAAAGCTTACTGCGTGTTCAATACCTATTTATTGTCAAAAAAAGTTATCGCACGTGATTCTTAATCGCGCGCGCTGCGTAGTTATCAAAAGAAGAATCGAGATTTCGTGAAAAACTGAAAATTTTCAATTTTTTAAAATACGTATACTTGCAACCAACTTGAACGTTGTCATCAGGATATGTAAAGATGATTATTCTTGCTCTCCTTTGATAACTTTACGCGGGATATCAGAAGGAAACCGGACGCAAACTAACCAGTCGCCTCGAGGCGATCCACGCGTTCCTGGTTTCTTTACTGCTATTTCGCCTTAATAATTAGGGGGGGGGTAACCGGACAGAACTTAAAAAAATAGACCTCTGTTTTTGTAGTGAGAAAATTTACATATGTATCACGCAGAGACAGAGAGAGATAGGAGAGCGGGTGCTTTTTTGTATAGTTTTGTTCTACGTGTGAATGAAAAAAATAGGAAACGTCCACCGAAACCGGTCAAGAAAAGAAGAAAATATATCTCTCGCGCGCGATATAAATTTTCTTTTACTTTTCTTTCTTCTCTCTTCAAGCACAAACACGCCCCCGCGCGAAACAAAACAAAACAAAACAAGACAATCAAAGCATTTGTAAAAACGTGCAATTCATATGCAATCCGTGTGTTGAGATCTTATTCATTATATAGTAATATTAAGAGTAAGAGAGCAGCGTGTTTTGAGAGGAGAATTTTTTTTTGCTTCAGCAAAGAGAGACGAGAGAGGAGATGGCTTTTTTTTTTGCATTTTTTTTTTTTTTGCGGCCTGGGTTTTTCTTTTGTGGGATAAAGAAAGCATCTTCAGGGGGGTCCGTTTGTGTTTTGGAAAGAGA
>Ga0115004_10002218_pt1 | contig 16003 bp, 8 predicted proteins | sample ArcticOcean_MG_C_10_FD_88737 | JGI IMG/M metagenome (GOLD analysis project Ga0115004, IMG submission 88737) | Marine microbial communities from western Arctic Ocean - ArcticOcean_MG_CB11_90 | ecosystem: Environmental > Aquatic > Marine > Oceanic | place: Arctic Ocean: Canada Basin | collected...
ACATCCGCGCGGTTGAATTTTTTCCTTCTTTTTGCATCCAAGCGCGTTTTCCTCTCAACATTCGTCTTCCGCGGATAAATGCGGAGGGCGAAAATCGACTGCACTCTATTAAATATTCACAACTCAGGACTCGCCATTCGTCCGTCCACGGTCTGAGCTCCCACCGCGGATCGCGCGGGTCGGTGGTTACCCCCCGCACACGCCGTCCCACCCGAAAAGCCCGGAATCACGAGATGTACGACGGCGCCAGTTCCATCCCGGCGGCGACGTCTTCCCACTGTTCGTTTGTAAACTTTTCCTTCGTCTCCGCCCACGTGTCTTGATGCGTCTTCTTGAACTCCCCAAACGCGTGCCGCACGGTCTCACCCACAAGCGAGTGCGACGACCCTGTGGCGAACCACGCCAGGTCAACCAGAACCGGAGGAAGCCACTCCGGGGTGTCGTGCGGGCTGGATAACACCACGGCGGCGAGGCCCAAGGATGCGCCGTGGGTGTTTCGCAACTCAAACTCCGAGCCTGGCGCTTTTTCTGTTTTTTTCCGTTTCCCATTCCCATCACCCCTCGCCTCCTTCGCTTTCTTGACAAGCGCCAAGCGCAGATTTTTCCCAGACCCCGAGACGTGATGCGTGCCCCTGAGGAACCCAACAACCGTGTCCCGGCCAAGGTGCCTGACTTCGATTTGAGGGTCCTCCAGGGTTTCGCAAACCGCGGTCCTTAGCTTTGCGTTTTGAGACTCGTTTAACACAAACGCGTGGCGAAACGCAAACGCTTGCGTTAATTTCAGCGCCGCGGCTCGGGCGTGCCAGTTTTCGTCGCTCAAACCAACCACGATCGCGCTGACGGCTTTGTCCAGCGCGCGCAAATCACTGAACACGTGGTACTTCAAATACGTCAAGCACCGTTTCGCGACTAGGGAGAAATCTCGATCGGGGGTTTCCTGCGCGCGCAACACTGTTGGTAAAATGTCAGCCAGGTAGGCCGACACGGCCAAACCGGCAACCTCTCCGTGCTTCGCGAGCTGAATCGTGGTCAGGAAAACACCCTCCAGCCAGTTCTTTTGATACACACCGGTTCCGTCCGTCGTCTTTTGCGTTTCCTTACTCGTGTCGTCCTTCCCCTCCCCGTCATTCGGGGAAACCTCCGCCGGGTGTTCGGTGAGAGCCGCCGTCGTCGCCTCCGCCGCGCTCGCCACGAACAGGCGCAAAAGTTCCCGGGACTTGGCCGCCAAACGCGCAAGCGCGGAGCGTAGAGCGGGGTCAACCAACCCCGTCTCGACACCGCCGACACCGCTTTGATACGCATCAAGCGCGTGACGCGACCCACTCGGCACGAGGTGTGCGCCCACCAGCGCGCCCGCTACCTTCGCGGCTTCCTCGCGTACCGCCCGGGAGTCCCGCGCTAACGGCGTGCCAAACGCGGCGAGCTCGTCGAGAAGCGCTTCCTGAAACGCCACGCCGCTTTGCGTCAGCGCGCTCGCGTCCCCAACCGTGAGCTGCGCCACGCACGCCAGCGCGCATTCCAGCCGACGCGCCTCCCGAGCTGTGGTGGATGAAAACGACGTTTCCTTCGCCGCCAAAACCCCCGCCAACAGGTCCTCGCACCCCTCCCCGATTTGCTCCCCGCGCGACGCGTACCGCACCGCGCGCAGCCACTCTTCGCTCTCCTCGGCGGCGGCGGCGGCGACGGTTTTGAGCAACAAAGGCGCCGCCCAGTTAGTGCGCACGTGCGGGCTCGCAAGCACCCCTGCGAGCGCTTCCGCGGCTGCGACTCGGGCACCTCGGTCGCCAGGCGCGGAGGCTGCGAACAAAAGCGGGGCTTCCAAACCAGCCCCGACGTGCTCAGGCGCGACGCGCGCGAAGAGCTTCCACAACCGCGCGCACGCCACTGTGAAGTGCGCGCCTTCGTTGGTCCCGGCGTGGTCCACGGCGCCACCCTTTTGCACCGGCCAAGGCGATCCCGCCATGTCCCCCCCCGCTCCGTACATGCTCTCCGCGGCTTGTAACAGCGCGTCCGCGCGTGAGGTTCGCGCGCCGCCACCAGAGACGGACGGCTCGATGTGGTGACACAAACCGAGGTTGGCAACAATCTTGGCGAGCGTGCCGGGCTGGGAAAGCACGGCGCGCAGGGTTTCCACCCCCCCGCCTTTGCGCTCGAACGCGGAGTACCGCGACACCATCAGCAGCGCGCACACCGCGGGGAGCCTTAAGGTTTTCGTTGGGCCTAAAACGCAAGCCATGCAGTAAGTCGTTAGTCTTGCGATTTCGGCGTCGGCGCTGGCGAAACTCTCGGGGTGCGCTAGCATCAAAAGCAACGCGTTTGCCATCAGCGCGTAGCTCCAGTGCAACCCCGCGCCCGGGGCCGGTACCGAAGGCGATGAGACCTGATCCGTGGAAGCGGGCGCCATCAGCGAGTACAGCAAATCGCGCGTCGCGTCCAAGTCGTCGCGTCTCGACTGTTGGTACGGTGACTCCAGAAGTCTGCCGCCGGGACCTCCGCGCGTTCCGTTTCGCGAAAAGCGAATCGCCACGGAAAGGAAAACCTCGTTGATCGCCGTCTGCGCCTTCTCCGCGTCGTGGTGCGACGACGACAGCAACGCGGAAACCGTGGCGCGGAAATGCGCCTGAGATTTCACAAGAAAGTGTCAGTCCCGAGTCGGCGAGTGTGGGTGCTCTATATTGAGCGATATATGGACAAACAGTCACCAGCTGAGAGATAAAACAGTGCACCTGTGATGTATGCAGTAGTTGCCAGTACTGGTAAATATCAGTGCACGCACGGAGCGGTAAACAGTGTGCCGCCTGATTTGGGAAACGCGCAACACGCACCGCATCGCACCGCATGCGGTTCACGGAGGGGGTACACTTCAGCAACGCGCAGGACGCGACCGCGCGGTCTTCGTCCCCGGGGGTTTGCGCCAGCGCAAGGCGCGCGGGCGCAACCAGCGCCGCGGTCGCGGCGGGGAATCGTTTACACTTCTGCTCCACTAAAACCCGCGCGTGATGTCGCACCGACGCGTACTTGTGCGCGGTGAGCCTTTTCACTTCCCCGAGCAATGCTTGGTACGCTGGGTGTTCACTTGGTTCCGAAAGCGGCCCCCCCCTGTGGTACGCCGACTGTGAGGTTCTCCACAGGAACCGCAAAAAAGTGTACTCGCCGAGTAACCACCGCGGCCTGGTTTTCGAAAACGGCGCGTCGTGAGCGCCAAACCCCGGTTCGGTCAATGCGACGGCGTCCGCGCGCCAGGTCCGCAACGCGGCTTTACACCCGCGGTAATCCCTGTTGCTCGGCACCAGGATATCCTCCGCCACGGCTAGCGCCAGCCCGATGGTTTCCGTGTCGTCCACGGAGGCGTTGGCCAACACCGACGCGATCGCGTGCGCGGCGACCTCGCGTGTTTCTTTCGGCACGGGGGGACCCGCCGCGTCCGTACCGCCGATCACGCGCGGCGGGTACTCTTGGGAATCACCACCTTGCGTATCAGCACAAACCACAGAATCGAAGTCCCCCATGCGCAGCCGGAACCCGCTCGCGGTACCCCCGATGCGCGCGAGCAAAGACCTGACCAAAGACTTGGACAGGGAAGATGGATCTTCCATGAGTAACCTGCACGGCGCGTGGATTTCCGTTTGCGCGATTTCCCGCGCCGCGGCAAGCTCGTCGGGTCCGGGCGCGCGCCAGGTGAAGGTTCGTGGAGTGAACGTGTGTTGCTCCTTCATCGCCTTTCCCACCGTTTTCGAAACGCACCACTTGGCGGGGAACGGAATTTCACTCCTCAAATCGCAATCCGCGGTGAACAAATCCGTGATGTACGTCCCGGTGAGCGCGCCGCACAGCAGCGACGTGACGTGCGCAGCCATTTCCCCGAGCCGCGTGGCGTTTGTGGAGGCGCTTAGGTTGAACAACGCGTCGCAAACATGGACGATGTCGTTTCGCAGCGCCAAAACGAACGGCCCGCCGTAGTGTAGCGCCGCGCCTAGCAAACCCGTTTGCCACCGTAACTTCGCCTCCTTGGTGGGGGATAAGATTTCGTACCCGGAACCGAGAGCGGTTGCGAACGCGACGGAGTCGTCGGGGTTGTTTTTGTCGATCTCCGCCTTCCGTTTCTCCGCCGCGAGCGCGGCGACGTCGTTCACCTCCGCCGTGAGCGACTGCAGTAACGGCTTCGTGAGGAAGTGGGACGTCTCTTCAGGCGCCTGTGTCGCCGCGGCCATCACCATCTGGCCCACTTCGTGGGTCAAGCCGCTGTGCGTGCTTGTCAGGACGAAGCGCGCGACTCGCTTGACCAAACGTTCGCGCAATTTAGGATCCGCCCTCGCGAACACCAAACGCACGAGCGGCGAGTACATCGACGAGCTCCCCATCAGAAACGACGCGCCTCCGTCAGCACCGGCCCCTCCGCGGTGCTTATCAGCACCGTCCGCTTTGCCTGCGTTTCCGGGGTCCACGTTTTCGAAAAATACGAAAAATCTATCCAACAAGGCGTTGATCCAGTCGCTCCACGCGAACGGGAAAACCTCATCCGCTTGTTCGTTCCCGGGAAACGCGCCGGGGTCCGCCAGGACGCTCATGTTAGAAACCACCGCGGCGTACAGGCGAACCACTCCCAACGTTTTCGACGGGTCGTTCGCGTCGATCCCAGGCAACGTGGCGTGCATCACGAACTCCAGGAACTGTCCAACCCCAAACACGCCCACCGCCGCGAACGTTTCAGACGCGAATAAATCAGGAGGCGCCACCAGCATGGGGCGCAGCGCGGAGGTCAACACGCTCAACGCCGCGGTGAGCTGGTGCGTCGCCGTGCCGTGTTGGACGGCCAGCGCGAAGCGGGACATGACAAGCGGGAGCACGATTTCGGGCTCGATATACGCCAGGTCTCGCGTCGCGCTGGCGCTCGCGTAACGCATGGCGGCTACCTTGCTGTACATGCCTTTGTCGATCAAACGAGTCGTCGCGATTGCGAAGCGCGTACGCGCGGAGGCGTGTGGCGCGGCGCGCGTTGGCTTTGAGTTTGCGTCATCGCCCTCCGCCGCAGCCGCGGCCTTTGCGCCCGCAATTCGTTTGCGCGCGTACTTCACAGCGTGCGACGTAAACGTCGCCACGGTGTTCGTCCAGCGCCCCGCGTTTGACGGGTGCGCGTACGTTTCAAGCACGTCCATGATCGCCTCTATCGCGGCGGTTGCTTTTTCAGCCTCCAATGGGTTGTTTTCAGTCTCGAAATCGGTGGCCAGGCGGTACACCAAAACCTTCGCCGCGAACTTCGCCCGTTGTTCCGTGTCGTTCACCGACCGCGAAAATAAATACGCCGCCCTGCTCGAGGTCCTCCGACCGAACGGACACCCGCCTTCCCCCCCCGCGACTGGCACTTCCATGAACCACAGCGCCACGGTGTGCAGAGTGCCGCTGTGTTTGCCCCAGTCAAGCCGTGAGTCCACGTCGTGTTTCGCGAGCTGCGCGAAAATTGCAAACCACGCGCACTGCCAGAACCGGTTCGTGGGCATCCATGAAAGCATCTCTAACCACTCGTCGAACCAGAGCTGCCATTGATTGGAGTCTTCGGTGTTACCGCCGTCCCCCTGTCTTCCACTCGAAGTCTCCTTCCCCACACGGGAACACGGCATCAGCAGGTGAAGCAAACCCAGGCCTTCGAAGCACGCGCTCTCGTCCAGCGCGCGGATTTTAGGTTTCAAGAGTCGCCAGATCTGGGCAGGCGCATCCGGGGCGAAGTGCCGTCTGGCTTTCTGCGCCAAACGCGAAACCACGGCGATGTGCACCGCGGTTGGAATCGCGCCGTTGTACGCCTCGGTTGCACCACCCAAGTACGTGGCGAGTATGTCGTACAAAGGACGCCACTCGATGCGCAGCGCGAGCGAGTCTCCGTACGTCTCCAAAATACGCGTCGCCATGCCGCCCCACCGCGCCTGTGCGCTGACGTCGCCACTGCACGCGTGCAGCGCGTCAAGAGACACGTGCGCGCACCTTCGCAGGTCATCAGGGGCGAGTTGCGCTCTCCCTGAAAAAAACGTCATGACTCCTGAATATCGAGCGTGTAGGGGGCTGAAATCGCCGTTCTCGCGCGCCCGTGCCAGCGCCCGCTCCACCTCGATCACCGCCCGGCGAAACCGCTCGGGCTCATCCGAGGCTATCAAGGACGCAGTCGCAGGCTCAAGCGACTCGGTACAAACCCATCGCGTATCACGCCACCGTGCATCGGATACCTCCGTCATGGGTGTGTCCTCCATCCCGACTACCGGGAGGGCGAGAGTGCCTTCCAAGACGCGTCGGCGAGAGTGAGGTGAAGGTGCGGAAGAGCGACGTGTCGAATAGCGCTACTTCGGTGCCCACATTTCAATGGTGACGATGCTCGAAAAAATCGCGCGCGGACCGCAAAGAGCGCTCGTCTCGCGTTTCCACAAATACCATAAATACTACCGGCTACCGCCCTCTGCCTCCATGGTTGTCTCCTCCAGGTCGTCTGCCTCTGCCTCGTCATCCGCGAACATCAAATCCACCCGTTCCTGCTCCAGCCGCGCCGCCTCCGCTTTACCCGCCGCTACTCGCTTCGCCTGCATGATTTCCGGCGACCACGAATCCCGGTTCTGACGCGCGCGCTCCGCCAGGTGCTCCGCCAGCGGCGCCGCGCACGCGAGGGCTTCGAAAAGAGGCACGCCGTAGTCGTTGCAAAACGCCAAGGTGGCTTTTTCAATCGAGATATTCCGGAGCGTATCCGAATCCGAGTCACAGCCGCCGCCGCCGAAGTACCGGTCGTGCGTGTTTGGCGCCTTGACGAAACCGAAACACCGGCGCTCGCGGTCGCCTTGCGCGAAAAACTCGTCCCGGAGCGCCTCTGTCCAGACGCGGTGGATTTCGGGGGGGCGCGCGAGGTGGCCGAGGTCGGCGGCTTTCAAACAGGCGGTCATGAGAAGAAGCCTGTATGATGCTGTGGTGGCGCACGAATCGGCCGAATCGGCAGAATCAACATCGCCGGTCGCCGCGGCGCTCGCCGCTAAGTGCGGCCCAGGCGTCGCGCAGGTCCACCAAACAACCTCCTCCGCGTCGGGGTCGGGGATGCCCATCGCCGCGGCCATGGCGCTTTGCCCTTTTTTTTTCGGCGCCTCCTCCACCTCCGACTCCGAGTCGTCCGAAGACTCCTCGTCGCTCGGGATTTCTGGCGGCGGCGTGGGCGGCGGGGTGGGCGGCGGCTTCGTGGCGTTTACGAACTCCTTCAGCCGGTCGATGAGCGCAAAGTGCTGTCTCATATCCGTCCCGAGCACCAAAACGCGAACGGTCAGTTCCAGCGCGTCCGCGTCGGTTTCACTCATGTTCCCGTGAAACCTCAGTTCCGGGCGCCGCATCAAACCGTGGGTAACCGCGGCGTGGTGCCTTTCCAACGGCGACTCGCCGTGGTACCGGTGCGCCAACTCGCTTTCCGTTTTTTGCAAGAAATCGTTATCCACGCCGGGGTGCGCCACGTCGTGACTGATCGCCGCGACCAACAGCGCTAGTTGGTCGTGATCACCCAAGCATGACGTGAGGCCTCCCAGCATCAAAAAAGCGTAAGCGCTTTGCAACACGTCGCACGCGTGCACCACGTTGTGGTACCCCACGAATCCGCACCCGGCGCCGAGCTCGCCGCCCGTCCCGGCGGCGCCTCTGGGCAGCACTTTCCTCGGCACCCCGATTTCCACGGAAGGGTTCACGCTGGGTGACGCGTACGCGCAGTCCACGGCGAGCAGGAACTTGTCCAGCCTGGGAAGGTCCAAGCCGAGTCGCTCCGCGATGCCGCTGTGTTCCACGAGTAAGAATCGCGCCAGCGTCGCGAGCGGGTACTCCTGCGTTTTGGCGTACGTAAACGCGTCCCACGCCCAGGACGACGCCGCGTCGTACAACGTGTTCTGCGTGTACGTCAACGGGCGTTGCCTGCGATACTCCCACGGCATCGGCACCACGTCTCGTGGAGGTCGCGACCCGACGCCGCCCACCCCATTGGCCTCCGCGACCTGGAACGTGCACGCAAATGGAGCGCCCAGCGGGCGTGTCGCTACGTCCGTCGAGCCGCCCTTGGGCGCGACCCCGACGGGAAGCCCCTCGTCGTCGAACTGCGCCCCCTCCCGCATCGCGCAGTGACTGCGGTGCCGCGGTCGGCACCGCACCGCGCGCGCGCAGAGTGACCAATCCGAGAGTTTTGGCGGGAGACAAAAGAGTGTGACAAGACTTTGTCAGGTCGAAAAAGGGCCATGACATTATGTGACGTACATCGTCGTGTTCTGTTTACACGTGAACCTACTCCTCTTCCTTTTCTTTCGTATGCGCGTAAGCGACGCCTAATACGCCGTCGCACCACTCGCTTTGCTTCCTGATATCCTCCGCAACATCATCCCTCCCTCCCTCCTTTTACATCGCATCTCTCGATTACTTGGCATCCGCGCGGATCTGCCGCACAAGCAGCGGTCGCAGCACCAACGTTTGCAGCAAGAGCAGGGGCAACACCAGCAGCCTTTTCTTTTTGTTCGGGTCGTTCGAACTCGCGTAGTTCTTCTCCGGGTCGAACTTCAGGGGGTTTCCTTTTTTACTCACGTCCACTAGCGTCTTGACGAACTGGGTGAGCCAGGGCGTGCGCGCCGCGTCGGGCAGGACTTTTTCGCCAGCCGCGTTCGTGGCGCATCTGCTGCCGTTCTCCACCACGCAGTGCGGCAGGACCAGGGAGGCGTCACCAAGAGTGTCACGGACCGCCTGGCGCACCGTGTCCGCGCGCCCGGTGACATAAGCTTCGTAGTTCATGCTGTTCGGCGGGGACAGCTGGCCGTGCGAGAACCCGAGAATCGTGCGTTTCCATATTTCGCGGCCAAAGTGTTCGTCAAGCGCCTTGAAAACCGCGCGATCCGCGTTATCCACGCGCCACCCGTCGAGGCGGTCCATGTACACCACCGCGTGCACCTCCCTGTCCTTCATGGCGAGCTTCACGGAAGCGAGGCCTCGCTGTGATACCTGGTCGCCTTCGATTAAACCCGGGGTGTCTAAAAAAGACACGGTGAACCCGGCGGCTTGTCGCGACGCGAGGAGCGGCCGCAGCGACTCCGGCTGGAACGGCGCGCTCTGCGCCACTCGCTCGTTTAGCACACTGTTCAGGGTGGACGATTTACCCGCACCTTGTTTCCCAACGAAAACAACCGTCATCTCGGTCTGGTTCTGTGCACGTAACACGCTAAGCGCCTCCATCAAGCTTTGTTGCGTCTGCGCGGGCATGGACTGCAAACCCACCCAATCCTTCGGGCCTAGCGCGGAAGCCGCAGCAGCCGCGGCCGCTGCGGCGGGCGTTTGTATCACGGGGGGAGGGCCCTCTTCGCCCGCCTGTTCCTCCTCGTCGTCGTCCTCGTAGTCCTCCTCGTCGTCGGTCACCTCCTCGTAATCCTGGAAAGAGTGGGATGGACGTGGGGGTCAGAGGGGTGGAATTAGGCTTAGGGTTTTGTGTAGCGATCGACACGCCAGATTCGGGCAAACGACGGGGACGCGCGCCACGGGGGACCGGAAAGCAGGTCAACACGCACCTCGCCGTCTTCCTCTTGTTCCTCCGTGGGGTCCGCCATGCTGGACGAGGTGGTGCGTGTGCGGGCAAGCCGCGCGAGTCGCAGTGATTGGTGAGATTGCGTTGGACTGTCGAAGAAGCAGTGAAGGCCCACGTTCGGTAAAAACATATTTTGGGAGTTATTGGTCGCCTCCTCGCCTCCAATCAGTGAGTGCCGCGCGGTCGGGCGGTGGGCGCGATGCTCACGTTCTGCCCGACGTGCGCGAACATGCTGTTGGTGGACCACTCGCCGTACGGGGGCGGGCTGAAGCTGTACTGCCAGACGTGCCCGTACGCGTACGACATCACGACCACCGTGCGAAGCGCGGTGCATTGCGAGACGAAGGAAGTGGACGACGTGCTCGGGGGCGACGAGGCGTGGAAGAACGTGGACAAAACGTCCGCGACGTGTCCCAAGTGCGACCACGGACAGGCGTACTTCATGCAGATTCAGATTCGGTCCGCGGACGAGCCCATGACTAACTTTTACAAGTGCTGCTCGTGTGCGAACCAGTGGAGAGAGGGGTGACGGAGGAGGGACAAAATGCTTTTGCCGGCTTTTCCAGGAGGCGCCCCGACGAACCGCCTGTCCATGCGTCGCCCTCGGTTCCACCGTCCGGTGACTTAGACATAGCCTACCGCGCGTATCACTATATGAAATATCGCGTACCGTTAAACACCCTGTTCCCGCTAAACCCTTGTTCGCGTTGTGGTATTCCCGACTCTCCCCAGGGCGCACCGCCGCCGCTCGTTTTTGTCTCGGAAAACTCACAAAGCTTCAACGAAGTTTTCATCACTCGCCAGTGGAGGCACGCGCGGGCGGCGGCGGTCCGGTCCCGATGGCGACCGGACGTGAGTCCTCGATTGCGATCCCCCCCGCCCCGAACTGGTACGGGTCCGCGCTCGGGGACTGGGGAGGTGCTGACGGTACTCTGTACGCGTACGCCGCGCGCAACGCGGTGGTCATCGTGCGGCCCGAGGAAACACATGGCGCGTGCCGACGGTTTGTGGGAACCCTGGTGGGCCACACCAACCGGGTCACCGCATTGGGCTTCGGTCGCCAGCGCGGGGTGGCGCACTTGCTCGTGTCCGGCTCCGCGGACACCAACCTGCGTTTGTGGGACACAGACTCGTTGCGGTGTCTGAGAGTGTTACGAGGGCACTGCACCGAGGTCAGTGCGTTGTCCATATCCCCGATCGTGCCCGATTTGTGCGTCTCGGGGGACCGGGGCGGAAAGTGTTTGGTGTGGAGGTTCGGGGCGGCGACCACGAACAGCGGGGGCGGCACAGGCACAGGCACAGGCAATGATGCGAAAGAAACGCAACAAAGGCCAATCCGTGCGCTGCATTCCCTTGATAACTCTCCTGTGTTGACGGTGGCGATGAGTCCAAACGCGACGGCGCCGAATGACGTCGCGATTGGCCACCAATCCGGCGCCCTCGCCGTGGCGGACGTCGAGGCGAGCGCGCCGCCGAAAAGGCTCCCCGCGCGACCCGCGGAGGTGCAGTGCCTTGTGTGGCTGCCCGTGGTACATACAATGAATGCAGGTTCCGAAGACACAAATGAGGATGACACAAACGAGGATGGGACGCAGACACAGGAAAGGACCGACGAAAGGACCGACGGCGCGACCGCAGCGTCTTTCGGTACCCGAATCGTTTCGAATAAACACCGGCGCGGCGTTTGCGTTTTAGCCGTGGGGTCCCGGGACAAGTGCGTCACGCTGTGGACCTGGGACGGCGAGCGCACGAGTTTGCGTCGCACTTTTGTGCTTCCCAAATGCGGCGGGCACGTTTCCGAACAGCAGCGCGGCCGGCTGTGGGTAGCGCTGGCGTGGTGCGCGGGGGGCGAGGGTGACGAAATCGACGGGGCTCGAACTCGTGACGACACCGAAACCGAAAATACCGCCGACGTCGCGCGGCTCGTCGTGGCGAGCCACGGCGGTGAGTTGCTTTGCTGGGACGTTTCCCTTGATGACGACTTGTTCGGGGTGGCAACAGGAGGTGAGCGGGGAGGTGGTGAACTGAATCCCCGGACTAATTGCCCTGGTGTGTCAGACTTCGGAAACAAACCCGCCACGCAACAAGCGCCCGGCGCGTTCGCGGGCGACGGGCACTCGAAGACCGTTTTCGGAATAAGCGTGTCGCGTCGCGGGGTCGCGGTGACCATTTCCTTGGATCGCACGATTTCATGTTGGAACGTGAAGACGCGTGGAAAGATGTGGCAAGTCACAGGTCTGGGCGGGTTCGCGTACCACGGCGCGCTGGACCCGGAAGACCCACGAAGAGTCGCGGTGGCGTGCGGCGACGGAAGCGTTCGGGTTTTGAACCTGGCCGAGCCCGACGGTGGCGGCGGCGGCGGTGACGACGCGAACGTGACGTGCACGGCTTTGCCGAGCTCGACAAGCGGTACCAACGTTAGCAACTCGTCCGTGTTGTGGCGCGGTTTGCCTCAAACGAAAGCAACACGGTTGGCGTGGTGTCCTGTGGACGACTTCGCTGCGTCTGAAACGAACGGCGACGACGCGCAAGGCGAGTCCTTCGCCAGCCTGGCGGTTGGTCTGGAGGACGGGCGCGTGGTGACCGTGGACGCGGCGGGGGGGGGGCGGCACGCCACGCAGCGGGATTGCCACGCGGGTGCTGTTACCGGGGCGCAGTGGGTTCGTGTATGTTCGTCTGGGAAAAGGGAACTCGTAACGTTGGGGGAGGGTCGTTTGTGGCGGTGGGTGTCCCTCGCCGCGCCCGAGGGAAGACGCAAGCGCGGCGGCGGCGGCGGCGGCGCGTTCGTGGACGTCACCATGCGGTTTCACGACGCGGCGAGCCTGGGTAAGGCGTCGACGGACGCCTCCGCCGCAGCCGCGGTGATCACATCGTTTGCGTTTCTGGATATCGCGCCTGGAGATAGCGGCAGCGATGTTTCTACAGCTGACGCGTTTCCCTCGGTCGCGGTCGGGTGGAGCGACGGGAGTGTCAGCACGCACGTCAGGGACGTTTCGGTTCCAACCCACGACTTCGCATTCCGAACGAGTTGGCGTGTTACGGAGCACTCCAAGCCGGTATCCGCGGTGCGCTGGCACCCGAGCGCGGGATTTCGTGACTCAACACGACACAATTGGCTCGCCAGCGTCGCAGGGGACGGTTCGTTCCTGGTGTGGGACGGCATCGCCGGGTCGGTCGCGTGGTCCGCGCCGCCGTCGCGCCGCGCGTTGTTGGACGTGGCATGGCGCCCACGTCTTTTCGCGTCGCCGCGGACACAACAAGACAGCGACAGCGACAGAGACACATCCGTCGATACCGCCGACGCCATCGCGGTGACCACCGGAGCCGACGGCATCGCCAGGGCGTGGAATGTGGGCGGCGCCCCCGTGGCGTACGCCACGATGCGCGGGCACGAGGGGCGCGCGCTTTTCGCGTTGTGGGCGGGAGCGAGTTTTGGGCGGCGGAACAAAGGAAGGCCCACCGCCAGCCTGGTCACCGGGTCGGACGACCAGACCGTCCGGTCCTGGACGGTGGACCACGAAACTCACTCCCCTGCCGCGGAGGCGGCGGCGACCTGGAGGGCGAAGCAGGAGAAGGAGCTGAGGAAACTGGCGCGGGAACGCGAGAGTACGGGGGCGGGGAGTTTCCCCGCGGAGGAAAAGAGCGCCTCGGGGGCGCAGGGCGACGACTCCGCGTGCGGCGAACATGACGAAACACGGCAAGATACGGCGTCCTTGCACGCCACGGCCGGGTCGTCCAACCCGACGAACGTTATTTTTACCTCAACAACCGCGGGCGCAGGGGGAGGCAAGAAGAAACGCAAGGGCACGGGTGGCCGAGGTATCATCAAGCCGCCGGCGTGGGAAAGCACGCCCGACGGTATCGCGGCGGGTCGTGTCGCGGCGGTGCGTTTAGCGCGGATGTTGTCGCGTCAAAAAAGCAAATCGGGTGTTCCATCCGATGTCACTGATGAGCTCATTGACGACGACGCCAGTGACGACGAGCTCATCGACGACCAAAGCGCCGGGTACGGCCCTCACGGCTTGGGTTTGTACCTCGGGCAGGAGGCGGCTATGCGTTTGTTGAGGCTCGAGGAACGTTTCTCGGGCGGCGGCGAGTCGGAGGCGCGGGCGGACGTTTGCGGTAACGCCGATAACAACGCACCAAACGACCCTCACGTCGCGCGGCGATACCAAACCTCCGAGAGCACCAGCGCTTCAGACCACGTTTCCGGACACCAGGCGGCTTTCCGGCCTCCCGAGCGCGCCGCCGCTGCTGCGCTGTTCCGAGGCGACTTCGCCACAGCGGCTGATACCCTGTTCGCCGCAATCGACGGACCGATTCCGGCCGATTTCCTCGCCGCACTGGTGGGCGGCGGCCTCTTTCTGTACAAAGACGCGGCCACGAAACAAGCCGACCGTTTGGAGACGAAAGGGGAACACCAACGTGCTGCAATTTTACGGCTATCCCTGCACGACGTCCGAGGCGCCATCGCATCCCTCAGACGGGGAGGCCTTGAACGCGACGCCGCGGCGCTCGCCGCGGCGCGGTTGTTACCACACGACCCCGCTTTGGTGGAAACCCGCCGCGCGCTCGCGGCGGCGGAGGAAACGCGAGGAGGGGCGGAAGCCGCCGCGAAGGCGCACCTCGCCTCAGGAAGAGTCAGCGCCGCGGTGCGCGCGCTCACCAGGCCCGGGCAGGGAGGCGCGAGGGCAGCAGCGGAGATCGCCCTCGTGATGGGCAAGTATTTCCCATTACCACATTTCGCCGACTGGTTGCCCATACACGACTGACATTTATTCTTTTCCAATCAGGCGCGCTCGGCGCGCCGGAAAAACAAACCGTACTCCGCGCCGCGAAGGACGCGTTTGATTTGGGCGACTCGGCGGACGCGGCGGAGCTGCTGCGCCGGTGGGGCGGGGGCGGGGGCGCGGGGGATACGGGCATCGCGGAGGCATTGGCGAACACGGAAAAGGCGCTAGAAGTGGCAGGGACGACGTTTTGGGGGGGGGACGACGCGTCGGAAGACGTCGCGGTGTGACGTACGTCGACACATTTTAAGAAAAAGTTGGTAAACGTAGACTCTTAAAATTACACTCGGAGAAAAAACATACCTTCCGCTCTTCGCAGCTTGTTCATTTCCGACACACGACGTCCGACCTCAACACGGTTTTCACGCCTCTTCGCACTGGCAGCGATGCGTGTGGCTGGCACGTCGCGCCGTGTCTGAATATCAGCGCGACGCCTTGGTCCGGTGGGACTCGGAACAGTTCGTTGGCGCCGTCCGCTGACGATGCAAAAAACGCCGTTTCTCCGCCAACTACGTGTTCCTGCTCCCCGTCCTCGCCCGTCAGGTACAACAGGAACGTAAACGCGGTAACCCCGGTGTCCACCACCGCGAAGTCATCGTAGTGCGCGCCGAACACTTCATCCAGGGCGTATCGATACACCCGCAGCGCGGGGTTTAGCCCAACACACGGGCCTTCGTGCACCGCCGGTAACTCCGCGGTGAGCAAATCCGCCAACCCCGTGTCCTTCCACAATCGGTGCGCCAGGATTTCGTCGTGGTACCTAGCCCTTCCGTGGTTTCGGTTCGCCTCGCCAAATTTAGGACCGCGGCTCGTGGCGCGCTCGTATCCGCGCGCATCCGCGGCGTCGCGAATCGAGGCGCACTCTCGGGAGTCACACAAGCCTCGCACCACCCACGCGTCGGTACCAACGCGCTGCAACTTCAGGCTTTTTTTGCGCGCCACCTTCAAAGTAGGCGCCAGAGAATCGTCGGCGGTCGCGGTCGAGGCTGTCGCGCCGCGACGCGAACCCTTCGAGCTTGCCCTCAACGCACCCGCACCGAGAGCGGGTGCGGAAGCCTTGACCCGCCCCATCGCTCCGGAGAGCCGCGCGAGCGGAACTGAGGGCGGCTGCGCTGTCTCTCTTTCCACCGAGTGCCGTCTTTTTCGCGGCCAGAGGAAATCGAAAGCATACGCCAAAACGGTTTTCGCAGACTGTTTGCCTGTCGAATTTTGAGTTGAACGCGTAAGTTACACTTTCGTTGGACGGACAAATATTGGATGTGTCGACGTCGACACTTGCCATTTCCTCGCACGCAGATGACGTCGATCATGCCCCCCGCGGCCGCTTTCGGGGCGCGTGTTTCCTTTTCCCGCCGCCCTCGCTCCACCGCCGCGCGCGCGCGACGCGTTCGCAGTTCAGTGGTCAGAGCCGCGGTCAGCGAACCCCCCACTTCCGCCACCGAACAATCAAAAAAATCCTACGCACCCGCGTGGGATTTACCTCGCGAGCCTTTGGCGCCGGGGGCGCCGCCTGCCCATGGGTCGTGGGGCCCCAGTAACCAGACCATCAACGACTGGCGTTCTATTTACCGGAACACCACTTTGAGCACTACGGATGGAAGCGCGCCGAGGACGATTGCCAAAGCCAACATCACCGGTACCATCCCGACCG
>Ga0115004_10002219_pt1 | contig 16003 bp, 17 predicted proteins | sample ArcticOcean_MG_C_10_FD_88737 | JGI IMG/M metagenome (GOLD analysis project Ga0115004, IMG submission 88737) | Marine microbial communities from western Arctic Ocean - ArcticOcean_MG_CB11_90 | ecosystem: Environmental > Aquatic > Marine > Oceanic | place: Arctic Ocean: Canada Basin | collected...
CGAGATTCGCCGCGTTCGACCAGTTCCCGTACACCCCGCACCTGGAGTGCGGGGCGCTGTTGGTGGCGAAGGAGTAGTAGGGGGTGGATATGGAGGCGAAGGTAGTTTGGGAAAGAGTAAGGGATGCAGAGGGAGGCGTAGGTAGGTTGGGAAAGAGTAAGGGACGCAGAGGGAGGCGTAGGTAGTTTGGGAAAGAGTAAGGGACGCAGAGGGAGGCGTAGGTAGTTTGGGAAAGAGTCAGGGGTGGCAGGGAGGAGTAGGTGGGAGGATAGGGAGTAGGATAGTCACGGTGAAAATCTAGCGCTAGTTTTGGGGTAAGCAAATAAACTTAGTCCCCTCAACACACCCCGTGATGTAAGTACACCGAAACAACCGCCCTAGTGGTGGTACGGCTCGCCCTTCAAAATCGTCCACGCGCGGTACATCTGTTCCAGCAACACGAGACGCGCGACTTGGTGGTTCATCACGAAGGCGCTGAGTTTGAGTTTCCGGTCCGCTCGGGCGATCACGGGCTCGCCGTGCCCAAAGGGACCGCCGATGACAAAGGAAATCGCGTTGTGTGTGTTCCCCGCGTCCGCGATTAGTTTAGATAGCTGCGCGATTGGTACAGAAAAGTGTCAGCCTTCAGTCTTGTGTGGGAAAACAGGCAGGCGGTTGATTTGGGTTCCAAGGCCCAAAACACGCACCTGTTCGCTCGACAAAGCCTCGCCTCGTTCGTCCATCAGCACCACGTAATCACTCGCGTCTAAGTGTTTCATCACGCGTTCGGCTTCGTGCGATAATTGGTCAAGAGGCGCTTTGGAGGTGTAAAGAAAAGTGTCAGTGTTTCGGGTCATATGGCCTTACGTAAACAGTCACCCGTACTCGGGCCTCCACGGTGGCCGTTGGATTTGGGAAAGGCAACGCGTACCTTTCGCGTTTTTGGGGTTGCTCTTGACCACGATTTCGGAAAACGAAGTGTACCGTCCAACTTTATCCCCCCACTCCTTGCACACGCTGTCCATCCCAGACCCGCCGCCTTTGCTGACCATCACTAGCTTCAACGGCACCGCCCGTGCCGCGCGCGCATTCTGACGCCGGCGCGTGTCGTCCATGTTGTTTCCGCCGGTGGCCATGCACCGCGTGGTGGGGGTGGTCGTGGTGTGTGTTTTTCGTGGCGACGCGAATCGCGGTGCGAAACGAACCGAGGAGCACCAACTCGCGCGCCACGCCATTTGATGTGCGCCCGGTCGGCTTGATTGGCGCGCACCACACACAGTGGCGGATCGAAGCACGACACGTGTTGCGTAGTCACAAACCCCCAAACTGCCTCGCATCGACGTCGACGCGAGTCGTCCTGTGTTGTGCGCCGAGAGGGAGTGCCGACAATGGCCGACGAAAAAGAAACCTGAAGAGAAACTTTTGATTAAAACCAAAGTCAGATCGGAGCAGTCACACTTCTTCGCGCGGGTACTCGCGTTTCGCCTCGCGATTCTCCCTGATAGGACTCGTGTGGTAGTAACTCGTTCCGTGAGCGACGTGTCACGCGCGTACACACGCATCGGAAGTTAGTTCTGTGGTGTCATGCCTGCTAAGAACAAGACGCCGCCTGCCAACGAGGCGGGCCATGGATCCGAAAAAAGCGAACCCAAGAAACCAAAGACGCAGAAAACCGAGCGCCCCGCCATCATCCCCAAGGACCCCGCGCCCAGACAATTACCACCGCCCGGCACGAAAACGTTCAAAGCGGTGTCATGGAACGTCGCGGGTTTGCGGTCGCTGATGGACAAGAACCCGGGTTTGCTACGGAAGATCGTGGACGAGGAACAGCCCGATGTGTTTTCTTTACAGGAACACAAGCTGCAGGAGCAACACGTCGCAGAGTTGACGGAAAAGTTGTACGTATAGACGTACAAATCCCAAGACCAATCCCTGAAGGCCAATCCCACATTCCCCCGACGACTGATTGCCCATACGAGACTGACACTTTTGTTTTACAATCTCAGAACCAAACTCCTCCCCGAGTACCCCACGATCAAGTTCGCGGTATCCACGGCGAAGAAAGGGTACTCGGGGGTGTGTGTGTTGGCGAAAGCGAGGTTGCCTGATTCGGGGTCGCCGCGCGATTCGCAAGACACGACTAACGCGTCGCCTGCGAAAAAATCCATCCAACCCTCCGCGGCTTCTTTTTTCGGAGGCGCGGGTACAAAAAAAAAAGACGAAGAAGACGAAGAAGAAGAAGAAGAAAAAAAAGCCTCGCCTGCAGCAAACAAAAATTACTCCGGTCCTTCCCTGCTCGCGGTGAGTGAAGGTCTCGGCGAGTTCGGGGGGGGGTATTTGGACGAAGGCCGGGTGTTGACCATGGAGTTTGAGGAATTCTTTTTAACGTTCGCGTACGTTCCAAACAGGTACGGCCTTTGCGCGTTTCCCAAATCCCGACACGCCGTTTCCCAGACTGCCAGAGTACACGACTGACCCGTTTCGTGTACCAACCGCAGCGGCGCGAAACTAGAGCGTCTTTCGTACCGGCTGAAAACGTGGGACGCCGATTTGCGCGACTACCTGGCGTTTTTGGACACCAAAAAGCCCGTCGTGATGGGCGGCGACCTGAACGTCGCGCACCTCGACATCGACATCTACAACGTCGAGTCGCCGCACGTTGTGAAATCAGCGGGCACCACGCCTGAAGAGCGGCAAAGCTTTGCGCAAACCCTGCAATCCTTGGACTTCGTGGACACCTTTCGAAAACAACACCCGCACGTCACCGGGTGGTACACGCAGTGGAGCCAGCGCGCGGGGAACAGACCGAAAAACCGGGGGCTGAGGCTCGACTATTTCATATGTTCCAAAAGGCTCGACGTGGTTGACGGGTTCATATGCGAGCAAACCGCGCCGTGGGCATCGGACCACGCGCCGCTCGGGGTGACGTTGCGGTTGTAGACAAACTTACGTCGACAAAAGTTTTTGTGTTTCTCCTATTCGCTCGGCTCATCGTCGTCGTCGTCCGATTCGTCAGACACACCGTCCTCGCTCGTCCAATCGTCGTCGTCGTCCGATTCGTCAATCACGATATCCCCTTCTCGTGATTCGTCACACAAACTTCCGTCAGTATTGATGTACCCGAGTTCTGCCGCCTTTTCGCGCGTCGATGCGTTCCATGGGCAGCCGTTTGCGCGCGCCCACTTCAGCACTTCGAGGTGTCCTTTGTGCGCCGCTCCCCAACACGTCTCAGCGTCCCACGGACAGCCGTTTGCTCGCGCCCACTGCAGCACTTCGAGGTGCCCGTCCTGCGCCGCCGACGCGCACGTCAACTTGTCCCACGGGCAGCCGTTCGCGCGCGCCCACTGCAGCATCTCGAGGTTCCCGACCTTCGCCGCTCCCGAGCACGTATACTCGTCCCACGGGCAGCCGTTCGTGCGCAACCACTGCAGCACCTGTGGGTGCCCGTACCCCGCCGCGTTCGCGCACGTCCCTGTTCCACCGGCAGCCGTTCGCGCGCGCCCACTGTATCACCTCGAGGTGCCCGCCCTCCGCTGCTCTCGAGCACGTATACATGTGCGAGTGCTCGTCTCACGGGCAGCCGTTCGCGCGCGCCCACTGCCGTATCTTGAGGTGCCCGCCCCTAGCCGCCGCCGCGCACGTACTCGTGTCCCACGGCGTGCCGTTCCGGCGCAACGCCTTCAACTCTTCGAACAGTCCGCCCCCCGCCGGGGCCTCACAAAGGCGTTCTTGACGCATCAGGTGATTTCGCCGTTGCAGGCGCCGCAACGCGCGTAAACATCCAAGTTCCGCGGCTACATATTCACCAAGCTCTGTAAACGTAAGCCCCGTCACCGTCACCTCGTCGCGCATCGCGCGGCTCACCGCGGGGAGCCGTGCGAGATCGGCGGGATCGTCGAAATACTCGTCTCTCAGGCGTGCGTGATGACGATGTCGTCGAGAAGGCCGGGGATGGCGTCTTGCGCGTCGGCAAGGCTCGTGGTAGTGTTGGTGATAGCGATACCACCGAGCAAGGCAGTCATGTGGGTAGGCGTGACGTCAGGAGACATGTTCAGGGTGTCGTGTGCGTCTCGTTGTGCGACGAGGCTGCCAGAATGCGGCGGAACTTACAAGCGATGATAAGTCGGCGCGCTTTTTGGAGTGAAAGGAAAGTATGGTCGGTACTACCAGGTACAAACACAACGCACCCTTACTCCCTGTTCCACCGCCGACCCTCCTTTCCATTTGGCTCGTGAGGTGTGTCCTCCACGGAATCGCCTTGCGTAGTCTCGTCTAACGCCTCTAACCCCCCTTCTCTCTCCGCCATCGGCACCCACGCCTTTTCCAAGGTCAACTCGGGTTCGAAACCGAACCGAATCAGCAACTCGTTCGCGGCGTTGAAATCGGAAGTGTACCTGAGATAAATAAAAGAAAGTGTCAGTCTTGTATGAGCAAACAGTCGTAGAGTGCGAGTGCGAAAGGGTATAGTAGTGGTAAGACAGTAACACATGAGAGACAGTAATCAGGGAGGCGGAATGTGGTGATTGGGAAATACGTACCCGTTCCTTTGAGACTCGGCGTTGAGCGCGTTTCTAAGGGTCAACTCGGTGAAAGAGTTTGGCGCAACGTTCGCTTCCTCCATAGCCTGCGCTATCTCGGTGGCTTTCGTTGAAAATACCCCACCGCTCCAAGCCGCTTTGAACAAACAGTTGAAGGTATCGGCGCCGATTTCGCCCCCCGCTTGCGAGTGTTTTTCGAAACGAATCAACGCTTGGTCGAAATCCCGCAGCTGCGCGCACGCCAGCAAAACGCAATTCAGAGTAACTCGCGTTTGCGTGATGCCTTTGCCTTGCATCTCGTCTGCCAGGGCTAAGGCAGCAGCAGGGCCTGTTTGTTGCTGCTTGGAGACAGTAAACTTTTGATTGGTCGACTCCGCCTTTGAAACTTCGGTCGGGTCAGTCGAGTCAGTCGAACCGTCGCCGCCGCCACCCACACCGCTTTCCTTCCCGCCTTTGCGCCAGTGGAACGGGTCTTGCGCTAACAAGTGCAGCGCTTGGGTGTACATGTACGTATCCGGCGTCACGCCGTGCGGCGGGTCTCGCAGAAAACGCATCATCGCACCAAACTCCCGCAAGCTCCCGAGCGCCTGCATCGCCGCGGTGGCGCACCGTTTGGTGTAGTTGACGTTTGCGTTTTTCATGTCCTCCGTGAACTCCAGCAACGCGGCGCGCGCGCGTTGCAGCTCGGGGGATTTGGGAGAACCCCGTTGCAAAAGAAGCTGCGCTGCTTCCCCTGGTGCCAACCCGTCAACACCTCGTTTGAACACATCGCCGATTGAAACGAAACCCTCCGCCGCGGCTCGCGCGGCGGCGCGGGCGGCTTCACCGACCCCAGATTTGTTCACCGAACTCCGAGCGTCCACCAACGCGCCGGCGAGTCGAGCGTGGCTCCTCGCCGCTTCGCTTCCCAGACCTTTTTTTGAACCGCCAGGGATCGAACCGCTCCCACCCAATTCATTACTTCCACCGCCCCCACCCAGCCAGTCGTCCCAGTCATCCCAAACGTCGTCGCTGTCTTTCAAGACTTGCGCCACCTGGCGGCTTCTCCTGGCGCAGGCGCGGAACAGGTGCAGAAACGTAACCGCGTCCGCCGGGACGTTGGAGTGTTTCATCTGGTTCCGCACGTTTCGGGCGGCGTCTAAATCCCCAGCCGTGGCGCACGCCTGTAACAAAGTGTTGTACACAACGTTATCAAGGGGGATGTTTCTTTCCCGCATGCCTTGCAGCGCATCACCTGCCGCGCCCACGTCACCCGCCCGCGCGTACGCCGCCAGTAATGCCATGAACGAGTGCAAATCAGGCTCCACCCCGCTCTCGATCATATCCCGCATCATGGTTTCCACGCGAATCACCGCGTGTTGCGCGGCGGCGTCGCGCTGGTCCGTGGTGGGGGTTTCCGTGGGGGTTTCCGTGTCGGATGAGTCAACAAATGAGTTTACGTAGTCGAAGGCTTCAGAAGCGTCGTCGTAGTACTCGTCACTCCCAACATCCCCGACCCCTTCCGCCCCCAGCTCCCTATCCGCGGCTTCCGACCGTAACAGCGCGTTGAACACGTGCTGATCCGGCTCCACGCCCACGGATGAGGATCGTTCCATCAGGGCTGTTATGGCGTCGCTGTCGCCCACGACTGAGTACGCGCCCGCCAGCGCCGTCACCGCGTCGCGAACGTCTTTCGGATTCTTCACACGGGTTTTGAACGTAGTCGCCTCGGAGGTTCGAGTGAACAGGTCATCCAGCGCCACGGCGGCGGCGCGGCGAGAAACAGACGCGGCTTGCCGTACGTCAAAACCAGGGCGGACGGTACTTTTCTGTACATCTGAAGGTTTGGAGTAGGTTCCAACGCAGTTCCCGTCTCTTCGCCGGATTAAATCCGTCGCGATCCGCGCGTGCGCCTCGACGCGACGCAGGGAGAGCTTCGAGGACCGAGTTTTTTTATCCAAGTGCGCAAACTGCTTCGAAACCCAAGCCTCTTCCACATCACCCGACGTTCCGGTTTTGCTCGCGAGCAAAAGAAACGCCTCGATGGAGTCCTCACCTGGTTTTACCCGCATCTCCATCATTTTTTGCCACTGCGAGTCGAACAAAACGGAATCGCCAGCGTGCGCCGCGCCTGCCAAGGTCTTTTCGAACAGCTTGCGTGACGATTTCGAACTGTGCGCCCACTCCAAACCCTCCGCTTCCAACACCATATCCAGCCAATCAGCGCCCCGCGCAGGGTCCCCTTTCCGGGCGCACGCCAAAATGATCTGCCCGTGCTGATACGAACTCGGCGGGTATCCCAACGAAAGCGCCGCTTCGAAGGCGTCCGTCGCGGCGTCTGGGTCGCCGCCCATCGCAGCGAGGTGCATAAGCATGTCGTACGCCGGGGCGCCTTGGTCGTCGCAGTACAACGTGCTTAGCGTGTCGAACACTTCTAAAGCCTTTCTGTGATTTTTCTGGTCAATAGCGCTTTGCATCGACGCGTGGAACGAAGACCGAGGGGTTTTGCCGGTTTCGTCGAGATGAGGATCGGTGCGTCCGCGCGTTTGTGGAGGTGACCCGAATCCTCCGTCTGTCTCGTCGTCGTTCGTGTCATTTGTGTTATCAAACGCTTCTGCTGCGACGACGTAGGCAGGCGTAGACGTGTCGTCGCCTGTCCCATCGCGGACACGCAACGCGGAACTCGACGCGAACCCGCGGTCGTTGTTTCGTCGGGGTCGCAAATCGTTTGCTTTTCGATGCACCGCGGCGACATTGGGTTCGGGTACGGTCCACCGATTTGAACAAGTGCGAGTTCCGAGTACCGGGGGTAATTCGTCCCGCCGGTCGTGTGACACCGCGGGTAACGCACGACGCGCGTTCCAAACACAAGGCCTTGCAACACGGTACCACGACGAAGACGACACCGGCGAAGCCGTCGCGGATGCGTTGGATGCAACGACCAACCGTTCGATCACTTCCGTCGCCCTGCGAACACTCATGCCGCCCGACACGACCACACACCCAAAATACCGAAAGGATCCTCGCGAACCGACCGGCCCGATCGACCCACCGACCTCGCACGAAGGGACACGAGACCTTGGGCGCGGGGAAGTGGGCGGGGTGCCAGCTGGCGACGGGATAACAAGCTCTTCTGGCGACGAAAATTGTCGGCGGCTTTGGAAAACGAAAAACCGATTCCCCAAATCTCACTCGTTCGCGCACGTTCCCCATGGAGGCTGCGGCGTACAAGCGTTTGTACCCGCACGAGTACTACGAGAAGTTCATTTCTCAAGAGACTCGGCCTGATGGCCGGCCGCTGGGGCGAGGGCGGCCGGTGAGCGTGGCGCGGGGCGTGGTGGGCACTTCCGATGGTTCGTGCCTCGTGAAAATCGGGCGCACCACCTGCTTGGCGGCGGTGAATTTGGAACTCGGGGTGCCTGAATTAGAGTCTCCCAATCAAGGCACGCTTGAGGTAACGGTGGAGTTGCCTCCGATGTGCTCATCGGAAACGAGACCCGGGCGGCACAACGAAGAAGCCGCGTACGTCACCGGCCGGGTCCGGGATGTGTTGACCGACGGGAAGGTTGTGGATTTACGATCCCTTTCAATAGAACCAGCCAAGCACTGCTGGAAAGTTTTCGTGGACGTGTACGTGCTGGACCACGACGGTTCCATTTTGGACGCCGCGCTGCTCGCCGCGAACGGCGCGCTCCGGGACTGCGTGTTACCGGTGGTGAGTATCGACGAACGAGGAGACGTGGAAGTCTTGTATGGGCAAGCAGTGTCGGGATTATCCGCCGAAGGGGACGCCGACGAAATCCCGAAAAGTAAAAAAGTAAAACCGGGCGAAAAAACAGTTGGCCTACATCGCCAAAAACGTCTAGTCCCGGCCAGCACGCCGCTTTCGTGTACCTGCGCCTTGTACAAGAACACGATTTTAGTGGACCCAAGTCACGAGGAAGAAAAGCTTTCGGAAACGAGCGTCACGGTGTGTGTTGACGAGCTTGGCAAAATCGTGGGGGTTTTTAAGCCGGGTGGGCGAAACGAAGCGAGCGAAACCGTTCTCGCGAACTGCGTCGCGGCGAGTCGGCTTCGCTACGCCGCGCTTAGTAAGGCGCTGAAAGAAGCGTTCGCGTAGGTTTTTAAGGCAGTTGTACCTACAGTTCTCTTCACATCAGGTTGTTTTTCTTGTTCTTGATCATTTATACATGGGCGTCACTGATACGTATGAGAGTATAACTCTTTTCTGCGTGGTTCTAGAGGGAGCAAGCATCACAACAAATTCGAAGCAGCCAAGCAGGTTTTATTGGTACCACTTTTTTGGCGATCGCGCTTCCTGTCCTCAAAACCCCACGGCGCCCGCCGCGCGCGTCGCCGGCGCGTGCGCGGTTCCCGTCCAAAATGGCTGACCTGTTGGAAGAGCAGGCCAACGAAATTGAAGCGTTGGAGAGCATTTTGATGGGTGACATGGTTTTGGTGGACGGCGCGTATGGGATATCGGGCGCGACGCATGGTGCGTGTTACCAGATTTCGGTTGGCGCGCTCGGGGATGGGGAAGAGGAAGACGTTGATGATGCTTCGCAAACCGCACGCCTCGGCTTGGTGTTTTCGCACACCAAACACTACCCGTCCACGCCACCGCTGATTCGGTGTCGGAGCATGCACGGGTTGTTTGACAACGAGTTGAGCGAGATACAGGATTTGTTGGTGAAACACGCGGAGTCGTCGGTAGGCATGGCCATGATTTTCGATTTAGTGCAACACGCGAAGGATTGGATGCGACTGCGCTCGGGTGTCGTGGATGAAATACACGAAACACCGGAAATGATTCAAAGGCGCCTTGAAGACGAAGCGGAGACACGGTTAAACGCGATGCGGGCGGTGGGTACCGCGGTGACCGTGGCGAGCTTCAACGAGTGGGTGGTACGGTTCGAACAGGAAACGGGAATAGCGGCGTCGGCCGCCGCCGCCGCGAAGGCGAATGCGAGCCGAGCGACGGGGCGTAAATATTTCGAAGCCGACGAAGTTTTCGACGACGCGGGCGACGGCGACGACGGCGATGCCGTGTTTGGCGGGGAGTTCGTTGAGGAGGATGAGGAAACCGACGACTCGGAGGATTCGGATTTCGAGGGGGGGGAATAGGAAAGAGGGGAATAGCTCGGATTTGATGCCAGTCACGACGCGGCGAAAGTAACACCTTCAGAAGGTACCTCAAATCGGCTCGAGAAAAATAGTTTTCGTGCCTTCTTTTCTCAAAAGCGACTTGGTTATTACGGCCAAGACGTACCCCACAACGCAACGCGCGGTACATCAGGACGCTAAACACGCGGCCCCGACCCCGACCGCGATGTCCTGGAATGAAAATAGCGCACAGCCCAGCGCGCAGCTCGCCATACCCGGCCTTCCCACCGAAGTTGTCGTCTTTCATGTGCTGAAATCTGAAAATTTTCGAGATCCCGGACACCTCGCACAGCTCCGCGTGGTGAGTCACGCGTTCCGTGACGCGGTGGCCGCGACGGGACATCCTGTAATTGATTTAACAGAGGAGCAATACGTCGAGCTTGGATGCGTGAGCGCGCTGCAGCGCCTGCAACGGGGAGGTACTCTGTCAAAAGAAGAGTTGTTGTGCGAAGTCGCGGCGAGATGTGGACAGCTCGAAGAGTTGCAACAGTTGCGCGAGAACGGGTGCCCGTGGGACGAGGTGACGTGCTCGGCGGCGGCGCAGGGCGGGCACCTCGAGGTGCTGCAGTGAGCGCGCGCGAACGGGTGCCCGTGGGACGAGGTGACGTGCTCGGCGGCGGCGGGGTGCGGGCACCTCGAGGTGCTGCAGTGGGCGCGCGCGACTGGCTGCCTGTGGATTGAGAACACGTGCTCGGCGGCGGCGAGGGGCGGGCATCTGGAGGTGCTTCAGTAGGCGCGCGCGAACGGATGCCCGTGGAACCAGATGGTGTGCTCGTACGCGGCGTTGGGCGGGCACCTCGAGGTGCTTCAGTGGGCGCGCGCGAACGGATGCCCATGGGACGAAGACACGTGCTCGGAAGCAGCAGAGACAGGACACCTCGAAATGCTGAAGTGGTCGAGCGAGAACGGATGCCCATGGGACGCATACACGTGTCCGGGAGCAGCAGGGAACGGCCACCTCGACGCGCTTAAGTGGGCGCGCGCGAACGAATGTCCTTGGAAAATAATCACGGCTGTTGCGGCAGCGTACAGTGGGCAACTTGAAGTGCTGAAGTGGGCGCACGAGAATGACTGCCCTGGTTGGGGCGAGTACATATGCGACTGTGCAGCTGCGGGTGGTCAACTCGAAGTGCTGTAGTTTGCGCGCGCGAACGGCTGTCCTTGGGGGCCTCAACCTCTTTTGTTTGCGGAGGATGCTTATGAATTGAAAAGGTGGGCAATCGAGAATGGCTACCAAGGTAGGATCTAGCCGATCTATTGTATTTAATACTAGTGTGTCTTTCGAGTCACTCTTGGGCAGCCGTGCCGACCGACTAGTCATGACTTTCTGTTAACACCCACGTCAACCTTATCCAGCTCGTCTCCCGAGAAGAACAGGTACTCGTCGTACGTCACGCGAGGAGATTTTCGCGCTTCCCCCGCGCCGGTAGCTAACGCCGGTAAAAGTATCGATTGCGACCCCCCAACACTTCGCTTGTTCTCCTTGTCTCCTCCTCCGGTCCCACCTCCAACCAACCGCCGCGCCCGGTAATACTCGTGCGTTTTCAGAATCGTGGCGCGCGTGACTAAACCCGCCAGGCGCCACTTTTTTCGGTCCTCCTCAAAGTTCTCGACGACCGGAATGCACCCTTGCGATGAATAAAAGAAAGTGTCAGTATTTTATGGGAACACAGTCGTTGGATTTGGGAAAGGCCCAATACGTACCTTCGCCTTGTTCCACTAAAATCTTTTCGCACTCCGAAACGGGTGTTGTTAACGTAACCGCGGCTCGCAGCTTCATGTACCCCGATACCGGCCGGTCGAGCTGGCCTTTAATGGACGCGACGTCCACTTCCGTGATGGACACGACGCCCAGCAAAATGCCGCCATTGTCCTCCGCGTCGCTCCCGTCCTTGCCACCAGGCTGTTTTTGTTAGCGAAACGTGTCAGCCGTCATGTATGGGCAAACAGAACGGTGTGTCAGGATATGCGGGCGGGAAAGGCCCAATACGTACCTGGCTAATCACGGGACAACTCCGGTGGTCGTATCGTTCCAGCAAAGCCCCAAGGTCACCCATGGTCATGCTGGGGTGCGCTGAGATCACCTTGTCCGCTTTGCGCATCACGTCCTTCGCGGTTTTCTGCGGAGGGATTTGGGTCGTGACGATCTGTTGCACTAACGCGTCGAGAATACCCTCGACGGACCCGGCGATTCGGGCGTCTTCCACGGCTCGCACCGCGGCATCAACGTCTGCTGCAGTAGTCACGGATGCATCAACAGCAGCATCGGCATCAACACCGCTGCCCAGTAAACTTTGGTCCATCCTGAACGCCGCGGACGCGGCTTTCGGGTGTCCCCCGCCTTTTAAAGTCTGTCTCAACACGGATGCCAAATCCACCTGAGAGATAAAAGAAAGTGTCAGTCTCGTATGGGCAATCAGTCGGCTGAATGTGGTAAATGGGAAATCCTTACCAGCTTCACCGGCTTCGCCCGGCCGATCACCGAAACGTGCCGGTACGGGTTCTTCTTGCCGTGCACGTACGACACCGCCATGAGCAAAACGTCAGAGTCGGTTAAATCTAAAACGTCCTTGGCGCACTGCGCCATCCCGGGGGTGTACTCCAGGCACTCCACGTGCACTCGAGAGATTGTCAGGCCTTCCGCGGTGGTGCTCACGACGTCCTTCATTCCGCGCGCGATGACGTCCCTTTGGTCCGCGGTGAGTGACGGGTTGCAGTACTCCGCCAAGACTTTCTGTGACGCGCCTTTCTCTAAACAGTACGCCAGCGCTTTCGCGTCCCTCGGCGTGGTGTTTTCGAAAGTCAAAGAGCCAGTATCGGCGTGAATTCCAAGCCCCAACAACGTCGCGTCTTCCTCCGTGATTGGCACGTTTTCCGTCTGAAAAGAGATGGGGAAAAGAAAGTGTCAGTGTTGTTTGGGCAATCAGGGAGGCGGAATTTGGGAAATGGGAAATACGTACCTGAAGCATCTCGGCCACGACGGTCGCCGTGGCGCCCACGTTTTCCACGATCAACTCCGTGGCGTCGATGTCGCTGGTGGATAGGACGTGGTGATCAAGAACCACCACTGTTTTCGCGATATCGAGCCACGCCGCGCAATCCGCGAGCCGGTCCTTTCGCTGCGCGTCCACCACCCCGACCCACTTCAAGCCGTGGAACGGGAACGCCTTTTTTTCCCTAATGGGGAACTTGTTCTTGTGCAGCTGCACGAAGTGCGCCACCCCCGGGGAGGCGCCCCGTGGAAGCACCACGAACGTGCAGTTCTCGTTTAGCTGGTGGTTACGGAGCTTCGCCAGGCCGACTGCGCTTGACAGGGTGTCGAAATCAGCGCTGACGTGCGTCAACACCACGCCGAGGTTTTTTGACCACCCTCCCGTGTTACCTCCAGGCACCGACCAATCATTCGGGGTGGGCGGGTCGTGGAAGTCGGAGGAGACGACGACATCGTCGTCGTCCGCGGTCGCGTCTTGGTGAGTCATCCGGTCGACGTGACGTCGTGATGGCACGCGGCGTGTGCGCCTCGATGTGCGCGGCCCTACCCCTACGTTCGCCTGGACCGGCCCCGAGTTTTTCCATCGCCCAGCAATGGACCGACTCTTCGCATCCCCGTTCCGAGCAGCCGCGCAAAAGGCGAACACGGGAGCGACGAGCGCGCGCGTCATGCCCCTCGGCACCTCCTGTGGACTCGGCAGGCGGTGCCACGGATAACAACAACGTCCCCGCTAGCGTAGGCGGTGTGTGAAGGCGAGTGCTATTGGGAGGGGTGACTAGACAGTTTTCGTGTCATCCCAGGCCAACGAACTCGGGGCAAAGTTGGCACCGTATCCGTCGACCGACCGAACAATCCACGTGGAACAGAGGGTGCCGAGGTAGTTAGTTGCCCGAAAACGTGTTGTATTTCCCAAATACCAACACTGTTTGCCATACTTACCCTTTATTTTTTACATGCAGATGGCACGATTGCCGATGGATCTTCCCTCGAAGCCTATCTGTCAATCCAACGACGAAAACCCCGGGTAACGAACGTCTCCACGCCCCACGAAGGTTATTACACGGGGTCACATCACGATGCCCGTGGGTTACCCCGCTGTGGCGTATTCGCCGCGCGCGCGGTTCAGCGCGGGTGCGCCGGCCAATGGCGGGTTCGCCGCGAGCGCGGCTGAACCTCCGTCCGCGCTCAACGCGACGCTGTTGAAATCCGCGAAGGATGTGTTCGCGGGGACGATGGGTGGCGTGACGGTGACCCTCTTAGGGCACCCGTTCGACACGGTGAAGGTTTTGTTACAAACGCAGCCCGCGAATAATCCCATTTATAACGGTCCGTTCGACGCGGTACGCAAGGTCGTCGCGTCTGAAGGGTTTAAAGGGCTGTACAAAGGGGTCACGTCGCCGCTCGCGGGGCAGATGTTTTTCAGAGCAACTTTGTTTTTCGGGTACGCGCGGGCGAAGGAAATCGTGGGCGTGAGCCCCGATGACCCTTTGTCCTACTGCAAAGCCGGCGCGCTGGCTTGGCTAGCTGGGAGCTTCTTCGAATCACCCATCGATCTGTACAAAAGCCAGTGGCAGATGCAGATCATAAAGGCGAAGCAAACTGCGAATTACGTTCCCGAGTTTAAAACGGTTGGGGAGTGCGTCAAGGCGAGTATTAAACACAGCGGCATCCGGGGCCCGTTCCAGGGCTTCGGCGCCACCCTAACCAGAAACCTCCCGGCAGGCGCTATTTACTTCGGGGTGTTCGAAAACGCGAAGAACCACTTCGCGGCGCAGAACGAATCTGGGGTGGCGACAGATATACAAATAATGGCGTCAGGCGGGTTGGGCGGGTTCATGTATTGGTCCCTGTTCTACCCGATCGATTGTATAAGATCGGCGCTCTTGACCGATTCAATAGACCCGTCCAAACGAAAATACAAAGGGTTCACGGATGCGGCGTCGCAACTCATGAAGCAGGGTGGGGTTAAGCGGCTATACGCGGGGCTGGTGCCTTGTTTGTTAAGAGCGTCGCCTGCGAACGCGGGGATGCTTTACACCGTGGATAAGATCAAACAGATGCTCGGGTCTAGTTAAAAATACTTGGGGAAGTAGATCACGCTTTTAATACACTTACTAATATGAAGGTATATACGAAGGTATTACCTATCTACCTACCCTACCTACCACCCTATTACTTGGGGATGTAGATTAATTCTATACGCGTTTGAAGACACCTCTAATATATACTACTAATACTACTATACAGTACTGCTTACTACGCACCTACCTACTTATCACGCCTTCCACCTCGCGTCCCCCGTGCCTACGTGTAGTAGGTTGAAGCGTTTTAGGATGAGTTCTAGTTTTTCATTACTGCCGTCGAATTGCTCGCACTCGAACCCGCTAAACACGGGAACAACGTCTTCCCCTTTTTTAGCGACTTCGATCGAGCGCCGACACAACACCACGGCGTTGCGCTCTTTGCACTTGTTGCCTTTTCCGTCGATGTCCACGAACTCAACGCGTGTGCGTTTTAGAAATTCCGAAACGGACTCGGACTCGCCGTGCAGAATCACGAACACGTTCTCCACGCGGCCGACGGGGGGCTGTGTGTTTTTCGTTGCGGTTTCATTTTTCGATGACTGATTTTCCATCGCGACGGTTTTATCGTCGTCTTCGCTCGTCCATTTCTTGCCGCTCTTCGCACCTTTTCGGGTGCTCCAGAACACGCGAGCGCCCAGCCCAAGGGCGGTACACCACTTTTGAAGTGTTTTCACATAAGTTTTGCTGTCGTTCATGTGGTCGATGCGAAGCACGGCGATTGTCGCGTCGCGGTCGTCGTCTGTCGCGTTTTTTTTATTCTTTTCTTCCTCTTCCCTCTCCGCCGCCGCCGCCGCCGCCGACCGTTCCTCCAGTGTTCGCGCCAACTCCATCAAGCACTCGGACCCGTGTTCGTCTAAATCGCTTGTTAGCGTCGTTGCAAACTTTTCAAGCGCAACGAGAATCAAACTTTGCGATTTCCTGGTGAGTTTTGAGGACGACAACTGTAGCGACGGCGGCGCTGAGTTTGGGTACGTGTGCGGGAGCGAAATCGTTAGCCTCACCGTCCCTCCGTTGTCGTCGTCCGGAACTCGCAACGTGAGGGATGCGCGCAGATTTGGTAACCGCGATACCTCGGCTTCGGTTGGAACCTCACCACCGTGATCCTCCCATTTGGACACCGCCGCGTTTAAAGCATCGACCTCGGTCACAGGAGTATCAACCACGAACCGAGAATCGGTAGATTCTTCCTCGGGATACATCGCCCCCAAAACCTCAAACTCCATGAGCTGACGTCGTAACCGCTCCATCACGCAGGTCATGGTCACCAC
>Ga0115004_10002224_pt1 | contig 15958 bp, 15 predicted proteins | sample ArcticOcean_MG_C_10_FD_88737 | JGI IMG/M metagenome (GOLD analysis project Ga0115004, IMG submission 88737) | Marine microbial communities from western Arctic Ocean - ArcticOcean_MG_CB11_90 | ecosystem: Environmental > Aquatic > Marine > Oceanic | place: Arctic Ocean: Canada Basin | collected...
CTTATTAATTACAGGAGAGGTGGCTGAGCGGTTGAAAGCACTGGTCTTGAAAACCAGCGACGGGGCAACTCGTCCGTGGGTTCGAATCCCACCCTCTCCGCCATTTAAATCTTAAAACTTTTAAATAAATTTAGTATTTTTTTATCATTGAATTTCAAAATAGTTTTTTTATTAAAATAAAAATTATAAATATCTTCATCGTTACAATTTAAAAATTCATCTAATTTTAAAAGTTTTAAAATATCTAGAGTATTTATTACAGAATTAACAAATGAAGTTAATAATATATCCATTTCTTTAGTGCCTCTATAAGCTGAACGGTATTTAATTTTTTTTTTTAATATTTCTAATTCATTCATTGTCATTTTATAATATACATTAATAAATGAACATAATTAATAAAAAGGTTTTTTTGTTTTCGAATATAGAGGAAGTTCCTGGAGTTGGTAAAAAAATATCAACCTATCTTAAAAAAAAAAAGATTGAAAAAATAAATGATTTACTTTGGGATTTGCCATATTCTCTTATAGACAGATCAAATTCAACAACTTTAGATAAGTTAGAAATAGGAAAAATTTTTACAGTAAAAATTAAAGTAGTAAAATACAACTTTCCTAGAATTAGAAATCTTCCGAATAAAATTATATGCAAAGATGAATTTGGAGAAATTGATTTAATATTTTTCAATAGTCGTGAAGGATATATAAGAGCTATTTTGCCCTTAGAGACATGGGTTACCGTAAGTGGCAAGATCAATTATTTCAGAAATAAATATCAAATGACGAACCCAAGCCACATTACTAAAGTTGAGAATTTTGATTATGTTAAAAGTGTAACCCCTAAATATTCACTTACAGAAGGATTAACAGAGAAGACATACAGAAAGATAATAGAAAAAGTATTAAATCAAATACCTGAAATTGATGAATGGCATAAAGAAAGTTTTATTAAAAAAATGGGTTTCTTGAGTTGGAATAAGTCAATAAAAAATTTACACAATCCAAATTCTGAAAAAGACTTAAATTCAATATTTTTAAAAAGAATTGCTTACGATGAAATATTTGCAAACTTACTTTTTCTCTCAAATAATAGAAATAAAATTAAAAAAATTAAAAAAAATAAAAAAAAATTTACGAATACTTATTCTTTTCAATTAATTAAAAGTTTACCTTACCAATTAACAGATGGACAAAAAAAAATTATTAAAGAAATTGATGTTGATCTTCAGTCTAATTTAAGAATGTTTAGAGTTTTACAAGGGGATGTCGGTTCTGGTAAAACTATAGTGGCAATGGTGTCTGCTTTAAATACAGTTGAAGCGGGCTATCAATGTGGCTTGATGGCCCCTACTGCAATTTTAGCAGAACAACATTATCGACTATTAAAAAAGCTAATTACTAATTCTGGTTTAGATATTAAGATTAAATTATTGACTGGCAAAATGGACGTCAAAAATAGAAAAAAAATCTTAGATGAATTACAGAATAGAGAAATTGATTTTTTAATTGGTACGCATGCATTGTTTCAAAAAACTATTTTATTCAATAAATTAGGATTAATCATTGTAGATGAACAACATAAATTTGGCGTGCAACAGAGGATTAAATTTGCAAAAAAAGGTGGGATTAATTGTGATGTTCTACTCATGTCAGCAACACCAATTCCTCGAACTATGATGATGTCTATTTATGGAGATATGGATACTTCAAAACTAGAGGAAAAACCAATGAATCGACAAAAGATTTTAACATTAAGCAAACCAGAAAAAAAGATTGATGAACTTTGGCCGTTCCTTACAAAAAAAATTAAAAATAAAGAACAGATATTTTGGGTTTGTCCGTTAATTGAAGATTCAAAAAAACTTGATTTTTCTTCAACTACTAAAGTTTATAAAATGATAAATAAAAAATTTCCAAACAAAGTTGGACTTATACATGGGGCTTTAAATCAAGAAGAAAAAGAAGTAGTTCTAAAAAAATTCTTAAATAATGAAATTTCGATCTTAGTTGCTACAACTGTTATTGAGGTAGGAGTAGATTTTCCTAATGCCACCGTAATAATTATTGAAAATTCTAATAAATTTGGTTTGGCCCAGCTTCATCAATTAAGAGGTAGGATTGGTAGAGGCACTAAGTCAGGCACATGTATTCTGCTTTTTAAAAACCAATTAAGTCAAAATGCAAAAAAAAGAATTCAAATTTTAAAATCTTCAGATGATGGTTTTTACATAGCAGAAGAGGACATGAAGCTGCGTGGTTACGGTGATATAATAGGTTTTAAACAAAGTGGAATGAAACTATTCAAAATAGCAGACCCTGTTCATCACGAGGATCTTTTTAAAATAGCCGAAGAAAATATAAATAGTCTGAGCATTGATGAATTAAACGATTCTAAGTACGATTTTTTACTTAAATTGTTTGATAAAGTTGATCTTGTTGATGAAGAAAGAGTTTCTTCTTAGTTTCAAGAAGAAGTTCCAGCTGAAACGATAAATTTTGAAGCTTCTTCAAAAGACATATCAAGATAAATTAAATCTTTTTTAGGAACCATTAACAAAAAACCGCTCGTAGGATTAGGAGTTGTCGGAACAAAAACATTTGTCAAATCCTCGTTGGTTTTTTTTGAAATTTCACCTGTATTATCTTTTGTGGAAAAACCAACAACCCAAATACCTTTTCTTGGATATTCAAGAATAACAACACTTTTTTTAGAGCTGTTTGACTGAGTAAAAGATTCGGTTAACTGACCAACAGCAGAATATATAGTTCTTAGAATTGGAATTTTTTTTAAAATATTATTAAAAATTTCTAAAAATTTTTTCCCTAAAAAAGACAAAGATAAACCGCCGATTATAGTTATGAGAATAATTGTAATTAGAATTTCTATTCCAGGAATATCAAAGGGTAAATAACTATTAGGATTTATTTTTTTAGGTAAAAAACTAGAAGAAATTCTTATTATAAATAATGTTAAATATATAGTAATGCCAATTGGTATAAGAACGATTGCACCAGTTATGAAGTAGTTACGTAATCTTATTAATATAGATTTTTTAGCTTTATCAGACATTAGTGCTAACTAGAGTAAATAATAAAGAGTAATAATGATATAAAAATTGCAATTAATATTTTATTATTTAAAATCATATAAATAATTATTATATGAAAAATAACATAAATAGAAGAAAATTTATTGAACTATTTAGCTGTGGGTGTTGCAGTTTAATCTTACCATCTTGTAGTACGGTACCTATTACCAAAAGACGACAACTTTCTATTTATCCTGAGGGGGCTATAAATAATTCTGCAGCTAAAGCTTATGAAAGTTTTAAATCAAAAAATAAGTTAATTACGTCGGGCAAACAACTAGATTCAATTAAAAAAATTGGTAATAGAATAGAATTTGCTGTCTCAAATTTTTTTTTAAAAGAAAATGGTAAAGATCCAACAAGTGATTTTCAATGGGATTACATTTTGGTAAACAACGATAAGGTAAAAAATGCCTGGTGTATGCCTGGAGGAAAAATTGCTGTTTACACAGGAATATTAAAAATAACTCAAAATGAAAATGCGCTTGCAGCTGTTATGGGTCACGAAATAGCTCACGCTGTTGCTAAACACTCTGTGGAAAGAGCAAGTCAGGCACTTACAGTCAACATAGGTACTCAAGTAGCTGATATTTTTTTAGGAGGAGCTATTAACAGAACAAGAAGTACTATTGGTCAATCAAGTGGGATGGATATTTTTCAGTTAGGTATTTTCAATCCATTTGGCAGAAAACAAGAAACAGAAGCTGATTATTTAGGGTTAATTTTTTCATCTTTGGCTGGGTACGATGTCAGAGAAGCTGCCAAGCTTTGGGAAAGAATGTCTGAAGACAACAAGGGTAAGGAACCACCTCAGTTTATGAGCACGCATCCGTCTAGTAAAAATAGAATAATTAATTTAAATAAATGGGTTACAGAAGTTATTGTGAAGTACCCACCAATAAAAAGAATTTAAGTATGGTGAGCCCTGATGGACTCGAACCATCGACAGTCTCCTTAAAAGGGAGATGCTCTACCAACTGAGCTAAGGGCCCTAAAGAAAATTTGTTTTATATATAAAATACAAAGAATTCAAACAAAAATTTAACTAATTAAAACTTATCAATGTACCTATTGTAGAAGTTATTAAATGTTCCTTTTTTAATCTCTTTTCTTATTTCGCTCATAAATTGCTGATAAAAATTAATATTATGGAGAGAAATTAGCATAGAAGCTAAAATTTCATTTGTTTTTATTAAATGATTTAAATAGCTTTTGGAATAAACATTTAAACTTCTGATTGATGTATTTTCATCTAGTGGTGATTTGTCCTTTTGATATTTTGCATTTCTTAAATTTACTTTACCTTCCCAAGTGAAAGCTAATCCAGTTCTGCCTGATCTAGTAGGCATAACACAATCAAACATATCAATACCACTCTTTACAGCTCCTAAAATATCTGAAGGTGTTCCGACGCCCATTAAGTATCTAGGTTTGTTTTTAGGCATATAGCTCACTGTTTTATTTAAAATATTAAACATTTGTTCTTGGTTCTCACCTACAGCTAAACCTCCCATGGCATAACCATCAAAGTCAATGGATGTAAGTTTTTCTAAACTGTCTAGTCTGAGATTTCTATCTAGACCTCCTTGAACAATTCCAAATAAAGCTTTTTTTTTATTGTTTCCGAATTCAGTTTTACATCGCTTGGCCCAATTAGTTGATATTTCTATAGCACTAATTAATTTTTCTTTTTCATTAGTTAGTTTTGGACACTCGTCAAGGACCATTAATATATCTGAATTAATAGATTTTTGTATCTGAATACTTTTTTCAGGACTTAGAACAAATTTTTTTCCGTCTAAATGAGAAGAAAAAACTGCCCCTATATTAATGTCAATCTTATTTAATTTTGCTAAAGACATAATCTGAAAACCACCAGAATCGGTTAAAATTGGTTTTTGCCAATTCATAAATTTATGCAGCCCACCAAAGATGTCAAGAATATTTGTACCGGGTCTAATCATTAAGTGATAAGTGTTTCCCAGTATAATTTGAGTTCCAGTAGACAAGAGATCTTCTGCAAAAATTCCTTTAACAGTGCCTAAGGTTCCAACAGGCATAAAAGCAGGAGTGTCAATGAAGCCTCTATGTGTGGAAATTATTCCCAGCCTAGCTTTTTCATCTTGAGTTATTAACTCAAATGAAAACTCCGATACTTTCATTCAATTTATTTTTTTGATCTTAAAGAAATAATTTTATCAGGATCTTCTACTGAACCGCTTGATCCTTCTCCTTTTTTAATTTTATCAATTAATTCCATTCCTTTTATAACTTTTCCAAAAGCACTGTAGCTTCTATCCAGGTGTGGAGCTGATTCAAAAACAATAAAAAATTGACTATTTGCGCTATTAGGATCTGCAGATCGAGCCATAGATAAAACTCCTTTATTATGAGCAACATCACTAAATTCAGCTTTAAGATTTGGTAGATCAGAACCTCCGGTCCCTGCTAGATCTAAATTATAGTCTGGTGAATTAGAATTTCCAAATTTTACATCTCCTGTCTGTGCCATAAATCCACTTATGACTCTATGAAAGACAACACCATCATATTTTCCTTCATTAGCTAACGTTTCAAATCTTTTAACATGATTTGGTGCTATTTTAGGATAAAGTTCTATTTCAACGTCTCCATCTTTTAATTTTAAAATCATTTTTTTCTCCTCTGTGTTTGCATTGTTTATGGTTAAAAATAAAACTAGTAAAAAAAACAATAATTTTTTCATTATATTTTTTCTTTCACCGATTTAATAACAGATTTTGTTACAAATTGAGCTATGTTACCTTTCAATTTAGCTATTTCTTTAACAAATTTTGATGAAATAATTTGATTTGCTACATCTGACATTAAAAAAATTGTTTCAATATCCTTGTTTAGTTTCTTGTTCATGCCAGCAAGCTGAAATTCGTATTCAAAATCAGAAACTGCTCTCAGACCTCGAATGATAATTGAAGCATTATACTTTTTACATAAATTAATAGTTAATGTATTAAACGGAATAACTATAATTTTTTTTTTATTTAGTTTGAGGTCAGAAAAAAGAGATTTTTTTATTATTTCAATTCTTTTGTCAATTGGGAAAAAATAATTTTTATTTTTTGTATTTGTTGTTGCAACTATTAGCCTGTCACAAAGCTTTAATGACTTTTGTATTACGTCGGCATGACCTAATGTGATTGGGTCAAAAGTTCCAGGATAAATTGCAGATCTCATTTTTAATTAATATTATTTTCAATTTTAATAGCTGAAACAACCTTCTCTACACCAGAAAGTTTTTTTATAGTTACGCCTTGAGTGTTTCTACCTGCAACACGAATTCCTTTAACGGCACATCTCATAACACTACCTTTGTCAGTGGATAATATAATTTCATCATTTTCTTCAACAACTAATGTTGCGGCAACATCACCATTTCGTGGTGAATTAATAATTCCTATAATACCTTTACCACCTCTGTTAGTCACACGATACTCTAAAAAAGAAGTACGTTTACCATAACCTTTTTCAGTTATAGATAAAATAAATTTATTTAATCCATTTTTAATTTGTTCATTTTTTTTAATAATCTTGCTGTTAATTTGCGGAGAATCTAATATAGATAGAGAAATAACTTTATCATTTTCTGATAATTGAATTCCTTTAATTCCTTTTGATGATCTTCCCTTAAACAGTCTAAGTTTCTTTGCCATAAAACGAATACATTTTCCATTTTTTGTACTTAACATAATGTCTTGATCATCTCTGCAGATTTTTACACCAACAATTTTGTCATTTGTTTCTAGCTTCATGGCAATTTTTCCATTTGCATTGATATTAGCAAAATCTTCTAAGCTATTTTTCCTTACATTTCCATTTGCAGTTACGAAAACAACTAATAAATTTTTCCAAAGATTTTCATCTTCTGGAAGGGGCATGATTGAGCTAATTGTTTGATGGCTCTTCAAAGGTAAAATGTTGAATATAGATTTTCCCTTTGAACTGGGAGTACCTTCAGGAATTTTCCAAGCTTTAATTTTAAAAGCTAATCCTTCGGAAGAGAAGAATATGACTGGTGTATGTGTGTTAGCGGTAAAAATCTGAACTACAAAATCTTCATCTCTTGTAACAATATTGCTTTTTCCTACACCTCCCCTTTTTTGAGCTTTTAGGCTCTCAAGAGGACTTCTCTTAATATAGCCCTGATTAGTAATATTAATAACGACAAACTCTTTTTGAATAGTTTCTTCAATACTATAGCTTAAAACCGCATCAGTAATTTTAGTTCTTCTTGCTACTGCAAATCGGGTTTTAATCTCTGCAAGTTCTGCACTTATTACTTTATAAAGCTCTTTTTTTGAATTTAAAATCTTATTATATTCAATAATTAAATCAGACAATTTATTTAACTCAGATTCTATTTCACCAATACCGTAAGCAGTTAATTTTTGAAGTCTTAATTCTAAAATTGAATTTACCTGTTCTTCTGAAAGAACGTAACTCGTGGGGTTCTTTTTCTTTTCTATTAAAACAATTAATTTAATACTTTTTTTAATTTTCCATTTTTTAGATAAAATATTTTTCTTAGCTGTCTCCGTATCTTTGGAATTTTTAATAATTTTTATAACTTCGTCAATATTTTCGACTGCAGTGGCAATACCTATTAAAATATGTGCTCTTTCCTCAGCTTTTTTCAAATCAAACTTAATTCTTTTTGTTAAAGTCTCTTCTCTAAATTTAACAAACTCAGCAATAAATTCTTTTAAATTAAAAATTTTTGGCTTGTTGTCTACTATTGCTAATGTGTTGAAACCAAAAGAATTTTCAATGCTTGTTAATTTATACAATTGTCTTCTTATAGTTTCTCCTTCAACACCTCTTTTTAATTCTATAACAACTCTAATTCCCTCTCTGTTAGATTCATCTCTTATATCGCTAATGCCTTCAATTTTTTTCTCTCTCGCTAGCTGTGCAATTCTTTCGACTAAAATAGATTTATTGATTTGGTATGGAATTGATTTAATTATTAGCATCGACCTGTCATTTTTTAGAATCTCTTCTTCGATTTCACCTCTAATTTTAAAAGACCCTCTTCCTTTGTTGTAGCCTTGTTTAATAATCTCAGTACCAATAATCACTCCACCAGTTGGGAAATCTGGGCCCGGTATATGTTTCATTAATTGAGCAATAGTAATATCTTTATTGGCTATGTATGCATTTGTTGCGTTTATAACTTCTCCCAAATTGTGTGGCGGAATACTTGTTGCCATTCCAACAGCGATACCACCAGCTCCATTAACTAAAAGGTTTGGATATTGAGATGGTAAAACAACAGGCTCTCTTTCAGTCTCGTCATAGTTATTTCTGTACGCTACAGTATTTTTTTCTAGATCTTCAGTTAAGAATTTAGCAATTTTTCCCAACTTTGTTTCTGTATAACGCATTGCAGCAGGAGGATCTCCATCTATTGATCCAAAATTTCCTTGACCTTCAATCAAAGGTAGACTCATAGAAAAATCTTGAACTAATCTTACGAGAGCATCATAAACTGATTGGTCTCCATGTGGGTGATATTTACCTATTACATCTCCGACTATTCTTGCGGATTTTCGAAAAGGTTTAGACCAATCGTAACCTCCTTTGTACATGGCAAAAATTATCCTTCTGTGAACTGGTTTAAGACCATCACGAACATCAGGTAAAGCTCTGCTAACAATTACGCTCATAGCGTAAGAAAGATAAGATGAGCTCATCTCATCAGATACTAAAATAGGTTTAAAAGAATTGTTTTTTTCGACTGTTATGTTTTCCATGAAATCTAGAAGGGAATTTCATCATCCAAATCGTTATTTACTGTCTGAAAATTATCTTCAGGTAAAGAACTCTTGTTTTCAGAAACTAAATTTGAACTTTCACTTTTACTTTTGCCATCCAACATTGTTAAAGTAGAATTGTATCCTTGAAGAACAACTTCCGTTGAGTACTTGTCTTGACCCGAGGATTCATCTTTCCATTTTCTTGTGGTCAATGCGCCTTCTAAATAAATATTTGCACCTTTTTTTAAGTATTGTTGAACAACATTAACAAGCCCTTCATTAAAAATTACTACTCTGTGCCACTCTGTCTTTTCTTTTCTTTCTCCAGAAGATTTATCTTTCCATGATTGACTTGTGGCTACGCTAAGTCTTGCGACACTTTTACCGTTAACCATTTGTTTGATTTCAGGATCAGCTCCCAGTCTTCCTATTAATATTACTTTATTTACGCTGCCTGCCATAATTTTATTGTTAGTATGTGATTTGTTATTTAATAACAATTAAAATTATATCATATAAACAACTTAATTATAAGACGATTATTGATAAGGTGTAAAAAAATGTTGAAAAAAATCATTATAAAAGGTGCAAAAGAACACAATTTAAAAAATATTTCAGTAGATGTTCCAAAAGATAAACTAGTTGTAATTACAGGGTTGTCTGGGTCAGGTAAATCTTCTTTAGCTTTTGATACTATCTACGCTGAAGGACAGAGAAGATATGTAGAAAGTTTGTCAGCTTACGCGCGCCAATTTTTAGATAAAATGAAAAAACCAAAAGTAGATCTTATAGAAGGATTGAGCCCTGCTATATCCATAGAACAAAAAAATACATCTAAAAATCCAAGATCTACCGTAGCAACTGTTACAGAAATCTATGACTACATGAGAGTCTTGTATGCTAGAGTTGGTGTTCCCTACTCTCCATTCACAGGGAAGCCTATTGTCTCTCAATCGGTTAGTGAAATGGTGGATAAAATTAAAACATTGCCAAAAAGCAACACTATTTTTTTACTTGCGCCTATAGTTAGAGGGAGAAAAGGAGAATATAAAAAAGAAATTTTAAATTATAAAAAAAGAGGATTTCAAAAAATAAAAGTAGATGGAAAGTATTATGAAATTAATGATTTTCCAGAATTAAATAAAAAAGTCAAACACGACATTTCAATTATTATAGACAGAATAGTAATAAATTCTAATATTGGAAACCGTTTGGCCGATAGTGTGGAAACTGCATTAAGTATTTCTAATGGTCTTTTAATCGTTGAGTATGAAGACGAGACATTGCCTAAGAAATTTAGAAAAGTTGAAACAATTACTTTTTCATCAAAATTTTCATGCCCTGAAAGTGGCTTCACATTAGAGGAAATAGAGCCAAGATTATTTTCATTTAACAGTCCCTACGGAGCTTGTGAAGAATGTGAAGGTATTGGACATAATTTAAATGTTGACCCAAATTTAGTTGTGCCAGATACCAAAAAAAGTCTACAAGATGGTGCTGTAGAACCATGGGCTAAATCTACTTCGTTATATTATGCACAAACTTTAGCTTCTATTGCAAAACACTATAAATTTTCTTTATCCGATTCTTAGAAAAAATTATCAAAAAAAATTCAAGACGTAATACTGTATGGATCAGATGAAGAAGAAATTAAATTTTCTTACGATGATAACTACCAATCTTATACGACTAAGAAAACTTTTGAGGGTGTCGTAAATAATCTTGAAAGAAGATACCTGGAAACTGATAGTGAGTGGAAAAGAGAAGAGATTGCTCAATATCAAAGTGAATCTAATTGTGAAAAATGTAAAGGACAAAGGTTAAAAGAAGAATCTTTATGCGTAAAAATAAATGAACTTAATATCAGTGATGTAACAAAAAAATCTATTGACGATGCCAAAGAATGGTTTGATAATTTAAATTCTGTCTTAAATGAAAGAGATAAAAAAATAGCGACACATATATTAAAAGAAATAAATGAAAGACTTAATTTTCTTTTAAATGTTGGACTTAATTACTTAACTCTATCAAGAGAATCTGGAACTTTATCTGGAGGTGAGGCACAAAGAATTCGTTTAGCTTCACAAATTGGCTCTGGACTAACTGGTGTCTTATACGTTCTTGACGAACCATCTATTGGCTTACATCAAAGAGACAATAAAAAATTAATAACTGCATTAAAAAAACTTCGAGATCTTGGGAATACAGTTATTGTTGTGGAGCATGATACTGAAACCATGGAAAATGCAGATCATATTATAGACATAGGACCAGAAGCAGGAGTACACGGTGGAGAGATAGTTGCTGAAGGAAGTTATAATGACATTGTTAAAAACACAAAAAGTATAACTGGAAATTATTTATCTGGGAAAAAATATATAGCCCTACCGAGAAAAAGAAGAACAGCAAAAAATGGCAGGTTTCTTGAAATTATTGGTGCCACAGGTAATAATTTAAAAAAAGTAGATCTAAAAATTCCAATAGGTGCTTTTACATGCGTTACCGGGGTATCGGGAAGTGGGAAATCAACCTTGATTCTTCACACGCTTTTTAATGCCTTGAATTTGATTTTAAACACAACGAAAGCAAAAAAAACGCCTAAAGCTTTTAGAAATTATAAAGGTACAGAATTGATAGATAAAATTATTGATATTGATCAATCTGCGATAGGAAGAACACCAAGATCAAACCCAGCAACATACACTGGAGCCTTTGGCCCTATACGAGATTGGTTTGCTTCTCTCCCAGAGGCAAAAGCAAGAGGCTATAAAATAGGAAGATTTTCTTTTAATGTCAAAGGTGGCAGATGTGAGACATGTGAAGGTGACGGCGTTATTACTTATGAAATGCACTTTTTACCTGATGTATTTATACCTTGTGACACCTGTAAGGGCACAAGATATAATAGAGAAACTTTAGAAGTTAGATTTAAAGATAAAAATATTGCTGATGTTCTGGATATGACCGTCGAAGAAGGTTGTGATTTTTTTGAAAATATTCAAACAATTAGATCAAAACTAATAACATTAAAGCACGTAGGTTTAGGTTACATAAAAATTGGGCAACAAGCTACAACCCTTTCTGGTGGTGAAGCTCAAAGAATAAAATTAGCTAAAGAATTATCGAAAAGATCTACAGGAAGAACTCTCTACATTTTAGACGAACCTACTACTGGACTTCATGCCCATGACATTAAGAAGCTTTTAGAAATACTACAGGCATTTGTAAATACAGGTAATACAGTTGTGGTAATTGAACATAATCTAGATGTGATTAAAACAGCTGACTGGGTAGTTGATATGGGGCCTGAAGGTGGTGTAGGGGGAGGTAAAATAATAGCTGAAGGAACTCCAGAAAAAGTTTCAGAAACAAAAGGAAGCTATACAGGTCAATTTTTAAAGGATATCTTATTCAAAAATACGATGAAAAAAACTGCATAGTTAATTAATTTTGTGCTATAAGAGAATCATGGGAAATCTGCTTCAATCTTTATCTAAAACTATTCACGTTTCAATTATCCTTACTATATTACTCTTCTTTAGCTTACATTTTTTTGGTGATGGATTCGCATTTGATAGAATATTCTATAGTTGGCTGTTCAGATATCTGCATGTTATTGCCGGTATTATGTGGGTTGGATTACTTTGGTATTTAAACTTTGTGCAAATTCCTTCTATGCCAAAAATTCCAGATGAACAAAAACCAGCTATATCAAAAGTGATAGCGCCAGCAGTTTTGTTTTGGTTTAGATGGGCTGCTTTAGCGACTATCGTAACGGGATTAATTGTTGCCACATTAAATGGTTACGTTCACCAGGCAATGACACTTGGAATTGGAAGTGGTTTTGGAAAAAATGCTGCGATTGGAATTGGAATGTGGCTAGGAATAATAATGGCTTACAATGTATGGTTTGTTATTTGGCCTAATCAGAAAAAAGCTCTTGGTATGATAGAGTGTACACCGGAGGAAAAAGCAAAATCTGCAAGAACTGCAATGTTGTTTTCAAGAACTAATACATTACTTTCACTACCAATGTTACTATCAATGGTAGCTGCTCAAAATCTTTACTAATATTTAAATATCATCATCTTTTAACAAGGTTTTTTGTGTTACCTTAAAAAAGCTAAGTACAGGGCTTGCAACATAAATTGAAGAATAAGTTCCTATCACAACACCTAAAATCATCGCAAAAGAAAAACCTTTTAAAATTTCTCCTCCTAAAATAAATATTGAAAATAAAGCCAAAAGAGTTGTTAAAGATGTGATGATTGTTCTAGATAAAGTTTCGTTAACCGATATGTCGGTAATTTCATTAGTTTTAATTTTAGAATACTTTAATAGATTTTCTCTAATACGATCAAATATTACAACCGTATCGTTCATAGAATAACCTACAATAGTTAAAACAGCAGCAACTATAGAGAGGTTAACTTCAAAAGATAATATTGAAAAAATACCAAGCGTTATAACTACATCGTGTATAAGCGCAACAATAGCACCGATACTAAACTGCCACTCAAATCTAATCCAAATGTAAAACAACATTGCAGCTAGTGCTAAAGCTATCGCTGTAAGACCCTGTTTAAGGAGTTCGCTGCTAACCTTTGGTCCAACACTCTCAACTCTCCTGAAGTTTACAGCAGAGCCAATTTTTTTGGAGATAATATTTTTTAATTCAGACATGAATTTTTCATTTTCGTTCGCATTTTTTTCAAACTTAATTAAAAAATCACCCTCTTTTCCGAATTGTTTAACGCTTACATCGCCGAGTTCAGAAATATTTAAAGAGCTTCTTATATCTTGAATCTGAATATTTGTATTTTCGATTCTAATTTCTAATAGCGTACCACCTTTAAAATCTACGCCATAGTTAAGGCCCTTAAAAAATAAAAATAAAAGACTCACAAGTACTGTTAATAATGAAAAAATATTAGCGACTTTAAAAAATTTAGAAAAATTTATTTTATTATTCATCATAATCTAAAATATTTTCCTTGTTTGTCGTTTAAAACAATAATTGAGGTTAAGTGTCTAGCAATAAAGTATGCTGAAAAGAGTGTTGTTATTATCCCAATACCAAGTGTTACTGCAAAACCTTTTACAGGTCCTGATCCAAAAATAAATAAAATTACAGCTGCTATTAAAGTAGTAACGTTGGCATCAATAACGGTAATCTTAGCTTTATTATAACCTGTGTCAAACGCATGTATAATAGATTTTTCTGTTTTTAACTCTTCTTTAATTCTTTCATAAATTAAAACATTTGAATCAACAGCCATACCAACCGTTAAGATAATTCCTGCAATACCAGGCAATGTTAACGTTGCTTCAAGGATGGTTAATATTCCAACCATCATAAACAAATTTGCAACAAGAGAAATATTAGATACCAAACCAAAAATTCTATACTTAATAAACATAAATATAATAACGAGTGTAAATCCTATGATAAGAGAGAATACACCAGCGTCTATTGAGTCTTGTCCCAGGTCTGGACCGACAGTTCTTTCTTCAACTATATTAATTGGTGCTGGCAAAGCACCTGACCTAAGCAACAAAGCCAGATCTGTTGCTTCTTGAAATGAAAATCCACCTGAGATAGTTCCTGTACCACCGGTAATAGCTTCACGTATGCTTGGTGCGCTAATAACGGAATTATCAAGCACAATAGCAAGTCTACGACCAATATTTTCTGTAGTAATTCTTCCAAATTTTTGTGCACCCAATCTATCTAAATTAAAACGTACTAAAGGTTGGTTAGATTGATTGTCAAATTGTGGTTGTGCGTCTACTAAATTGTCTCCACTAATGACAATACGTTTACTCACCGTTAGTTCTTCGTTGTTTTCATATAAAATTAATTTCTCAGAACCAAAACCATCTTCTTGTGAAACGAGTCTAAAAGTTAATTGAGCTGTTTTTCCAAGAAGTTCCTTGATTCTTTCCGGGTTATCTATTCCGGGCAACTCAACTAAAATTCTTTTATCTCCTCTTTGGAGGATGGTTGGTTCTTTTGTTCCAACATCATCGATACGTCTTCTAATAATTTCTATTGATTGTTTTAAAGCAGCGTTATTTAAACTTACAAGACCAAAATTAGAAAATTTTATAAACACTTTATTTTGATTAAATTCTATATCTAGTTCAAACTTATTATACTCAGGAATAAAATTATTAATCGTATTCTCTTGTTGTTTAAAAAAAAGATTTTCAAATTTCTTTTGTTTTTCAACATCAACTGTTAAAGAAATATTGTTTTGAGATATAATAAAATCTTTAAAATTTATTTCATTTTTATTTAACAGCTTTTTTATTGGAATTACTTTTGTTTGAAGTTTTTGATTGACTAAAGGATTTGTGTCAATTTCTAATAAAATATATGAGCCACCTTGAAGATCTAATCCTAAGTTAACTTTTTTATCTATTAGATTATTATTCTTAAGATTTAAAGATGCAAAAAAAATAGTTAATATTAAAATAAGGTATATAGATAAAACTTTAATTTTTGTAAAACTAAGCACAAAAAAAATTATTATTTAGCTTCGGTTTTTTTTAGCAAACTTGTTATTGTCGATTTGATAATTTGAACTTTAATATTGTCTACCAACAAAACTTCAATTCTGTCATCTTCCATGACTCTGTCAACAGTTCCAATGATACCGCCTGATGTTATAACTTCATCACCACGTTTTAGACCCGCAACCATTGCTAGGTGATCTTTTGCTCTTTTTTGTTGAGGTCTTATTAAAAAAAAGTAAAAAATTACAAAGATTAATATCAGAGGTATAAATTGTGCTATTCCTTGTCCGTTCATAATTTAAAAGTAATTATAATATATGGATTATTTTAACAAGAACATAATACAGAAATTTTATATTTTTTCAATATTGTTCATATATTTTCTTAAAACAGAAGGTATTGTTACTGTTCCATCTTCATTTTGATAGTTTTCAATTATAGATATCATTAATCTTCCAACGGCTAACGCTGAGCCGTTTAGAGTTGATACAAAATTTGTTCCATCAGAAGATTTATATTTACTGTTCATACGTTTTGCTTGGAAAGTTCCACATGATGA
>Ga0115004_10002233_pt1 | contig 15920 bp, 14 predicted proteins | sample ArcticOcean_MG_C_10_FD_88737 | JGI IMG/M metagenome (GOLD analysis project Ga0115004, IMG submission 88737) | Marine microbial communities from western Arctic Ocean - ArcticOcean_MG_CB11_90 | ecosystem: Environmental > Aquatic > Marine > Oceanic | place: Arctic Ocean: Canada Basin | collected...
TTATAATGTACCAATCATCTTGTTCTGCTATGTAAGGTTTGTAAGTTTTAAAAAGAGATTCTGAAGGTGTTAAAAGACTAATCACATTGTTCCATTTTACTAATTTGGTTGATGGAATAAATACAATGTCGTTAGGTAAAATATAAAAGTTGTTGGCAGCGATAAAAGCGGCTGGATTATTAAGATTAATTGTAAAGATATCTACGTGTAAAAATTTTGTTACATCTTCTCTCATTACATAGATGTTTTTTGTTTTGGCGGTTGCTTTATTAATGCCTTTTGTTGCCAATAATTCTGTTAATGTTAAGTCCTTATAGACAGCTATTGGACCTGATGTTGTAAATTCTCCAAAAGCATACGCTTGATCTGTGTCTGTCTCTGATACATGTAAAACATCATCTTTTCTTAAATAAATATCTAAATCAGTATTGTTCAAATTTAATAATTCATATAAATCTATTTCATAAACTTCCTTACCCCTTCTTAGCAAAGCAGTTTTTCTGTAACTTTTTTGATCTTTTACATAACCACCCTTAATCAACGCGTCTATTATTTTTAATGGTTGTTCTGATAGTAAAATTGATAACGGTCGATTGATTGCTCCCGTTAGGTATACATAACTACTTTTATATTGATCAATCTTAACTATGGTCTCAGGTTCCTGGTAATAGGTTTTTAAAACGTTATTAATGAATTCTTGAGCTTCTTCTTTGGTTTTATCCAATATCACAACTTGACCAACATAAGGAATTGTAACATCCCCATTTGGGCTAACTGTGTAAGAACCATTAATATCTTCAACATCAGTTATAGCAATACTAATCACATCCCCCGCTCCTAGCGAATAATAATATTTATTATCTTTAATTAATTCAGCTAATTTTTGGTCTGTTTGTTTTTTAATCTGCTCTATTCTTGGTAGTGCAGAAGTGTTAATTTTATTTAGATTATAAAATTTTAATGTAACTCCGTTTTGTTCTAAACCTAACTTTTTAGCATTTTTTGTTGTGGGTTCTTTTTTAAATCCAGTAGAATTAGAGCAAGCTGAAATAAGTATAAAGAATGACAAAAGAAAGAATCTAAAAAACATAATAATTTATTTATATACGATTTTATTAATAAAAATATGTTAAATATAAATGCATATATAAAATATTATGAACAAAAAAATCAAAATTTTAAGAATAACTCACACTTTAGACCCAAGTCATGGTGGAATAGCTACTGCACTTGTTGATAATTCTATTTCACTTTTAAGCTACGGAATAAATGTTGATATATTAACTTATGATCCACATGGTTCAATCTTTCATAAAACAAAAAAAATAAAAATAATTAATAAAGGGCCTGGTTATGGAGGGTATGGTTTTAGTTTAAAGTTATTAATATGGCTATATAGAAATAGAGATAAATATGACCACTTTATAATTGAAGGTATTTGGCAATTTAGTACTTTATTAGCTAGATTATTTTTAAAAAAAAAATATTCAGTACGTATCCATGGACAACTAGACCCTTTTTTTTCTAAAAATTTTCATAAAAAAATTAAAAAGCAAATATATTGGATGTTAGTTGAAAAAAGTAATTTGATGAATTCAAATTCAATTTTATTAACGAGTAAAATAGAAAAAAATTTAATTAACAAAACATATGTAAATACAAATGGAATTAAAAAAAGCATAATTAATGATGGAATTTTAAAGCCAAAAATTAATAAAAATAAAATGAGAAAAATTTTTTTTAAAACATTTCCTACTTTGATAAATCAAAAGTTTTTAGTGTTTATTGGAAGATTTGATAAAAAAAAAGGTTTGGACACTTTGTTAAAAGCTATAGTGAGACTAAAAAAAAAGAAGATACAATATAAATTTTTTATTGCTGGAAAAAATAATTCTTACACAAAATACCTAAAAAAGTTTTCTAATGAGAATAAAATAGATGAATATATAGTATGGTCAGATAAGCTATCTAATGATTTAAAATGGGGTGCTATATGTGCGTCGCAAGGAACGGTTTTAGCTTCTAATGGTGAAAATTTTGGTGTTGCCGTTGTTGAATCTTTAGCTTGTTCAAAACCAGTTCTAACTACTACAAAAGTAAATATTTACAAAGAAATTATAAGTAACAAGGCTGGCTTTATCTCAACTAATAACCCTACGTCATTTGAAAAAATATTATCAAAGTTTATTAATATTAAAAAAAAGGATTTATTAACTTTAAACAAAAGCTCTTACAAATGTTTTAATAAATGTTTTAATATAGCAAAAAAAAACACGTTAGGTGATTATTTAAAAAAACAACCCTGATATATCTAGACTAAATTTCAATATAAATTAAATCTTATATATAAAAATGCAGATAATTAATTTAAAAATTTATATTTTTATAATTATTTGATTTTATTTTTATATTTCTTATAAATTGAGAAATAATATGCATCATTGATGAATGACAATCTTCAACAATACCAAAATTATTTGATGAAAAATTAATATTATGTTTGGATAACTTCTTTAGTTTTCCTCCATTAAACCCAGTGAAAGAAATAATTTTGATTTTTTTCTTTTTAGCTATTTTTGCACATTTAATTATGTTTTTACTTGTGCCCGAAACAGAAAATGCAAACAAAACATCATTTGCCTTTCCAAATCTGTTTAGTTGATAAGAAAATACATCATCATATGAGATATCATTAGCTATCGCTGTCATAAGGGCGGTATTTGAATTAAGTGAATGAACTTTTATGTTTAAATTATTATTTGTACAAGATCCTTTAGAAAAATCACAACTTAGATGTTCCGCCGTTGAAGCTGAACCACCATTACCACATGAAAAAAAGGTATTCTTTTTTTTTGTTGCATTTAGAATTGTATTAATAATTTTTTGTAATTCCACATTATCAACTTTTTTTAAAAGAATATTCTTAATATTTATATATTCCTCAAAGTATTCTTTACTTTTCAAAATTTTTTTTGTTGGAAAACTAATTATTTTTTTCATGTTACTAAAATTATAGCTTTTTATTTATAATAGATAAAGTCAATACTATTATTTATACCAAAATATGCTATTGGTGAATTTAACAAAATATGTCTAAAAATAAAAAAAAATTGTTTATAATAACGGGTGTAGCAGGCATGGTAGGATCAACACTGTTGCCAAAAATGTTATCAAAAAAAAATTCAATAGTTGTTGGGATTGATAATTTTAGATTAGGAAAACATAAATTTATAAAGAAATTTTTAAATAATAAAAATTTTTATTTTCTAAAAGCTGATTTAGATAAAAAAATTAATAACCCTAAGCTCAAAAAAATATTAAAAAGCTACAAATTAGTAGAGGTATGGCTTTTAGCTGCTAATTCAGATATATTAGCTGGGGTAAATAATCCTGAAGTTGATTATAAGGATACTTTTTTAACAACTTTTAATTTTGTAAATTTATTAAAACCATTTTTAAATGATAGTACAAAATTAATTTTTACTTCAAGCTCTGCAATATATGGAAATGTAGGCTCTGTGATACATGAAAAATCTTCACCATTGATGCCGGAAAGTAATTATGGAGCAATGAAACTTGCTATGGAAGGTTATATATCCGCATATTCATTTTCTAACAAAGTAAAAAGTTTTATTTTTAGATTTCCAAATGTAATTGGTACTAACTTAACACATGGTGTGATTTATGATTTATCAAGAAAAATATTATCTCCTGCAAAATATTTAAAAGTCTTAGGAAACGGCGAACAATGCAAACCTTACTCAAGTGCGAAAGAGGTAATCGATTGCATGATGTATTTTATAAAAATAAAAAATTCTAATTTAGTAAATTTTTATAATATTGGAACAAGCGATAAAGGTGTCAAAGTAAAAGAAATTGTAAGACTTCTTATTAAAAAATTTGATTATAAAAAAAAAATAGTTTTTGAAAAAAAAATTAGTGGGTGGAAAGGAGATATACCAGCTTATAGTTATTCTACTAAAAAAATTAATAAACTAGGATATCGATTTAAATTGAACTCACTTAAAACTATAAAAGAAACTATAAATAACATTTCAAAAAAAACTCTCTTTTAATGCAAGTTGCAATTTTAATTGGCGGGAAAGGTACAAGGGTTAAAAGTATATCTAAAAAGATTCCTAAACCTTTTCTAAAAATAAATAAAAGAGCAATAATTGATCATCAAATAAAAAAATTAAATAATTTTAAGAAAATTTATATTTTATCCAACGAAAGATTAGCTAAATTTCACAATACATTAAAAAAGAGATATAAAAAAAGAAAAATTATTATTTTTGAAGAAAAGAAACCTCTTGGTAATGGAGGATGTTTAAAAGAATTAGAGAGCTATGTTGGTGAAGATATCTTGATACTCTCTGGCGATTTAATTTTTAATATTGATTTCAAAAAATTTTTCTTATTTCATAAAAGAAATAAAAGTGATGTTTCATTTTTGGTTCACCCCAATGATCACCCATTTGATAGTGATTTACTAGAAATTAATAAAGAAAATAAACTTATTAAATTTCACAAAAAACCACACTCAAAAAAAAATATAGGAAATCTTTGCTTATCAGGAATAATGATTATTAATAAGAAAATATTAAAGTTTATAAAACCAAACAAATTTCAAGATTTTTCAAAAAATATTCTTCCAAAATTAATTAAAAAAAAGATTAAAATTTATGCTTACAATACAAGAGAATATGTGAAAGATGTTGGCACTCCAAAAAGAATAAAGCTAGTTGGAAAGCATATAAAAACAAAAAAATATATTAATGGAATAATAAGCAAGAAGCTTCCTGCAATTTTTTTAGATCGAGATGGTGTTATTAATAAAGAATATCCACAAAAACATTATCAAAATCCCATGGAAATTAATAAGGGTGCTGTTTCTGCTGTCAAAACAATAAATGAAAATGGACACTTAGTAGTAATTGTTACAAATCAATCAGCTATAGCTAAGGGGGTGCTGACGATTAATGAACTTGAAAATGATCATAAAAAACTAGAATATTATTTTGGAAAATTTGGTGCTTATTTTGATAGAATATATTATTGTCCACACTATCCAATAAATGGTTTTAAAGGAGAGATAAAAAAATTTAAGAAAAAATGTAGCTGGAGAAAACCAAATAATGGAATGCTAATTCAGGCTATTAAGGACTTAAATATTGATGTTAAAAATTCATATATGATAGGTGATAGATTGACAGATTATAATGCTGCAAAAAAAACTAAAGTTAAATTTATGATTGTTGGTAATAAATTTAAAATTAATGGAATAAAAAATTATAAAAGTTTGTATAAAGCTGTTAAATCAATTTTTTAATGCAAAATTAAATATTAAATATGATTATTTCAAAAACACCCTTTAGAATTAGTTTTGTTGGTGGTGGATCAGATCATTTTAATAAAAATTCTGAAGTTCCCGGTAGAGTTATTTGCACAACAATTAACAAATATATGTACATTTCAGTAAATAAAAAACATGATAATAAAGTGAGATTGTCCTACTCTGTTACAGAAAATGTTAAAAACATAAAAGAATTAGATCATTTAATAATAAAAAAAACTTTAGATTATTTTAAAATTTATAATGGAATAGAAATTGTCACTATAGCAGATATTCCATCATCAGGAAGTGGTCTAGGGTCTTCTAGTGCATTGACAGTAGGTTTAGTTAAAGCTTTAAAAAAATTTAAAAAACAAGAGACAAGTAAAAAAATACTAAGCGAAATAGCATCTAAAATAGAAATAGAAAAATGTAAAAAACCTATTGGCATGCAAGATCATTATGCTGCAGCTTATGGTGGATTTAATTCAATAACATTTAATCAAAATAAAAATGTTACAGTAAATAAAATAGATATTTCAAAACAACGAATGCATAATTTTAAAAGAAATTTAATTATGTTTTACAGTGGAATAAATCGTAAGGCTGATAAAATTTTGGGTTCAATTAAAAAAGTAAAAAAACAAAATTTACATTATAAAAAACTTTCAGAATTATCTAAAAATTTTGAATATGAGCTAACAAAAGGTAACCTATATAATACTGCATCAATTTTACATGAAAGCTGGATGCTAAAGAAAGGCCTTCATAAAACAGTTTCAAGTTTGGATTTGGATTCAATATATGAAAATGCATTAAATGCTGGAGCACTTGGTGGAAAACTACTTGGAGCTGGTGGTGGTGGATATTTTCTTTTTTTTGCAAAACCTGAACTGCACAAAAATATAAAAAAAAAATTGCACAAATTTCAATGCATCGATTTTGATTTTAGTGATGAGGGTTCAACAAATTACTCAGTATAAATGTTTTATATAATTAAAATAATTAAATGAATTTAAAACAAATATTAACCATAATTATGAGAAAAAAAGGGAAAGTTTCTTTTCTTTCACAGTTAGACAATGATTCTTCAGTGCTTGATGTTGGTTGTGGACTCAACTCACCTTTTAATTTCAAAAAGATTTTACCAAAAGCTAAATACACAGGTATTGATATTGTTGAATATAATAAATCAGAACATGTTTTTTGTGACAAATATATTTATGCAAGTCCAAGAAACTTTTCAGAAGAAATTTTAAAACTAAAAAACATATTTGATGCAGTTGTTTGTTCACATAATATTGAACATTGCGATGATAGAGAGGGAGCTTTTAAAGCAATGTTAGATTCTTTAAAAATTGGAGGATTAATTTATCTTTCCTTTCCATGTGAAAAAAGTGTCAATTTTCCAAAAAGAGAAGGAACATTAAATTATTTTGATGATAACACCCATCAGGATATGCCGCCAAAATTCCAAGTATTAATTGATGAGCTAAAAAAAAACAATTTTGAAATTATATTTTCAACACAGCATAATAAACCAATTTTTTTATGGTTAATTGGATTAATTACTGAACCTTACTCAAAATATAAAAAAAAAGTTTTAAAAGGTACTTGGGAATATTATGGATTTGAATCAATAATTTGGGCACAAAAAATAAAATAAATTTATAAGAAGTTACAAATTTTTTTTAAAATATAAAAAATTTAATGAGTTTTTTTAACAAAATTGATAGCAGTTTTCAAGCCAACATAACATTGCTCAAAGCTCCAATTAGAAATTATTTTTAAACTATTTTTTTTAAATTTATTGATCTTATTTCTTTTTTTAAATATTAAAAAAAGTTTTTTTGATAAATCATTTTGATCATGGTTTTTAAATGTATATCCATTAATATTATTTTTAACCAAATCATATGAGGCGCCACACTCCTCTGAGGCTAATATAGCATTGCCTGCTGACATAGACTCATTTATTGTTAACCCCCATGTTTCATATCTTGAAGGTAAAATAAAAACATCTGATTTATGATAAAATTTTACTAATTCTTTTGGTCTTTGAAATGGTAAAAACTTAACATTATTAAGTTTATTTTTTTTAGCAAACATTTGAATTTTATCTTTAATTTCTCCATCACCTAATAAAATAAATTCTGTTTTTTTATAAAAATTATTATCTTTATTCAATGTTTTTATAGCATTTAACAATAAATCTGCTGCCTTAGAAAAAGTAAACTTTCCCGCATAAAGAAAGGTAATTTTTTTATTTTTCTTTATTTTTTTTTTTTGTAAAAAAAAATCATTGTCTACAGTATAAGGAACACTAAAAATTTTTTTTTTATTAATATTGTTTTTTAAGTAAAATTTTTTATTAATTTTACCAATCGATAAATAAGCATCTATAAAATTGTCCATAATTTTATAAAAAAAATAATTAAAAATTTTATTTGTAAAATTTCTTTTTTTATGAGCTCCTTTAATAAGTAAATGAGACTCATCTCTCATAAAAACTTTTTTTTTATGAAATTTAGCAAGAATTATAATTAACAAATTATACCAATTTTTAATTCCATGTATCCAAATAATATCAGTGTTGTCAGTAAAAATATTTTTATAAAAATCTGTAGTTAACGGTAAAAAAAAAGTTACTTTATTTGGTCCAATATAATTTAAAAATTTATATTTATATCCTTTCAAAAGATCAAAATCCCATTTAATTTTTTTCTTAAATTGTGTATCAAAAAATTCTTTTGTGGAAAAATCACTCCTATATAGAACTGTAATTTTTATTCCTTTTTTTGTTAAATACTTAATAAGAGGAGCTTGATATTGAATAGGATGAGTTAAAATATATTTAATGTGCATAAATTATATACTTATTTTAATCTATTTAATTCATCTTTATATATCTCAATTAACTTATGGTGAAATTTATTAATACTAAATAATTTTGATCTTGAGAGACCTTTGTCTATCATTTTTTTATATAGCTCATTATTAGAAAATAAATTCAATATATTTTTAGTAAAAGAACTTACATCATCATGGTCATTTGTTAAGGCTGCGTCACCAACTATTTCTGGAATAGAGGAATTGTTACTACACACCACTGGTGTTCCACAACTCATTGACTCCAATATTGGTAATCCAAATCCTTCATAAATTGATGGAAAAAGCAATATGTCAGCAAGTTTATAAATATTTGGAAGTTCTTCTCTCTCAACAAAAGGTAGTCTAATAATATTATTTTCTAATTTCAGTGAAATATTATTTTTATAATTATTACTTCCAACATGGATTAATACAATATTTTGATTCAATTCAATTAATCTTTCTAAAATTTTGTAAGAAATAAAATTGTTTTTATAGTAAGCATTTCCAGAAATTAAAATTTTTTTTTTATTAGCTGGTATATTATATTTTTTAGCAGTAATTTTATTGTCAATTGAATCATTATTAAAAAATGGTTCTATAGCCCTCATTATAACTTCTATTTTTTCTTCTGGGCAATCCGTAAATTTTACTATGTCTTTTTTTGTATTACTACTTATAGCAAATACCTTTGTATAAAATTTTAAGCTTCTGAGTGAAAATTTAATTAATTTTGGATTATGACTCAACTTCTCCTGAAAAACTATAGGATTGAGATCGTTAACTGTTATAAATTTTAACTTACTATTTAAATAAGGATAAAGATGAGCATATTGTTGATCACAAATATGAGCTATGTCATGTCTTGGTAATTTTTTTGATTGCTGTGGATATGAGATATATCTTGAATATCTTAATTTCCAAATATCTGAAGGAATAAACTTCGATAAAGAACTCAACGTTGGTTGATAAGAGCTAATATCTAAATTTTTAAAATAATTTTTTTGATAACGAATTAATTGTTGAGCGTATTGATCCATACTTGGACTATAGTCTTCAATAAAATTTTTATAATATTTAACTTTCATTTTATTTTTCAAAAACTTTATTAATAATTTTTTTTAGTAAATCATCATTGCTAATTTTTAAAACTTTTGTTATTTTAATATGACCTTTACGTGCAATTTTTTTTGCAGCTTTGTAATTTTTTAAATAAAAATTGCATTTTTTAAAACATTCATTTGGATTATTAAAATAAATAGCTTCTTTGTTTTCTATTAAAATATTTTTCATAGCAGTTGTTCTAAGTGAACATAATAAAGTTCCTATAGCAGGAATTTCTGTCGATCGAGTCGTTATAGTATCTAAGTTTCCCTCAGCAAAAAGACATAATGCTATTTTAGCACTCTGGATAACTTTTGAATAGTTTTTGCCTGATAAATGACAAAGTTTAGTTATTGATTTAAGTGATTGATAATTAGGGTCTTTATCCCACAATCCACCATAAATTTTTACATTCAAACCAAGGTCCATTAATTTTTTCAAAAAAATTGCTTTTTGAGGAGACCATGTTGCAACGAAAACAACATCATTTTTAAATTTTTTTTTATCAAAATTCGATAACTTTTGGCTACGGTGTATTTTTCTTTCATAAGGAGGTGTAACAAGTAGACTATTTTTTAGTCCCATTTTTTTTGATAACTTTATTCTAGAATAATCATGGTAAACAATTAAATCATAATATTTTGCTGCACGTAAAAATAATATCCATTTATTTTTATCTCTTTTGACAAAAGGATTATCATTGCAATAAAAAACAATTTTTTTAGTTTTGTTTTTTAATTTTAAAATTAGTTTTTCGCTTATTAATTCGCCTACTTTTACATATATGAGATCATATTTTTTTTTTACTCTTGTAAGTATATAATTATCTATAAAGGGTAAAAAAAGTTTCGGACTTATATGTTGAAATAATTTTAATGAAATAAATGGAAAGAAAAAAGATTTATAAGCATGGATAATATCGACATTTTTATATTTTTTTTTAAGTATAAGGTACTGAATGTGAGCATCATTGTTATGAGGTTTATGTGGACCAATAAATAAAATTTTCATTATTAGAATTATTATTAATTATGTTATTAATGTAAACTGTGAAAATTATAATATACAAACTTGTTATTAACGAGAAAAAAATTGAATTATAAAAACATAAACAATATCAAAAGATTGATCTACATAACTTCGGTCATTGCATTGTTTTATCAATTATTAATTTTTAATACTATTAATGAGTTACTTGTTATTTTAATTATTTTTTTTTCAAACATAATTACCACTATTTATTGCTTAAATAATAAAACTTTTTTTAAATATCCAATTAGTTTATTGATGATTTTTTTTTCATATTTTTTAAATTTGGGTAATGCACTTTATTTTAAAAGCTTTGAATTTTCTCTAATAACAGAAAATTTAGAAATGCCACTTTTCACAGTGGTAAATTTGAGTATATTTAATCTATTATTTATTTTAAGTCACTTTTTTTACACAAAAAGTTATTATTCAAATAATATAAAAGAATCATTAAATTTTTTTTTAATTAAAAAAGATTTTTTTGATACTAAAAATATAAATTTATTTTATTTAATTTCATTTATTGCTTTAATGGGAAGAATTTTGTATTTAGATTATAATCAACTCTTTGATAATCAGTACTCAACTACTACTGGGCCTAATTTATTTAGAGATTTTATTAATGGTTTAAGTTTTTGTTATCTAATGCCAATTGTAGTTTTTTTTTCAGATGATTTAATTCAAGTTAATACAACAAAAAAAAATTATATATTTTTTATATTATCTTTTATTTGTATAATTTTTATAGCTTTTACAGGGAACAGCAGAGCAACTTTATTTGATCCTTTTTTATTAGCTTTTATATTAATATTTCTGAGATTTTTGTTTGATAAAATAAAATCAAAAAGAAATTCTTTTTTTCAATTTACTTTAATTTTAGTTATAAGTTTTATCTCTATTAATGTTGTGGAAGATATATCTAAAAATTTTATACAACAAAAAGAGGATAAAAAAAACATAACCCCTCTTGAAAATCTCACTGTTCTATTGAATAGCATTATTTCTAAAGATGATTTTTCTAAATATGAAAATGAAACAGACCAAGTATCAAATAGAAATTTTTTTGCTGAGGACTATTACAAGAGTACAATTTTTAATAGAATGAATTTTCTACTTATTCATGATAATTACAGTTATATAAAAAAATCATTATCAATATCACAAATAAATAGTCTCAAAAATTTACAAAAAAATAAGTTAATATCAATATTGCCTCAACCAATAATTAATTTATTTTTTAATAACTTTAATAAAGAGAATTATATAAGAGTTACAACTGCAAGTTATTTGTACGGTAAGATCAATTTTGAATTTGATAGTTTTAGCATTGGATCTGGATTATTTTCGGTATTTATTATGTTTGGTAATTGGACATATTTAATTTTTTTATTTTTGTTTATTCCAAGTTTTATTTTTTTTGACTCTTTCTATGATCATAAAAGACAATACTTTAGTCCCTACATTTTTATTTTTATTTTTACAACTTCGTCAGGTGTATTAAATTTCATGGCTGCAAAAGATGCGTATGTATGGATTGAGCTTCCATTTAGAACAATTCTACAATCATTATTATTTATATTTATAATAAAATTTTTCTTTGAGAAATTTTATTCTTCTAGGAAATAATTATTTATTCTGTTTATGTTCAATTATCAAATCATCAAGTCTATCAACATAATTAGACCATGTATTGTTTGTCATGCAGTTCTCTGCATTATTTGAGAATTCTTCTAATAAACTTTTATTTTCTGCTAAAAGTTCTAATTTATCAACAATTGCAACATCGTCTCTAATTGGTATAGAAAAGCCACATTTATTATTTACAACAAATTCTGAGGCTCCAGTATTTTGAGACACAATTACAGGGCACCCCGCTGCAATAGCTTGAAGAATAACCGTAGCAAATCCCTCTTCAATACTTGGTAACACAAAAACATGCGATTTATTATATAAATTATTTAGTTTTAGGTAATCTACATGACCATAGTATATTATTTTATCATTTTTTATTTTATCTTTAAAAAAATCTTTATCTAAAGAAGAAGTGTGAGATCCAACAATATGTAATCTTTTATTAGGATGTTTAAATTTATTAAATGCGTCAATTAAATAATGTAGTCCTTTTCTAAGAGAAATTTGCCCGATAAAGAGAATATCAAAATATTTTTCACTTTTTTTAATATTACAATCTTTAAAAAAGCTCTGGGTATTGACACCAAAATTTAAAACTTTAGCTTTATTTATATTAAATTGATTAAAAGTTTTTTTTACGAAAATAGAAGGAACTAAAATTATATCTGCATTTTCATATTCTTCTAATTCTCTTTCAATAAACCAACTATCTATTTTAAAATTTTTATTAGTATATTTTTTATACTCGTCTGATAATATATTATTTTGAAAAACTATATGTGAAGAAGATCTTTCACAAATATAAATTTTTTTATTTTTTACCATTTTTTTTCCAGAGTTAAGTCCACTCCCGGAAAGTGCAACAAGAACATCTGCGTCACTAATATGATCAATATGATAACAGGTAGCTCTGTCAATATTTTTTGAATTTAATATATTTAAAAAATTATCTAGTTTTTCAAAGTAAGTGCTAGTGTGTATTGGTTCTCGTAAAATTCTTAAAAATCCATGAGATGCAACAAGTTTTTTGGGTATACTTTCGTGTTTTAATTTAAACCAAGGATAACCACAAATTATTTTTTTGAGTTGGTTTTGTTTATATAATACTTTTCCAATTTCAAAATGATGGAATTTAGCTGGATTAGAAAGAATATATTTTAATTTTGTCATCTATTTTTTTATAAATAAGATATCTTTTTGTTTTAGTTCAGTCCCCGGTATTTTAGATTCTTTTGTTTCATTTAAGACTTTAAAGTTCATATTATTAAGATATTCAATGATGTTACTTGCCAAAGCTTGTTCTGAATAAATCTTATTTTCTGAAACTTCAATTACAATATACTTAATTTCTTTTAAGAGATTTGAAGAACCTTTTAAAACCTCCAATTCATAACCTTGGACATCAATTTTAGCTAAAATTGGTTTAATTAAATTTCTATTTTTCATTACTTCATCTAACGATTTAATTTCTATTTCTCTTTTTTCTACAACTGAATGATCAATATTTTTAACAATACTATTTATTTTTAATAATGAAGAACTATCTTTTCTTTTTGTAATGTTTAAAATTTTTTTTGAATACTTTTCACCTAATGCAAAATTAAAAAATGAAATATTTTTTTTATTTGAAAAGAATTTCTTTTGTTTTGCAAGAATTTCTTTAATTGGTTCAAAGGAATAAATGTCCATATCAGTGGAGAAAAGTTTTTCTATTAATAAAATAAATTGACCTTTATTGGATCCTATATCAAAAACTGTTTCAAATTTAAGATCTTTAACCAAATCTTCCAATTCTATATTTGCAGCAATATTATTTAGTAGACCTTTTCTTGTTTTTTGATTCTTCAAAAGTTTTATAAATTTAATCAGTAGATTTAATAGTTTCATAAGATTCTTGATTTATGAGTAATTATATTCATTTATGATTTTTATAATATGCACTTAATGAGATACTATTGAATTATAATATAATATCCAATATAAATGTTATTCAAAATTTTAAAGATTTAATCTAAGTACACTTTTAAAAAAATTATAATAAAAATAAAATTATAAAGTCATTGTTTTTTCTAAAAAATAATTTGAATCTTTCCTTATTAATACTAGATTTTCACTACATATATGTGTTTTAAAAAGAATATTATTTAAGTTAAAGGAAGAATATATTTGTTGTGTAGTGCCACTTGCGCCTTCTTCATTATCTGGACATTCAAAAATGATTACTTTAACTTTATCGATTTAGTCTATTGAAGACTCATCAAATACATATCTTTCCGCACCTTCTATATCTAATTTGAGAATATCTATATTTTTAAAATTATTTTCCATTAAAATTTTAGATAAAGTAATACCTTCAACTGCTTGAGAAGAGTGAAGCTTGTTAAATTCAATAGAAAAACTTTCGTTAAAATTATCAGCTTTATTATTTTTTTGAGGGTTGTTCAAATAAAGCTTTTGTTCTTTATTAAATAATGGAGCGTGAATCGAAGTTATATTGCTATATTCTTTTGTATTTTGTTTTAAAATTTCAAAATTAGACTTATTAGGTTCAATAGAAATTATTTTTGCATTTGGAAAATAGTTTGCAAATCTTATTGTCTCAGCTCCAATGTTGGCACCTCCGTCTATTATATTTCTAATTTTTTCTTCAGCTTTAGAATCATTAATTTTATAATTTTCGATATAAAAATGTGAGATAGCACCTTTGTCTTCAAAGTCTCTGAAAAATATTTTATGTTTTATATTTGAGTGTTTTAAATAATTTATTTTTTTTCTAGGAAGAAAAAATACCTAAATGATTGAACAAAACCAAAATTAATTACACAATCAAAAAAACGTTTAACATAGTTTATGATTCTTAAAAAAAAATTTAACATTAATATCTATATTATGTAAAATAAACATTATGTGAACATATACTTATCGATTAAATAATTAAAATATTGAATAAAATTTTTCTTTTGCAAAATAATATAGGAAAAATGGTTTAAATTTTTCTAAAATTAAATTAACTTTAATCTTATTAACTTTTGCATAAAAAGTTGTTGTACTTAAACCGCCATATACACATTTAATTAAATTAGTATTCATTATTTCTTCAGCAATCATGATGTTTTTTCCTTTAATAATTTTACTACCATTAATCATAATAAAATTAGTACCTCTTTCATAATGACAGTAATTTTTAATTTTATATTTTATTACTATGTTTTTTATAGTATTTTTATCCATTATTTTTTGTGTTGATAGAATTAAGTTTTTAACTTTATTTTTTTTTAATAATTTAATTATTTTTTTTTCAGGTAAAAAATTTTTATTAATTGGAAGAGTAATTTGTGAACAGCATGATTTTAGCGGGTAACAAGTAAAAAAACATTCATCACTAATATTTATTTTAAAAATAAAATATAAAAACACATTGTAAAGCTTAAAAAAAGAATTTATTCTTCGTGCAAAAATAAACCGCATCAAACTAAGTGAGTCTGTCATACCATCAGAAATTGAAATTACTTTTATTTTATTAGCTCTGAGCTTTCTAACAATCATATAAAAAGATTTATATAAATTTCCTGGAAGGGCAACTATATCAAATTTTTTTAATTTTTTTAACCAGTTTATTTTTAAAGAATTTTTTCCTTGGTTCTGTATAATGTTGAGCTTTGATACTTTTTTTTTAATCTTGTAAATACAATATTTCTTTATGGTAGAATAACTCGCCCAATGGCATTCTTCTATATATAGCGTAACATTGTTAATTTTATAAAAATCTATAATAGAATAAACTTCAAAAACATCAGTGGGCTTTTTAATGAATGCAAAAAAATTTTTCAATTTTATAATTTAATTTTTGTTAAATAATTTTAATTAATAATATACATTACCAATTAATTTAATAATTAATTCCAATATTATATAGCATAAAAACTTTTATTTCTAAACTCCTTTAAAA
>Ga0115004_10002238_pt1 | contig 15906 bp, 20 predicted proteins | sample ArcticOcean_MG_C_10_FD_88737 | JGI IMG/M metagenome (GOLD analysis project Ga0115004, IMG submission 88737) | Marine microbial communities from western Arctic Ocean - ArcticOcean_MG_CB11_90 | ecosystem: Environmental > Aquatic > Marine > Oceanic | place: Arctic Ocean: Canada Basin | collected...
CAAAATAGAGGTTTAGCTTAAAAAATTTTTGTTGTATAACAACGTTAAGGAGAGGGCAGAGGTTGCCGCACAGGACTCATAAGCCTGGGGTCGTCGGTTCGAATCCGCCTCTCGCTACCAAACAAATATCACTAAAAGTTTATTAAATAAATTTAAATATGCTATTCCTAATTATGTCTAATTTAAAAATGTATTGCATAACTTTAAATGACAATCATTTGGATTTAATAAAGAGCATCGGATATATACCCGTTGGTCTTGGCAAAAATATTAAATCTAAAAAATTTATTAAAGATGATACTGGTTTAAATATTACTGAAAAAAATCCCAATTATGGCGAATATACCTTTCATTATTGGTTGTGGAAAAATAAAATGGATACAATTGAAGATAATTGGATTGGTTTTTGTCAATATAGAAAATACTGGGTTAATGCAGGCACATACAGCAGACACACGAATTTTCATAAATTTAAAAACTTGATTATAAACCACGTACCTAAGGAATATAATGATTACGAGAGTATTTTAGGTGAGCAGTTATTTGTAAATCAATTTCGATTTACAAAATTTATAAAAAATAATCTCCACACAATGATTCGAAACCCAAGTCTATTTTTTAACAAATATAAAAGAAATTTAAGATTTCACTTTAATATGATGCATGGTGAAGAAAATTTAAATAAAGCAATAAATTTATTAGATGTTTCAGAAAAAAAAGATTTTGAATATTTTATGGATAACTCAGTTTCTTTTAATCCACACAACATGTTTATTTGCAAATCAAAAGAAAAATTAAAACTTTTTTATGAATCAATTTTCCCTTGGCTGGAGAGGTGTGAAAAAGAATTTAAATTTGATCTTGAAGGGTATGGATTGAAAAGAATATATGGTTTTCTTGCTGAACGTTATATGTCTTATTGGTTTCAAAAAAATACAAAATTTAAAACGATGCCAATTATGTTTAAAGATATATCAGATTTTAAATAACTTAAAGACCGTTGAATGTTTTACAAAAAAAATTAAATGATTTTAAATTTCTATCTTTTTGTGACACAAGCATATTCCTCTTTGGCCATTTAATTTTTAAAAACCTGTCATTATAGATAATGCCATTTTCATACTTTGGCATGTAATAATTATCTAACTTGTAATAAATAATATTTTCTTTTTCATAGCTATAGTAGGCATGACCGAAGCCAGCTGGAATATACAATCCAAGAGCATTTTTTTTGGATAAGATTATTTTAAAAATTTTACCAAATGTTTTAGATTTTTTTCTTAAATCTATTACTACATCTAAAATCTTTCCTTTTACTACATTAACATATTTAGATTGCTTGAACTTTGTTTGAAAATGAAAGCCTCGTAAAACATTTTTTTTAGAATTAGTGCAGTATTCAAAAACAAATTTCTTTCTTAATAATTTATTATTATAAGTTTCTCGTAAGTCGCCTCTAATATCAATATTATTTTTTTGTTTAACAATCAAAAGATCTTTAATTCTTGTTTTATAAATTTTCATTATTTTAAAATATTATTAAGTTTTTTTAAATTCATATCCGTTCTTTTCGGAAACTCACCCTTGGAGTATATCTTTTTAACATCTTTTTTATTTTTTATTGCAAATTCGTATATTGACTTACTTGGTCCACCAACATTTATGATTCCCTTTTTATCAAGAAGTTTTACAATTATTTTTGCCACATTTTCTTGAAAAATAAAATTTGATAAAACATTGACGTATGCCTTATTATGAATGAATGGTTTTTCAGTCATGCACAATCTTAAAATTAATGAATTTTTGTACATTTGAACCGCACATTCTCCGCCAAGTTTTGACCAAGCATAATTATTCCAAGGCTTAATTGGATCTTCTTCCGTATAATTTCCTTTCACACCAGGATATATGTAGCTTGTAGATAGGTAGATTAATTTTATATTTAATTTAGAAACTTCTTTAATGATATTGCACGTGCCAATAATATTAAGATCAATACTTTTATTAATATTATTCTCATGTATAGACATTGGTCTGGAAAGGCCAGCTAAATGCAAAATATAGTCAGGTTTAAATTTTTTTATATTACTTTTGATTGATTTCAGAGATAAAATATTTAATTGGTTTTTATTTCTAAATATAAACTTTTTACTTGATTTTAAGTTTTTTAATATTTTTCCAAATCTACTATCAGAACCTGTTACTAAAATTTTCTTCATCACTGAATTATTGATTTAAGATATTTTGAATAGTCACAATTGCCATAAAATTGTATAGCTTTTTTTATATCTTTCTTATTTATCCAGTTGTTGTTTAAGGATATCTCCTCGATACAAGCAATTTTTAACCCCTGCCTATTTTCTATGGCAGATATAAAATTAGAAGCATTATAAAAATCCGCAATATTACCGGTATCTAGCCACGTACCTCCCCTGCCTATAAGTTCTGCTTTTAGTTTTTTCTTATTTTTATATTTATTTAATAAATCTATAATTTCTAATTCATTTCTTTTTGAGGGTTTTAAACTTTTACTAAAATTAATTACCTTGTTATCAAAGAAATATAGACCGGTTACTGCTAAATTAGAAAATTTTTTTTTTGGTTTTTCTACCAATTTAACAATTTTATTATTATTTCCAATCTTAGCTACACCATACAAATTAGGATTTTTAACTGGATGTAAAAAAATTTTAGCACCATCTTTAATGGCGGTATTTTTTTTTAATATTTTCGTTAGACTTTGACCGTAAAAAAAATTATCACCTAAAATAAGTGCAACATTATCTTTACCTATAAATCTTTCTCCAATAATAAATGCATCAGGTAATCCCTTAGGTTTAGCTTGCTCCTTATACTGAATTTGGATCCCAAGATTATTTTGTTCTGGTAAAATTTTCCTGAATTGATTGAGTTGCCCTTTATTTACTATTATCAAAATCTTTCTAATACCAGCTAACATTAAAACTGAGAGAGGATAATATATAAGCGGCTTATCATATAGAGGTAGTAGTTGCTTGTTGACCGCCTTTGTTAATGGACTCATACGTGATCCTATTCCACCAGCTAAAATAATTCCTTTTTTAATCATATTTTTAATCCAAGTCTTTTTTCATATAATCTTTTTGATATTTTTACTAAAAATTTATTATTAATTTGATACCATTTTACGGTGCTCAAAATACCTTCATCTAGATTGATCTTTGATTTCCATTTTAATGTTCTAAAAACTTTGTTACTATTTAATGCATACCTATAGTCATGTCCTGGCCTGTCTTTAACAAAGATAATTTTAGTTTTATTTCCAATTTTTATTTTTTCAATTTTGCATATTTTTAAAATTTTCTTAACTAAGTCAATATTTTTCAGATTAGTTCCTGATCCAACATTATAACTCTCACCTGATTTACCTTTTAAATAAAGCATGAATAAGGCTTCGCAATGATCTTGAACATGTATCCATTCTCTAGAGTTTTTTCCCTTAGCGTAGATGGGAAGTTGTTTGTTAGAGAATATATTAGCGATTATTTTTGGAATCAATTTTTCTGGAAATTGATATGGTCCATAATTATTACAACAGTTTGATATAACGGCATTGATTTTATAAGTCCTAATATATGATTTAACTAAATGATCCGCACTTGCTTTTGAAGCGGAGTAGGGTGAGCTAGGATTGTAACTAAAATTTTCATCAGATCTGATATTGGATTTTATATCACCATAAACTTCATCTGTTGATATATGGATTAATTTTGTTTTGACTCTTTCCTTTTGTAAATTTCTAATTGTTTCTAAAAGATTAAAAACACCAAGAATATTTGTACTAATGAATTGTTTTGGTGAGTCAATTGATCTATCAACGTGAGTTTCAGCAGCCAAATTAAAAATAGCTACAGGTTTGTTTTCTTTTATAATTTTAGTTAGTTTTTTTCTATTATTAATGTCGAGTTTATAAAATTTATAGTTTTTTTTATTTTTAATTTTATTTTTATACTTATTTGAAGCGTAAGTTAATTTATCAATGTTTATAACAAAAAAATTTTTTTCAATTAAAAAATTGACTAAATTACTTCCAATAAAACCAGATCCACCGGTAACTATGATTTTTTTCATATTATATTCGCAAGATTAATAAGCTTTAATGTGATAAATTAGTAAAAGAATTAGCTCATAAAATCAAATATTATTATCTAATGGATACAAAAAACTTAAGTATTGTCATCACAACTTTTAGAAGTGAGGATAAAATTTATCCATGTTTAGAGTCTCTACCAACAGGTATCAGAATATTAGTTATAGAAAATTCAAATGATGTAAATTTTAAAAAATCTATCGAGTCAAAACACCCAAATGTTGAATGTTTCTTAACAGGTAGTAATAAAGGATATTCAATTGCAAATAATTTTGGGTTATCTAAAGTTAATACTAAATATGCTCTTGTATTAAATCCAGACGCCACACTCACCCAAAACGCAATAAATAATTTTTTAACCTCAGCCAAAATGGAACCAGATTTTTGGTTAATAGGTCCTGCTAACAATCAAAATAAAAAAATTGTCAATAATGAAATTATTGAAGTTAATAATTTAAAAGGATTTGCTATTTTCTTTAATATGATAAAATTTAAAAATAATTTTTTTGATGAAAATTTTTTTTTATATTTTGAAGAAATTGATTTATGTAAAAAAGTAAAGAGTAATGGAGGTAAAATATTTCTTGATCCTAATATAAAAATTAATCATGAAGGAGGAGGTTCAGTAAATAAAATTTTTAAAGAAGAATTAGAAAAAAATCGAAATTGGCACTGGATGTGGTCAACTTTTTATTATCACAAAAAATACAAAGGATTTTATATTTCTTTACTAATTATACTTCCAAAACTAATATCATCTTTTTTTAAAACTATTTTTTACTTTCTTATATTAAATAAAATTAATAGAGATATTTATTACCATAGACTAAGTGGTATTATTAATTCAATTATGGGTAAAAAATCTTGGCACAGACCAACATTAGATTGATTTATAGAAAGTTTAAATATATTAATTCCTATTAATGAGTTTGAAAAGTCAAATTATTATAACAGGTGGAGCTGGCTTTGTTGGAACAAACTTAATTAAATTACTATTAAATAAAACTAAATATAAAATTATTAGTATAGATAATTATTCCTCAGGTACAAAAAAAAACCATATAAATAACTCAAGAGTAAAGTATATAAGAGGTAGTACTATAAATATTTCTAAATTAATTAAATATCCAAAAAAAATAAAAACTATTTTCCATTTTGGTGAATTCGCAAGAATTTATCAAAGTTTTTTGAAAATGAATGAATGTATTTCATCTAACTCAGTTGGCTCGAACTCTATTTTTAACTTTTGCTTAAAAAATAAAATAAAACTAATTTATTCTGCGACCTCAGCATCTTTAGGGAATAAAGGGGATGATAAAAATTTATCACCTTATGCATTTACAAAATCAAAAAATCTTGAACTTTTAGAAAATTTAAAAAAATGGTTCAATTTTAAATATGAAGTAATTTATTTTTATAATGTTTATGGACCACATCAAATTTCCACCGGTTCAATGTCCACAGTCATAGGAATTTTTGAAGATCATTATAAAAAAAACAAATTATTTCCTGTTGTTAGGCCTGGAACTCAAACTAGGAGGTACACACATATTTTAGATACTGTTAAAATTTGCTATTTAGCATGGCAGAAAAATTTATGCAGACATTACAGTATTGCTAATAAAAAATCCTATTCTATAACTGAGGTTGCCAAATTGTTTAATGCCAAAATTAAATACCTACCCAAGAGACCGGGTGAAAGATATGCCTCAGCATTAACAAGTAAAAATTTGTCAAATAAAATTTATAAATATTATGGAAAAATAAATTTAGAAGATTATATTGAGAATTTTATTAAAAATAATAGTTAGTGTCCTGGAAATTCAATTAAACTTTCTGTCTTATATCCCTTTTGTTTTAAAAGATTATTACCCGGTAAATCAAATAAGTTTATAACAAAAATAAATCCTGCAACAGTTCCACCAGATATTTCTATTAATTTTGCCGCTGCTTCGGCAGTTCCACCTGTAGCTATAAGGTCATCAATTACTAAAATTTTATCACCTTTGTCAATGGAGTCTTTATGAACCTCTATTGTAGCCTCACCATACTCAAGTTTAAAATCTATTGAATGAGTTTCAGCAGGTAGTTTATTTTTTTTCCTTAACAATATTAGTGGTTTTTTTAAAGCATAAGATAAACTTGATGCGAATATAAAACCACGAGATTCAATAGCTGAAATTTTATCAAATTGAATTTTTTTAGATATTTTAATTATTTTATCATTTACATAATTAAATGCTTCTGGATTTTTTATTAAGGTAGTTATGTCTCTAAATAAAATTCCTTTTTTAGGATAATCCTTAATTGATCTTATAAATTTTTTTAAGTCCATAAATTCTTAAAATTTATAACCAAGTTCAAATTGATTAGAAGGCATAAAACATCTATCTTTAAAATGTTCTTTCCAATTATCTTTTATTTTATAGTCTTTACTATTATGTACAGAGTAGTACTGATTAAAAGAATATGGTAAACCAGAAATTTCCCAAACTTTAAAGTATAAAGAGTGAGAAATTTCTTCGTAAATTTTCATATAATGTTTAATTTGTTTTTTTTCCATTTCACATAAATTTCCTATTGATAAACTTATATCAAATGTTTTTTTATCAAATAAATTAAGTTGGTGAGGAAAAATAAACAAAATATCATTTTCATTGAACGCTTTCATCATTTCTTTTGAAGAATCTATTTTAAATCCAGACTTAATTTTTCTGTCTTTAAATGAATTGCTAAGTAGTTTTTTAGAAAAATATATTGTAGGCGCCAAATCAGCTATAACATATTTAGCTTTTGGCTTGAGTGATAAAATCATGTTAGCTGTACGACCATAGCCTCCACCTAGTTCCAAAATTTTAGGTTCAGTATTGCTTTCATCTATTAAACTAAAGATTTTTTCATATTCTAATAACGATATTAACATTTGTTGGGTTAGAATTTTGTTATCAATATTCAAACAAGGATTATAGTCAATATAAATATCCAGCTTTATATCATTATAATATTTAAAAATTTTTTTGTTTTTAATATTTTCATACAACATTAATAAAACAATATTATATTGAAGAGACTGTAAATTAGATAAATCTTTATGTTTTTTAAAAATATCAATTTCAAATTTTATTTTTTGGTAATCTATTTTTAAAGCTTCATTAACAGAATATTCATCCAAAAAAGTGAACCCTGAATAATCAGATTTTAAGATTGCATGCAGTGGATCAATATTTTTGTCGACATTTGCGATATGATTATAATGATTAATTAAACAATGCCTCCAAAATTTTGAAATCAAATTATAGCTATTTGAATTTATAAACAATTCTGTTATTTCTATAAGTTCTGGCGAAAGATTTTTTTTATCTAAATTAAGCCAAAACTTTTTCAAATTCTTCCCTTTTAGATAAGCATTCTTAAATGTAGACCAAAATGACTTTGATTTATGTAGACTTGTTTCTGCTGTAGATAAAAACTTAAATAGCATTTTTTATTGAATAAATTATAAAAAAAGACATAAATCAATATAATAAATGAATAGAAAATTAGGAATTATAGGTGGTAGTGGTCTTTACAAAATGGAGGGATTTGAAAAAACTAAATGGAAAAAAATTAGAACTTCTTGGGGAAAACCTTCTGATCAAATTCTTATTGCTAAAGTAGGTGAAGAGGAAGTTTATTTTATACCGAGACACTCTAGAGGGCACACAATTAATCCAACTAATATAAATTTTAGAGCAAATATTGACGCCTTGAAACAGTTGGGTGTTACCGATATTATTTCAGTATCTGCTGCTGGATCTTTAAAAGAGAATTTAGAACCTGGAAAATTTGTAATTATAGATCAATTTATAGACAGGACATTTTCTAGAATTAAAACTTTTTTTGACGATGAAATTGTAGCCCATGTATCAATGGCAAAACCAATTTGTCCGAGTTTAGCAAATTGTTGTGAGACTGCACTAAAAAAATTAAAAATTAGATATCAAAAAAACGGAACATACGTAGCTATGGAAGGACCACAATTTTCAACATTATCAGAATCTAATCTATATAGATCTTGGGGAGCTGACGTTATTGGCATGACAAATATGCCTGAAGCAAAGTTAGCTCGTGAAGCTGAAATTAGGTACTGCACAATAGCTATGGTAACTGACTTCGACTGTTGGCATCCAAATCACGACGAAGTTGAGGTTAACATGGTGATACAAACTTTAATGAAAAATGCTGCTAATGCACAAGATATGATTAAAGAAGTCATAAAAACTTTTAAGGATTTTTCAGCGGCAGGAGACCCAACAAGCAATTGTTTAGATGCTGCAATTATTACCGATCCGAAATTTAGAACTAAAAAGACAATAAAAAAACTAAAATATATAGCCGGTAGAGCTTTAAACAAAAAGTAAAATAATGAAAATTAATGGTAAAGCTTATAGAACAATATGGTTTGAAAATAATATAGTAAAAATAATAGACCAAACAAAGCTTCCTCATCAATTTATTATTAAAGATTTAAAAACAGTCAAAGATTCAATAAATGCAATCAAAACAATGGAAGTGAGAGGAGCACCATTAATAGGTGCTACAGCTGCCTACGGATTAGTTTTATCTACTATAGAAAAAAATGATTTGTCGTATCTTAAAAAATCTAGTGAAGAATTAATTTTATCAAGACCTACAGCCATTAATTTAAAATGGGCTGTAGATAGAATGATGAAAAAATTATTAAGAGTAAATAGTAATGAGATTTTTAAAATAGCATTAGAAGAAGCTAAAGTTATTGCTGAAGAAGACGTAGGTTTTTGTGAAAACATTGGTCTTAATGGTCTTAAGATAATTGAAAAAATTGCAGAAAAGAAAAAAGATGTAGTAAATATATTAACTCACTGTAATGCTGGTTGGCTTGCAACAATAGATTGGGGAACCGCAACATCTCCAATTTATCATGCTCACAAAAAAGGAATTAAAGTTCATGTTTGGGTTGATGAAACTAGACCAAGAAATCAAGGAGCTAATTTAACTTCTTATGAATTAAATGAGGAAGGTATTCCAAATACAATTATTGCAGATAACACTGGTGGAATTTTAATGCAAAGAGGTCAGGTTGATATGTGTATTGTTGGCACAGATAGGACTTTATATAATGGAGATGTTTGTAATAAAATTGGTACTTATTTAAAAGCATTAGCAGCAAAAGATAATAATGTACCTTTCTATGTAGCGTTACCAAGCTCAACAATTGATTGGAATATTAAAGACCATAAAGAAATTCCAATTGAAGAAAGAAATTCTGAAGAACTTTCACATGTTGAAGGTTTAGATAAAGATAATAAATTACAAAAAGTTTTAATTTATCCACAAAAAAGTAAAGCAATGAACTTAGCATTTGATGTAACACCTGCTAAGTATGTAACAGGATTGATTACAGAAAAAGGTGTTTGCGAAGCATCAGAACAAGGATTGAAAGGATTATTTAAATGAAAAAAATTGTGTCAATTTTATTTGCAATTTTTAAAAAAGAAAAGTGTCTTGATAGAGGAGTTACAATTGGCGGCAAGTATATGGATGACTACATGCCTCAGTTTATTAACTTTTTAAAAGAAAACTTGTTATAGTGACCAAACTTAAAGCGCAAGTAATTAAATATTCAAAAAAATTAAATATAACTAATTTATCAGCCTTAAGATCCGGGAATATTTCAGTTAGAGCAAAATTGAATGGAGTAGATGGTTTTTATATTACTCCATCTGGAATGAAATATTCTTCATTAAGACTTAAAGATATTGTTTTTGTTTCATTAAAAGGAATCTTCGACAAGAAAAAGAGTAAACCGTCCTCAGAATGGAGATTCCATCAAGATATTTATGTGAATAAAAAAGAAGCTAAAGCCATTGTTCATGCGCATTCAACATGCGCTACAGCTATTTCATCTCATCAAAAAAACATTCCAGCATTTCACTATATGGTTGCAGTGGCTGGTGGTGAGGATTTAAAATGTACTAAATACGCAACTTTTGGAACTAAGCAACTTTCGAGAAATATTATTAAAGCACTTAAAAATAGAACAGCGTGCTTGATAGCAAATCACGGACAAGTTGCGTTTGGAAAAAATTTAGAACAAACATTTGAACTTGCTCAGGAAATCGAAAATATTTGCCATCAATATATAAATGCCCTAAGAATTGGAATACCTAAAATACTTACAAAAAAAGAAATGAAAATTGTTTTAGGAAAATTTAAAAATTATAAAAAAGGATAATTTTGAATGATTAAGATTGGTGAGCACATCACATTAGATTTTTTAGGCGTAAAGAAAAATTACGCCTCGTCCTTTTTTGAAAAAATTATTTACAAAATTGCTAAAGCTGCAAAAGTAGAAATTCTTAATGTAAGTAGTCATAAATTTGAACCACAAGGTTTCACCTTGGTTGCTTTACTTTCTGAAAGTCATTTTAGTTTTCATACATTTCCTGAAAGGGGTGTTATAAGTTTTGATTTTTTTACATGTGGAAAAGTACATCCAAAAATTGCTTTAAAAATACTAAAAAAAGAAATTCAACATGAAAGAGTTATAACAAAAAGTTTCGACAGAAGTAGTGTCAGTCTTTATGATGATATATATAGCACTCCAGGGCAAAAAAAATATTATGTAGTTAACGATGTATTAGAGTCATACACCTCTAAAGTCGGTCAATATGTTGAGGTGATGAATCTTGAAGAATTCGGTAATGCTTTATTTATAGATCATGAAATTCAAGTAGCTGAAAAAGATGAAAAAATTTACAGCTCTAGTTTTTTTAAATCTAGTTATGATCTAAGTAAGAAAAATAACAACGTAGCCATTATTGGCGGAGGTGATGGTGGAGTTGCAAGAGAATGTTTAGAAAATAATACAAACTATATTGATTGGTACGAACTGGATCCAGAAATTGTTGAATCTTGTTACAGGCACCTGCCTAAAGTTTGCTCTAAAGTTAAAAAAAGTAATAGAGTTAATACTTACTGGGGCGATGCATTTGAAAGCATCAAATCTATAGAGGATTCTAAATATGATAAAATATTTGTTGATTTAAATGACGATCAATACTGCATTGACTTAGCTAGAAAAAATATGAGAGGATTAAAAAGAATTCTTAAAAAAGGTGGAATAATTACCGCTCAAGTCGGTAGCAAAGATAAAAAACCTAAACAAGTAGAAAGTTGGTGCAAAGTTCTTGATAAAAGTTTTGGAAATGTCCAAGTTTCTGGTGTTCACATTCCAAGCTTTGATTGTAATTGGAATTTTGCTTCATCTATAATGAAGTAATGTTTCGTGTCTCCTGTATTCAACTTAGATCAAATGATAATATTCAAAATAATTTAAATAGAACTAAAAAACTTATTTATAAAGCAGTTAAACAAAAAACTGACTTTATCTTAACCCCAGAAGTTTCTTCATTATTTTCATTAAATAAAAAAAAATTATTAAAACAATGCACCACAATGGGTAAAGATATTTATTTAAATGGAATTAAAAAATTAGCAAAAAAATATAAAAAATGGATTTTAGTTGGTTCTTTAATAATCAAAATTTCTAAAAATAAATTAGTTAACAGGTCTGTTCTAATTGATAAGAATGGTAAAATTAAAACTTACTACGATAAAATTCACATGTATGATGTTGTCTTAAGTAAAAAAGAACGTTATTTTGAATCAAAAACTTTTGCTGCTGGAAATAAAATTAAATCAATAAAATTACCTTGGGGAAAACTTGGATTTAGTATTTGTTATGATTTAAGGTTCCCTAACTTATTTAGAAAACTATCTAAATCAGGTTCAATTTTTTTATCTATTCCTTCAGCTTTTACAGAAACCACTGGTAGAAAACACTGGCACTCTTTATTAAAAGCAAGAGCTATAGAAAATTTTTGCTATATTTTTGCGCCTGCGCAAGGAGGCACACATTACAATGGAAGAAAGACTTATGGGCACTCAATGATTGTTTCTCCGGATGGAAAAATTTTAAAAGAGTTAAAAAAAAGGGAAGGCGTTATCACTGTTATAGTAAATCCAGCTTTACCAAAAAAAATGAGATTTATTATACCAAGTTTAAACAGCGACTAGTTATTCGTAAGATTTAACTTCTTTAATATTAGAACCTAAAGTGTTATTGATTGCTAATTTAATTTTTGCTCTTTCATCGTTAAATTTATAAACATTTCTAGCTAGTTCAATAAATTTTTTACTGAAGTCATTATTTTTTTCAGCCATTCTTTTACCATCTTCAATATCCCAAAGTTTTAAATTAATATTTTTAAGATCAGATATAAATTTTGCGATTTTAGAATCATCTGAGATAAAATCTTTCATTGTTTTATTTAAAGATAGTAATTCTTTCTCTATTTCAATTAACTTGTCTTTGCTTGTTATTTTAACCTTTTTGATTTCTAAGATTGTTATTTTATCAATCAATTCCCCTGCTGAGATTTCTGCTAATATTTTGCCTAATTTTGTGTTCATATTATATTTTTTGACTATACTAGATATTAAATAAACTCAGAATAAATAATGTCAAATATTTTAATCATTAAACACGGTTCTCTTGGAGATTTAATCCAAGCCAATGGAGCTATTAAAGATATTAAAGAATTTTATAAAAATAGAAAAGTATTTTTACTTACTTCTGAGCCTTACTCGATTTTTATGTCTGAATGTCCTTATATTGACGGGGTAATAATTGATAAAAGACTACCAAGATGGAATTTATTTTATCTTCAAAATTTAAAAAAATTATTAGCTAAATATAATCTTACTAAAGTATTTGACTTACAAAATTCAAATAGAACTAAATTTTATAAACGATTTGTTTTAAAAAACTGTGAATGGTCATCTTCTGAATCAATTTTAGAAGTAGGACAAGAAAAAAGTGATTTTGATAAAGCTCCTGTATTAGATCGCATGCAAATTCAGTTAAACAAAAGCAACATACCAACTCAATATACTAAAAAAATTGATCTAAGCTGGGCTGTTGATGATTTATCAAGACTAACAAGGCAGTATGCTAAAAATGAATATATTTTAATTTTTCCATTTTGTTCAAAAAAACATCAAAATAAAAAATGGCCCTTTTTTAAAGATCTTATATCTTCGATTAAACAAGAATATAAAAATAATTATCCTATTTTAATAGCTCCGGGACCCAATGAAATTAGCGAAGCAGAGGATTTAAATGCAAAAACTGTTTTAGATAATGGTAAACCCATTAATCTTAAAATGTTAGTTTCATTAATAAATAAAGCTAAATTTATTATTGCAAATGATACTGGGCCTGCACATATAGCGTCACATTTAAATAAAAAAGGGTTAGTTCTTTTTGGAAGTCATACTACGGCAAGAAAGGTTAGTATCGAAAATTCAAATTTTAAATCAATATCTGTGAAGAATTTAAAAGATCTTGAAGTAGAAGTAGTTTTAAAAGAATTAAAAGCTAGTTTAGATTAGATCGATATACTTTTTAATAATTTTTTTCCAACTAAAATTTTTAGAAAACTCTAAGGCTTGAGAACCTAATAGTTTGTAATTTTCATTCTTTAAAGTTTTTAATAAAGTTTCATAAAGTGCATTTAAATCATTTCCATCACACAAATAACCGGTCTTGCCCTCAGTGATAGCATCTGCTTCCCCTCCAAATACTCCACCAATAGATGCTTTACCATAACATGCCGCTTCTATGTATGTAATTCCAAATCCCTCAATAGATTTTTTGTGAACTATAGAAGGCATCACAAATAAATCTGATTGTTCAAGTAAAGCTAATTTTTCTTGCTCATTAGATTTAAAGACGAAACTTACTTCTTTATCTAAACCAAGTTCTTTTTTAAGTTTTTCAAGATTGCCTCTTTCCTCCCCATCTCCAATAGAAATATATTTTAATTTTGGAAATTTTGGTAATAAGTTTTTGATAGTCATCAATATGTTTTGATGATTTTTTCTTCCAACTAATCTTGAAATGGTAATTAATTTAGGAAATGCATCCCCATATTTTTTTTTGGCAAATTCCTTAAATTCATCATTTATTTCAATAGGGTAGTTGCAACCAGGATTAATAACTTTAATTTTTTCTGAATCCATTCCCAATTTAATAATTAAATCTTGAGTGAATCTTGAGTTTGCAATGACATAATCAGCTTTCTTTAAAGCACTTATCATTCTTTTATTAAGAGAAGAACCCAGGAGATGATTAATTTCTTTCGAGTGAATTAAGCAAAAAGATTTTGTTCTATCAAGAATAGGCAGGTCAATATTTTCTATGCTTTTCCAGTGGTCAAAAAAAGCTGCTCTTAAATTGTTTTCATTAATAAATTCTTTTATTAGATTAGCTTTTCTATATTTCTTAAAAATTTTAAACCCCGATATTCTTTGTATATTTAATTTAGAATTTTGATCGTATTCTTTCGCATTTTCACAGTTATCTGCAAAAACTTTAACAGGTCCATGGTCAAGAAGTGCGACAGACAATCCTTCCATTAAATTTTGTATTCCACCAATATCAGGAGGAAAGTTTCTAGTTGATATTAAAAACATTAATTAAACCATTTAATATTACAGCCCATACTAGGAATTTGTTCGTCTGGTCCTTTTTGTGTTTGAGAAATCATTTTCATAGAAATTTTTAAATCACTATCTCCATTTTTGATAGTTTTTAAATCTTTAAGCTCTCTGAATCTTCCTCTGTATTGTAGTTTTAAACCTTTATTGTACCCAAAAAAATCAGGTGTGCACACGGCGCCATATTGCTTAGCTATTTCTTGAGTTTCATCTATTAAATAATTTGTTTCTTCAAATTGATTATCTTTTGCAAATTCAATCATGTTTTCAAAAGAGTCTGCTGGATAATTTTTTGTATCATTAGACATGATGGCCACTGAATTAACGCCTTCTTTTTTTAACTCCTTACAATCAACAATTAAATCTTTGATGATTGCTTTAACATAGGGGCAATGATTACAAATAAACATGATTAGAGTAGCTTTTTCTCCATTAACGTCATTCAAAGAAACTAATTCATTATTTATTGATTTTAATTTGAAATCTTTAGCTTTTATACCGAAATCACAAACTGGTGTTTTTGTTAAAGTCATAATATATTATAAGTGATATAGTTTTATATTACAGCAATTTTATGATTTACAATTTTGAAGGACACACACCAAAAATAGATTCAAACAGTTGGGTTGCACCTAATGCAGTTATAATTGGTAGAGTAGAGTTAAAAAAAAATTCTAACATATGGTTTAACACCACTTTAAGAGGTGACCTTGAGCCTATTATCATTGGAGAAAATTCGAACATACAAGATGGAAGTGTTATTCATACGGACCCAGGTTGCCCAACAATAGTTGGCAATGGAGTAACAGTAGGGCATATGGTTATGCTTCACGGTTGTGAAGTAGCAGATGATTGTTTGATAGGAATTGGTTCAACAATATTAAATAAAACTAAAATTGGAAAAAATTGCATCATAGGTGCTAACGCACTCGTTACAGAAAATAAAGTTATTCCAGAAAGATCTTTAGTTCTTGGAAGTCCAGGCAAAGTTATAAGACAGGTAACAGATAAAGAGATTGAAGAAATTAAAGAAAACGCTAAACATTATGTTGAAAATTTTAAAAAATATAAAAAATAGTCTAATAATTTTAATTGTGCTTACAGTAAATGTTGAAGCAAAAAATAGTAAAGATGTTTCTAATACTGAAGTGAAAAAAAAAACTCTCTCTCACAAAAAAAAGTACTCTCTAAAATTA
>Ga0115004_10002242_pt1 | contig 15904 bp, 12 predicted proteins | sample ArcticOcean_MG_C_10_FD_88737 | JGI IMG/M metagenome (GOLD analysis project Ga0115004, IMG submission 88737) | Marine microbial communities from western Arctic Ocean - ArcticOcean_MG_CB11_90 | ecosystem: Environmental > Aquatic > Marine > Oceanic | place: Arctic Ocean: Canada Basin | collected...
AAAAAAGTAAAGGAAATTTAACCACCCCAGATTTTTTTTCTAATCACAAAAGTCTAAATCATTTCTACAAAAAGAGAATTAATCATTCAATAATTGAAGCTTCCAGTCATGGCCTAAAACAAAACAGGTTAGAAAAAATTGATTTTGATTGCGGTGTTTTCACAAATTTAACACACGATCATTTAGACTACCATCGAACTATGGAAGATTATCTAAATTCAAAATTAATTCTTTTTAAAAAACTAATAAAAAAAAATGGATTTTTAGTAACAGGAAGTGACGTATTAGAATTTCCCCTGTTGAATAAAATTTCAAAAAATAAAAAATTAAAGCTATTATCTTACGGTAGAAAAGGAAATATTATAAAAATAATATCTAGTAAGCATAATGGCGAACTTACAAAATTAAAAATAAATGTTTTAGGAAAAGTCTGCATCTTGAAATTAAAGTTGATTGGAAATTTTCAAATTGAAAATTTTTTAGCTGCTACACTTGCTTGTTATTCTTCTGGAATTAGTTTTGAAAAAATATTTAGAATTTGCTCTAAAATTGACAATCCCCCCGGAAGATTGCAGTTATTTAAAAAACAAAACAAAACTGTTATTATTGATTACGCACACACACCAGATGCTTTAGAAAAAACAATTACTGAACTTCGGAAATCTTTTAGCAAAAAAATAAATATTGTCTTTGGTTGTGGTGGGGACAGAGACCATCAAAAAAGAAAAGCAATGGGAAAAATCGCATATAAGTTATGTAACAAAATATATATAACTGACGATAATCCCAGGTATGAAAATGCAAGAAAAATAAGAATGCAAATTAAAGTGGGGTGCCCCAACGCTGTTATAGTTCCATCTAGAGAGCAGGCAATTAAGAAATCTATCTCTACGTTAAATAAAGAAATCCTATTAATTGCTGGAAAAGGACATGAGGAGTTTCAGTTAATTAGAAAAAAAAAAATTACTTTTTCTGACCATCGTTGTGTAACAAAATATTTAAAATAAATGAATATTAACAGCTCAGATCTTCAAAAAATTTTTAATAAAGAAATTTCTAATAAAAAAATAAAAATAGATAACGTCACCATTAATAGTAAAGAGGTAAACGCCCAATCTATTTTTTTTGCAATTAAGGGAAAAAATACTGATGGCCATTATTTTGTGAAAGAAGTAATAAAAAAAGGATGCAAACTTATTGTTGTAAAGGATAATTTTAAAGTACCTAAAAATAACTTACATAAATTTATCAAGGTTGGATCACCAATAAGATATCTAGAAAATTTTGCAAAGTATCAAAGGTTTACATCAAAAGGTCTGTTTGTGGGTATTACAGGAAGTTTTGGAAAAACAACCTTAAAATACATGTTGTCTTTTTTTCTAAAAGAATATGGAAAAACTTTCAGTTCTCCAAAATCTTTTAATAATCATTTTGGGTTACCACTTTCCCTTTCCAATACTCCTAAAAATAGTCAATTTAATATTTTTGAACTAGGTATGAGTAACCGAGGAGAAATTAATAAATTATGTCAGATATTAAGGCCAGAAATTGGAGTTATTACAAACATTGGTCCAGCTCATCTAAAAAATTTTAAAAATTTAAAAGCAGTTTGCTTGGCAAAAGCAGAAATTATGAATCATATTAAAAAAAATGGACACATTGTTTTAAATAAAGATGATTTTTATTTCAATACACTTTTTAAAATTGCTAATAATAAAAAATTAAAAATTATAACATTTTCCAAATCCAAAAAAGCTAATATTCAATTACTGAAAATAACTAAAAAAAAAAATAACTATCAAATGACAGTAAAAGTTTTGCAAAAAAAAATAACAATTCAAACCAAAACTATAAACGATAACTTCGTTGTAAATTTTTTAGCTACTTTATGCGTTTGCTTGTATTTTAATTGTAGTTTAGGAAAAATTAAGAAAAGAGCTGAAAATTTCTCATTACCATCTGGTAGAGGAAATAAAGTTATTAAAACAATAAAAGGAAAAAGAATTCACATTATCGATGAGAGCTATAATGCCAATCCAATTTCAATGAAGAATGCTATTCAAAATTTTTCTTTATTTAATTCTCAGAAAAAGAAAAAAATAGCAATAATAGGTGATATGCTTGAATTGGGTCAGAGATCTAAATTTTATCATCTTGAAATAGCGAAAATTCTAAAGAATGCTGAAATAGAGGAGATCTATTTAGTAGGTAGAGAAGTTGTTCATATCCACAACAAACTTAAAAAAACTAAAACATGTTTCATTTCTAAAGATATTGTGCATTTTAAAAGCCTATTCTTAAAAATAGTAAATGAAAAATCTATTTTTTTGATAAAAGGATCTAATGAAGTTGGATTAAATAAATTGATAAATCAGCAAATTTAAAACTATGTTAAATTATTTTTTTTCTTATCTATCTGTCGACTATAGTTTTCTAAATGTTTTTAAATATATTACATTTAGAACTGGTGTTGCTATATTTACCTCATTAAGCTTGGTTCTTATTTTGGGAGGACCATTTATTAATTATCTAAAATCTTCAAAGCATTTTGATCAGCCCATTAGAAATGATGGCCCAATTTCACACATTATAAAAAAAGCAGGAACACCCACATTTGGGGGTGTTTTGATTATTTTTGCTGCAATATTAAGTTCTGTTTTATGGGCTGATATAAAGAATATCTATGTTCTTATCTGTCTTTTTTCAATTTTAAGCTTTTCATTAATTGGTTTTTTTGATGATTATCTAAAAATTAAAAAAGAAAATTCAAAAGGCATTAAGGCAATATACAAATTTTTATTGCAAATTATTTTTGGCTTAATGATTGTTTATCTAGTCAATATCTCTACCGCTGAAGATATAAGAGATATATTGCACCTCCCTTTTTACAAAAACTTAGTTTTTGACCTTGGAGTTTTTTATATTTTCTTTGGTGTGGTAGTAATAGTAGGTACTTCCAATGCTGTTAATCTGACAGATGGACTTGATGGCCTGGCAACAGTACCTGTGATTCTAGTTTCATTAACTTTTATTCTTATTACCTATCTTGTTGGAAATATTATTTTTTCTGATTATCTAAAATTAACGTATATAAAAAATATAGCAGAAGTTTGTGTGGTACTAGGATCAATTGTTGGGGCAAGTCTAGGCTTTTTGTGGTTCAATGCCCCACCAGCAAAAATTTTTATGGGTGATACGGGCTCTCTTGCATTGGGCGCTTTTTTGGGAACAGTTAGTTTAATTTCAAAACATGAGATAGCATTGTTAATAGCCGGAGGACTTTTTGCTTTAGAGGCATCATCAGTGATAATACAAGTGATATCTTTCAAATTATTTGGAAAGAGAGTTTTTAGAATGGCACCTTTGCATCATCACTTTGAAAAAAAAGGCTGGGAGGAATCTACTATAGTTATCCGTTTTTGGATTATTTCTGTAATTTTAGTTTTGATAGCTCTGTCCAGTTTAAAACTAAGATAATGGTTTCTATTAATAGTTTAATAAATAAAAAAATACTTATTTTTGGAATTGGGATTTCTGGCCAATCCACAATTAGAAAATTACAAAAAAAAGTTAAAGACTTATCCGTGTGGGATGACAATGCAGCTCATCGCAATCAGTCAAAAAAAACGCTAAATATCAAATTTAATGGAACATATTTTAAAGATTCTTTTGATTTTATAGTAATGAGTCCTGGGATTAATATTTACCAGCATTCGCGTAGTTCATTTTTTATTAAAAATTTTAGCAAAATAATTACAGATGTTGACATTTTTATTAGTACAATTGATACGAATAAGAATAAAATTATTGCAATCACAGGAACAAATGGAAAGTCAACTTTTTGCAAGCTCTTACACCATGCCATCAAAGGAAAAAATAAAAATACTTTTTTGCTAGGCAATTACGGAAAGCCTGCATTAAGCTATAATTCAAAATCAATTAAAAACATATATATTCTTGAATTGTCCTCCTATCAAATTGAATATTCTAAATTTTTAAAGTTTCATGCTTGCGCAGTACTAAATATTTCACCAGATCATCTTCAGAGGCACAAAACTTTTTCAAATTACATTAATATTAAATTAAGAATATTTGACTGCTTGTTACCTGGCGGTAGTGGCTTTGTTAACAAAAATTTCTCTTACAATAATCGAATTCAACAAAAAAAAAATATAAGAAAAATTTCTAATATGAAAATTTCTAATATTCAAAATAAATTTTTATTAAAAGAAAACTTTTTACCTAGTATCAGTATAGTTTTCAAAATATTAAAATTTTTAAAAATTTCAAATAAATTAATAATCAAAAGCTTTAACTCTTTTGTCCCGCTCCCCCATAGACAAGAATTAATAAAAAAAATAAAAAATATTTCCTTTATTAACGATTCCAAGGCAACTAATTTTGATTCTGCAAATTTTTCCTTAAAGCATTATCAAAATATTTATTGGATTGCAGGCGGACTTGCTAAAAAAAATGATAAAGCAAGAATTGATATTGGTACCAAAAAAAAAATTGTTGGAACATATCTAATTGGAAAGAACATAACCTTATTTAAACAGGGGCTAAATATGAAAAAAAATTATCTTGTTTGTAAAACACTACCAGTCGCTATTCACTGTGCATTCAAAGATGCAAAGAGAAATAATTTTAAAAATAGTACTATATTGTTTAGCCCAGCCGCAGCTTCTTTTGACCAGTTCAGAAACTTTGAAGATCGTGGGAATTCATTTAAACAAATAGTTAAAAAATTAAAAAATGTTTAATCGACATGATAGTGGAGTATTAGCTCAATGGTGGAGAAGTATAGATAAGACCTTGCTTTTTCTTGGATTGGCTTTGCTTGTGGGAGGTAATCTTTTTAATTTTCTTTCCACCTCCACAATTGCTTCTGAAAAATTGTATGATAGTCGATATTTTTTATTTTATAAGCATATCTTTTTTTCATCTGTCGGACTTTCTATGTTAATTTTTTTTTCTTTTGTCAATAAAGATAAAATAAAACTATATGGAATAGCTGGATTTATTTTTTTTGTTCTTTTATTAATTTTTGTTTATTTTTTTGGCGTTGAGGTTAAGGGATCCAAAAGATGGTTGAATTTATTTTTTTTTCGAATTCAGCCTGTAGAGTTTGTGAAGCCATTTTTAATATTAGCTATTTCATTAATTTTATCCTCCTCAAAATACTCGTTAAATACACGGTTTTTTCTAACGTGCCCTTTTGTTTTCTTTTTAGTAGCCCTTTTATTGATACAGCCTGATTATAGTCAAAGTTTGCTAATAATAACCATTTGGATGATTGTAGTTTTTGCTTCTGGAATTAGTTTTCTATTTATTTCCTCGATTGGTTCAATTGTAGCTGTAGTAATGATTTCAATTTTGTTTTTTTTTAAAGATAAGTTTTTTTATATATTTGACAGAATTGTAAGTTGGGTAGGTGAAGCAGAAGTGTCTTATCAATCAGAACAAGCATTGAATGCGATAATCTCCGGAGGATTTTTTGGTAGAGGTATAGGAGAGGGGGTTTTAAAAGAAAGTGTGCCGGAAGCACATACAGATTATGTTATGTCTGTTATAGCTGAAGAATATGGAATTATAATTGTTTTATTGATTATTTGCATAACCATGTTTCTAGTTATAAGAATATTTGCACTGGCTAATAATTCTCCTAATAGTTTTTTCAAACTTTCATTAATTGGAATTTCATCTTTGTTGGCTTTGCAATTTTTTGTTAATCTAGGAGTTACTATTAACATTCTACCATCAACGGGCATGCCTTTTCCATTTATAAGCTATGGAGGCTCGTCAATTATGGGATCTTCTATAGCATTGGGACTTGCTCTTCTCCTAAGTAAGAATGAGCAAATATGAATAAAAAAATCATTCTATCTACTGGTGGAACGGGTGGACATATTTACCCAATGATTGCTTTGCACGATTATTTAATATCTAAAAATTACAATGTAAGTTTTATTACAGATCGGAGGGGTGAAAAGTATTTTACTGAAGATATAAAGTATAAAATTAAAATTTTTAATATTAATAGTCCCTTCAATCAAAAAGGTGTATTTAAAATTATTTCTATATTTCAACTATTTGCGTCCACTGTTTATTCATTATTTTTTTTAATAAAAAGTAGACCAGGAGTAATTATTGGCTCAGGAGGGTATGCATCATTTCCAATATTAATGGCGGGCTATATTTTAAAAATTAATATATTCACCTACGAAACAAATACAATTCTAGGTAGGACTAATAAATTTTTTTATCCTTTTACTAAAAAATTACTCTTAGGTTTTGACACTCCAGACAAACTTCAAAATAAATATCAATCAAAAGCACGTTATGTAGGGCAGCTCTTAAGATCATCCTTTAGTAGAAATGCTGACAAAGTAGAAAAAAGCAATTTATTCACAATTTTGATACTTGGAGGAAGTCAGGCAGCAGAATTTTTTGGGAAAGATTTTGCAAAATTATTGTCAGAATTGGATAAAAATTTTTTTAAAATAAAAATATTTCATCAGTGTAAAAAAAACCAAATTAGTAAATTAAAACTTGCATATGGCGATTCTGTTAATTACGAATTGTTTGATTTTAAAACTAATATAGCTCAATTAATGCTAGAATCTGATATTGCAATTACAAGGTCTGGTTCATCAGCCATATCCGAGATGGTTTCATTAAATCTTCCATTTATAGCTATACCACTGCCAACTTCTTTAGATAATCACCAGTATTACAACGCTAAATATTTTGAGGAAAAAGGTTTTTGCTGGCTGGTAGAGCAAAAGTTTTTTAATATTAAGAAATTTCAAAGAATGATTATTGATATTGTAGCTAACGATAGAGAACAGTTAAAAATAAAACTTGAGAATATGAAGACTGTCAATAAAGAAAATGTATTAATTAAGTTTGAAAATGAAATTAAAAAATATTTTTAATTATGGAATTGAATATTAATAAAAAAGATAAGATTCATTTAATAGGAATTGGTGGAATAGGAATGAGTGGTATTGCATTAATTTTAAAAAAAATGGGATATGAGGTTCAAGGAAGTGATATATCTAAAAAAAGTAAAAATTTAGATTTTTTAAAAAAAAATAAAATTAAAATTTTTAATAATCATAAATCGCAAAATATAGAAAATGCAAAAATAGTTGTCATTTCAACGGCCATAAATAAAAGCAATAATGAATTTCAAGCAGCTATAAAAAAAAAATTATTGATTATCCGAAGAGCAGATATGCTGGCGCATATTATTTCCTTAAAAAAGAACATAGTAATTTCTGGATCGCACGGAAAAACAACCATCACTTCTTTGATATCTACAATTTTAAAAGACGGAAATTTTAAGCCAACCATAGTAAATGGTGGTATTATTAATTCGTTAAAGTCTAATGCAAGATTAGGCGACGGGGATTGGTCCGTTATAGAAGCCGATGAATCAGATGGAAGTTTTTTAAAGTTTAGCAATACGATTGCAGTAGTTAGCAATATAGATCATGAGCATATGGATTATTACAAAAGTTTTAATAATTTGACCAAGCAATTCGGTTTGTTTTTAGAAAAGACCCCTCTTTTTGGGAAGAATGTTGTCTGCTTGGATGACCCATCAATTGCAAAATTAGTAAAAAAATCAACTAAACAAAATTTTTTAACTTATGGTTTTAACAGTAAGGCAGATTTTATCCCAATAAACCTAGTCTGTAGAAATATGAAAATTTATTTTGATTTAAAGGTAAACCTCAAAAAAAAATTTATTATTAAAAATATTATTTTAAATTTAATGGGTCAGCATAATGTTTTAAATGCAACAGCTGCAATAATAGTTTCTATTACTCTTGGCATTTCTGCTAAAAAAATTAAAAAAACTCTTGAGAATTTTTTGGGCGTTCAAAGAAGATTAACAAAAGTATATCAAAAAAAAGGTAGAATAATTTTTGATGATTATGCTCACCACCCAACCGAAATAGCAGCTGTTTTAAATGCCTGTAAAAAAAACTTTAATAAAAATAAGATTATTTCTGTGTTCCAACCACATAGATTTTCAAGGGTACAATCCCTGTATAATGAATTTACAAACTGTTTTGTAGATTCAGATCTAGTGGTTTTGTGCCCTGTTTATGCGGCTGGAGAAAAAAATATTAGTTTTGACCTGGAAAATTTTGGAAAAAAAATTGCTAAAAACTCTAAGAACGAAGTTGTCATTGTAAAAGATGAAAAAAATCTTGATATTTTTTTACACAAAAATCACTCTAATAGTGATGTTGTTATTGCGATGGGTGCAGGAAATATTAGTCAATGGATCAGATGTATCTCAAAGAAATTAGAAAATGCAAAAAATAAATACTAGTGAAATAACTCATAAATTAAAAGATCGTATTAAAAAAAACTATTTATTAAATAAAAACTCATGGTTTGGAATTGGTGGTTGTGCAAATATATTTTTTCAACCTAACAACAAAAAAGAGTTAATTTTATTTTTAAAAAATATTAAGTTTAAAAATTTCATTATTATAGGCTCTGGGTCAAATATTTTATTTAGAGATTCTGATTTTGACGGTGTAGTGATTAAGCTTGGTAAAGAATTTTGCAAAATAAAAGAAATTAATTCACAAATTGTTGCTGGAGCTGGTGCATTAAAGTCAAAAGTTTCAGAATTTGCCAAAAATAATGAATATTCAAATTTTGAATTTCTATCATCAATTCCAGGTACGGTTGGAGGGGGAGTTTCTATGAATGCAGGATGCTTTGGTAGCGACATGTCAGATATAGTTAGTCAAATATCCGTCATTGATTTGCTTGGAGAAGAGAAAATAATAACTCTTGATGATATTGGATTTGATTATAGAAAATCTGAATTACCCGATAGCTATATAATTGTAGAAATTTTATTTAAAAAAACAAAAAAAATTCGATCAACAGTAATAGAAAATAAAATTAATTTGTTTAAAAAAAAGAAAAATGAGAATCAGCCCAATGGAATTAGAACTGGAGGTAGTACTTTTAAGAATCCAATTGGCAATTCCAAAGCAGCCTGGGAATTAATCAAAGAAACTTCCTGTGATAAGCTCTTTTATGGAAAAGCCAAATTTTCATCCCATCATTGTAATTTTATTGATAATAGCAACCTTGCTTTGTCTTCTGATATTGAAAAACTAATTACCGAAACACAGAAAAAAATTAAAAAAAATTTCGGAATTAATTTAGAACTAGAGATTAAAATTGTATGAGTAAAAAAAAAATTCTTTTATTGCTAGGTGGGCCATCGAAAGAAAGAAAGGTTAGTTTATCAAGTGGAAAAGCAATATATTTGGCCCTAAGGAAGCTTGGATATGAAGTCACAAAGGTTGACCCAAAAATTGGATCTAAAAATTTTTCTAAATATAACTGTGACCTAGCTTTTAATGCATTGCATGGACAGTTTGGAGAGGATGGAACTATTCAATCTTTATTGGAAAGACAAAAAATTCCTTACACGCATTCAGGTGTAAAATCTTCTGCTATAGCAATGGATAAACTTAAATCTAAAAAACAATTTACAAAAGCTAAAATAAAAACACCAAAATTTAAGGTGATTAAAAAACTGTCTGATCTTAATAATATTATTTCTAAAAAAAAGTTTGTTTTAAAGCCCATTAACGAAGGCTCTAGTGTAGGAGTTGTAATTTGTAAAAATTTAACTTCGCTTAATAAGATAAAAATTAAAATGTATTTAAGAAAGTACCGTAAGCTACTTCAGGAGGAATTTATAGAAGGAAAAGAGGTGCAGGCTGCAGTTATGGGCAGTAAAGCATTGGGAGCAATAGAAATAAAACCTTCCAGAAAATTTTATGATTACAATGCAAAATACAGTCGTAATGCTAAAACTAAGCATATCATGCCTGCAAATCTAGAAAAAAAATTTTATAACAAGGTTTTGCAAGTAGCACTTAAAGCTCATAAGTGTCTATCATGCAAAGGCGTCACAAGGTCTGACTTCAGAGTAACCAAAGATAATGAAATTTACATATTAGAAACTAACACGCAGCCAGGAATGACCCCCCTGTCATTGGTCCCAGAAATTGCAGAATATTCTGGAATAACTTTCATAAAGTTAATAAAGTGGATGGCTTTAGATGCTTCAACAAATCGATAAAAAATATAAATGGATAAGAATTCTATTCCTTTTTGTGGTGTTAACTACATTTAATTTATCAAGCTCAAATTTTATTAATATTTTTTTCCCCATAAAAGTTATTGAATACAATAAAACACTTTTTTTAACTGAAAGCACAAAGTCTAAGGCAAACAATTTTTTGGAAAATAAAAGTTTACTCTGGATAAATACAAAAACAGCTAAAAATTTATTTAATAAGAATATTTGGATAGAAACTGTAATATTTACTAAAAAGTTTCCTAACACTTTACAAATATCTGTCTTGGAATATTCCCCAATTGGTTATTTCAAAAAAAATAAATTAATTTATTTAATTAATGGGAATTTTAAAAATTCGTTAATGAATAAAAATCTAAATTTTGAAAATTTGATCGAAGTTAAAAATATGAAAAATATGAAGGATTTTAAAATATTTTTTTCAAAAATTAAAAATCATGATGTTTTTTTTTCAAAAATTAAAGTAATTGATTATATTCATGATGGTAGATGGAATGTTATTTTAAAAAATGGTCAACTAATTAAGTTGGGTAGCTACAATTTGAATAAGCAAGTAAAGTACCTTAATTTTATTTTAAATAACCTGACAGAAAAAATAATTGATCTGAGACATGATGGAAGAATTGTTATAGCTAATGAGTAGTAATTTTGAACCCATCGGCATTCTAGACATTGGTTCCTACCAGTTGAAATTTATAATATTTAAAATACAGAATTCTAAATTTGAGATTTTATCAAAATCCACTTCATATACCAATGGAATAAAAAAAGGTTCAATCTCTGACTTAAGTCAGCTTTCAGAAGCAATAAAAAATATTATAGGTAAAGCTGAAGAAGATACTGAAATAAAAATAAAAAATATTTATGTATGTCCAAGTCCCGCAAATAGTTCTTTTGTAAATTTTTGCCAATCAAAAAATATTGGTGGGTATGAAGTGGACCACGAAAAAGATATGCAGTTTTTGATTAATAGTGGTGTAGCTCTTTTTAAAGATCAAAATAAGAATTGTAATATTTTGCATCTTTTTAATCTTAATTCAAAAATAGATAAAGGTATTGTATGTGAAAATCCCACAGGAATGATTGCAGATACCTTGGAAAATGAAATGAATGTTATTTATTCAAAAATAAATACTGTAAAAAATTTTGAAAAAGTCATTTCTAAAAGTTATCTAAAATCTGAAAAAATTGTATACGCCCCATATGTATTGGCCCTCCTTTCCTATGCAGACAACCCGCTTGCAGATATGAGCATGACAATAGATTTTGGACATGAAAAAACATCTGTAAGTATTTTTAGGAATGATAGTTTTATTTACTCCTCCTCTATTCCTGTGGGTTCTTGGCATATTACAAATGATATATCAAAAGCATTAAATTTAAATTTTGAAATTTCTGACAATTTAAAAAAGGATCACAGTTCTTGTTTAATTGTGAATAGTGACAAAATACAAGAATTTATTGAAACAGAAGAATCCGGATTCAAGTCATATAAAAAAATCTCTAATAATATTTTAAATAGAGTCGTGAATGCAAGGGTTGAAGAGATTATTGATTTAATTAATCAGGATTTAATATTTTTAAGATCAAAAAATGTAAATTTTAATAAAATTTTAGTCACAGGTGAAGGATCTAAAATAGATGGATTTAAGACTATTCTTAAAGAAAAATTACATTGCAAAAGTCTTTCAATTGAAAAATTTCAACCTAAAATTAAGAAAGATATCCCTGATAATTTTGATGTATGTATATCTGTAATTAATTTGATCATTAACCCATATCCAAAGGAAATTCCTTTTTTTTCTAAAAAAAAAGGGGTTTTTTTGAAAAAATATATTCATTTTTAAACTAACAACCAGTAGACTTGAACTGTAATATTTCTTGAATCGATCTTATATTTTTTTAAACATATTGGTCTTTTGTGAACCTACATCAAAAAACAATAAAAAAAAAATTAGTATTAGAGGGAATCGCCTTGCATTCAGGGGCTTTAGTTAAAATTGCTCTTAATCCAAGTGAAGAAAATACTGGAATTGTATTTCTAAGAACAGATCTTAAAAAAAATTCAATCATAAAAGCTTGCTGGGAAAATATTGCTCCAGCTAGCCTATGTACTAAAATTTCTAATAAACATGGAGCAAGTGTCAGCACCATTGAGCATTTAATGTTTTCATTTTATGCGTTAGGAATTACCAACTTGTTAATTGAAATAAATGGATCAGAAATTCCAATTATGGATGGAAGTTCAAAAATTTTTATTGATGAAATTTTAAACAATGGTCTGCTGAACCAAAAAAGTAAAGTCTCTTATTTAATTATAAAAAAAACTTTTGAAGTGGGTGATAAAGATAGATTCATTAAGTACGAACCTACTCAAACCAGTTCTTTAGAAATAGATTATACACTTGAATACAAAGATCAGTTTATTAAAAAACAAAATTTTAGATCTAAAGATGTTAGAAAAAATATTCTAGATATTGCACATACTAGAACTTTCTGTCATCAAGAAGACTTGGAAAAAATTTTTGCAATGGGCTTGGCTAAGGGGGGTTCTTTAGATAACGCCATTATTATATCTGGAAATAAAATTTTAAATCAGGGTGGACTTAGATGTAAAAATGAATTTGTAAAGCATAAAACTTTGGACTGCCTTGGAGATTTGTATTTATCTAATTATTTTATGAGTGGTAAAATAACCTGTAACCAGGGTGGCCACGAGCTGACTGGCAGCTTATTAAAAAAAATATTTAAAGATAAAAAAAATTATACAATTGAAAGTTCAGACTTATCAGTAAATTTTAAAGAAAAATCATTTAATTCAGAAGAAATTCAAGTAGTGGTCTAGTATTGAAATTTAGTATAAATTATAGGTTAATCTTAATTTATTATGTTTCAAAATTTTTTTTACAAATACCTTTTAATTCTCAGCTTAATTTTTTTATACAGCTGCTCATCAAAAGAGAAAGCTATCTTTGCTAAGCCTAAAAAAGTCATTCCATTAGAGAGATTGTATATTGAAGCATTTCGGAATTATGAAAATAATAATTATCAAGTCGCTGTAGATCTTTTTGAGGAAATTGAAAAAAATTATTCTTTTAAAACACAGTGGGCATCTAAATCATTATTAATGAGAGGATATATTAACTATGAAGTGTCTAGATATGTAGAATCTTTAGAGATATTAAAAAAATTTAAAACGCGTTATGCTGGTAATGAAAACATGAGTTATGTCGAATATTTAATGGCCATGTGTCTTTTTGAGCAAATAAACATTATTGCCTTGGACCAGGAAAATACATTATTAGCAGAGAGGCAATTCAAAAAAATTATATTAAATTATCCAAATACCAAATATGCAGAAGACTCAAAATTTAAATTAGATTTAGTTCGAGATCAGCTTGCAGGCAAAGAGATGTATGTTGCACGGTACTATATTAAAAGAAATAGATGGGGTCCAGCATTATCAAAATTAAATAAAATAGTTAAATATTATGAAACCACAGCTTACATTGAAGAGGCCCTTCATAGATTGGTTGAGATTCATTATAAGTTGGGTAATATTCCAGCTGCTAGAAAATATGCTTCAATTTTAGGATATAATTATAATGATGGTGATTGGTACAAAAAATCTTACAATATTGTTGAAAACAAAAACCTTCCTATCGAAAAAGAAAAGCAAAAGAAAAGCTTAAAAGAAAAATTAAAAAAAATAATAAAACTGTAGTAAGATTTTATGATTAGCAGTGTGGATGATTACAAAAAAAAATTAAAATTATTAAATCAATCTGATCAGAATTACTACGATTCTGATTCACCAAAAATAACAGATGCAGAATACGACGAAATTAAAAAAAGACTATTAGATTTTGAAAAAAATAATCCTCAATATAAATTTGTAAGTAACAAGGTAGGGTTTGCACCATCAAAAAAATTTTCAAAAGTTAAGCATACAGAAAAAATGCTTTCTTTAGGAAATGCATTTAGCATAGAGGATATGGATGGTTTTTATAAAAAAATTAGAAATTATCTAAACTATGAGGCAAGCCAAGAAATTACTTTAGTTGCCGAGCCTAAAATTGATGGAATTTCAGCTTCTTTATTGTATCAAAATGGTGATTTAATTCAGGGACTTTCTAGAGGTGACGGAGAATATGGTGAGGAAATAACTGAGAATTTAATGACGATTTTGGATATTCCAAAAAAAATTACCTATAAAAAATTTCCCAAATTAATGGAAATACGTGGAGAGGTGTACATAGGAAAAAAAGATTTTAAAAATATTGAAAATAATTTTGCTAATCCTAGAAATGCAGCGGGGGGATCATTAAGACAAAAAGATTTTAAAAAAACTGCAGCTATTCCTTTGAAATTTTTTGCATATTCCACAATTCAATCAAATTACTCACATTTTCAATCTCAATATGAATTTTTGGAATTTTTGAAAAATTCTAATTTTAAAACTAATCCTTTATCTAAAATTATTAAAAATATTAAAGAACTAGAAAAAAATTACAATGATCTTGAGCAATTAAGGTCAGGTCTAGATTATGATATTGATGGAATTGTTTACAAAATTAATGACCTTAAGTTACAAAAAAGATTAGGAAATTTATCCAATAGTCCGAGATGGGCTATTGCTCACAAATTTTCTGCAGAAAAAGCCTTTACCAAAATCAATGATATTGAAATTCAAGTCGGAAGGACGGGGGCATTGACTCCTGTAGCTAAAGTAGATCCCATCAATGTGGGAGGCGTTATGGTTTCTAATGCAACTTTGCACAATGAAGATGAAATTATTAGAAAAGATATACGAATTGGTGACATTGTTTGTATTCAAAGAGCGGGCGATGTTATCCCGCAGGTAATCTATGTTGATTTATCAAAGCGAAGAAAGAAAACAGAAACATATAATTTTCCTGCAAAATGCCCGTGTGGTAATGATACAATCAAAGAGTATAATGAGATTAGCAAAAAAACTGATGCGGTAAGAAGGTGTCCTGATATTGGCTATGACTGTTCTTACATGGCCAAAGAAAAACTAAAACATCTTATTTCCAAAGATGCTCTTAATATTGATGGTTTTGGAAAAAAGGTAGTAGATAATTTTTGGAACTTAAAATTAATTAAAGTCCCCTCAGATATTTTCAAACTAGACTATAAAGCTATTAAAGAATTGGAAGGTTGGGGAGAATTATCATGCAATAACTTGATTAAATCAATAGAAAAAAGCAAAAAATTAAGCTTAGCAAAGTTTATATATGCAATTGGAATTCGACACATAGGACAAGAGAATGCCAAAATTTTAGCTAGTTACTTTAAAAGCATTACGAAATTTAAAAAACTCTTTGATCTAAGCTTAATAAAAACAGAGCTAGACAATTTAATAGAGATTGATGGGATAGGAGAAACGCAAATTAAAGCTCTCGAAAGTTTTTTTTCTAATAAAAAAAACATAAAAGTAATTAATGACGTAATTGACTGTTTGCAAATAAGTAATTTTGAAAATATAGCCTCAGGAATATTTACAAATAAAACTTTGATGTTCACAGGTGGTTTTTCCAAAATGAGTAGATCTGAGGCAAAGATTTTAGCTGAGTCTCAAGGTGGCAAAGTACTAAGTAGTATTAGTAAAAAGCTAAATTATTTAGTAGTAGGAGACTCCAAGCCTACTAATAATAAAGTACAAAAAGCAAAAGATCTCCAGGTAGAAATTATTTCTGAAAAAAAATGGTATGAGCTACTAAAGAGGTG
>Ga0115004_10002244_pt1 | contig 15893 bp, 9 predicted proteins | sample ArcticOcean_MG_C_10_FD_88737 | JGI IMG/M metagenome (GOLD analysis project Ga0115004, IMG submission 88737) | Marine microbial communities from western Arctic Ocean - ArcticOcean_MG_CB11_90 | ecosystem: Environmental > Aquatic > Marine > Oceanic | place: Arctic Ocean: Canada Basin | collected...
AATGTTTCCATACGTTAATAGTTTCTTCGGTAATCTGCGGTGTTTGTGGTTGGCCCATGCTTGAGCTCAACGAATAAAAATAAGTCATTGTTTTTGGTTTTTAGGGTTAAACTTTATTTTTGGGTATTCTTAGTTATAGTATCACTTGTTTTTTATCAAACTTACACTTCAACCGGTGGGATAGGTGGGTTCTGCCATGTAAAGTATAGATCTTCATTTATTGGTGTAATTTGTTTTTGTATTTGAGTTGCAATACTAGCTGACATAGAAGGTACATCTAATGCTCCTTCAAGCCAACCAATTACTACAGCTTCAAAAGCTTCAGTATCTGCATAAGGTATGAAAGGTTCTCCAGCTACATATGTAAAGCTTTGAGCACCTATTTGACTTGCTTGATATTGTTGTCCCCCAGATTCTTCTGAACCTGAATAAGTCCAATGAACTGTAAAGATTACATTCTGCTCTCCATCAGCTTCAATGTGAGCGTTCATTTGGTTAATTGTCCATTTGTAAGTAATTGCCATAATTTTAATTTTCTAATTGTTCTATTCTTATTTTTAAGTTTTCTATTATTTCTTGCTGTTCTTGTATTGCTTTAGTTAATATTGCAAACTCCATACCCACTTTTAATGATTTACCATCTTCATGGCCAGAAACAAGTTCGCCTTGTTCTTTTAGCGGAAGACCTTCTTCATCATGTGTTTTATATATTCTAGTATCCCTAGTGTTTACCCAAGAAGGAAAGACTTCTTCAACTTCTTGTGCTATTAAACCTATTTGTTTTTTATCATCACCTATAAAGTTAAAATTCTTAACTTTTAACGACAATATATCATCTAACTTAGATGTTGCATCTACAATATTTTCTTTTACTCTTTCATCTGAACTAATTGTACCATAACTACCATTTATGTTTTTTATATCACCATCATTTTCAAAATCAATCATATTCGCCATATAACCGGCGGTGTTATACTTCCTCCATTTAACGGAAACGTTACTAGTACCTGCATCTGGACAATCATACAGCCATGTGCCTAGCGTTTGATGTAAACTTATTCTAGTTACTAATAAAGCATTAGTGTAACCTCCAAAAAAAATACTAGAGTTATTGCTTAATCCTTCAGCTGATATGTATAAGCTATTAGATGTTGTACTATTGTCTACCAAGTTTAAACCCCATGTGGTTTGATTATTTGCTGGTTCATATCCAAACACATACTCTGCAACATGCGTATGTCCAGAGTGGACGTCATTTGCTATTATATTAACAGGTCCATCAAAGTTTTTAGCAGCTGTAAAAACATTTGTGCTACCAGATAATTTACCCATTTGAGCTTTTACTGTTCCAGTAGCTTTAAACGTTATGTTTGATTGGTAGGTTGTTGATGTACCATTTACGTCTATATCGTTTATATCTACATTAGCTAACGCTCCAGATGCTGCAACACCTAAACCTCCAATATTAACTATACCTGATGCTCTTATTTGGCCATTAACATCTAGTTTATATTGAGGATCAGTATACCCGATCCCGACGTTGCCTTCAGAATCAATACGAAGTCTTTCTGAAGGTGTACTTGAACCATCTGCACTTGTTCCAAAAGTCATATAACTAGGAGCATCTCCATTAGCAACTGATTGACCATCAGCACCAACAAAAATATAACCCATATTTTCAAAATCAGTTCCATCAAAACCTTGCCATCTCATGATTGCTCCGTGATTTGCACCTATAGCAACAGTTGGAGCAGAATAATCTTTTGACCTTAATGTTAAAACATTTGCCGCACCATCTTGACGACCTTCAACAATTAAAGATGCAGTTGTACCTAATCTACTTGTTGTATCTTCAATTTCTAATTTTCCACCAGGGTTATCCGTCCCGATCCCGAGATTTCCAGATGAATCTAACACCATCTTAATAACATCGGAAACTCCAAATTGAATACCTGCTTCACCTCTAAGTCCTAAATTATCAACTGTTCCTGATGTTAGCATATTTGCAGCATCACCAACAAATCCAAAATACCCATCAGTGGTATCTTGAAATGAAATATATGCTCTTGTTTCTCCTTTTATGTGTAATAATGATTCAGGCGAATCCGTCCCGATCCCGACGTTTCCATCACTATCTATACGCATCGCAAGATGACCATTTGGCAAAGCATAAACATGTCTTTGGACAAAAAAGTCTAACCCATTTGCATATTCTGGATAACTTGCATTGTCAGTAAAAGTTTTAATTCCTCCTACATATCTATCATATCTACCCGTAAATCTTATTTCCCCATCAGCATAAGGCGCAGTGTTACTAAATTTATTAATTATAAGGTTTCCTGTTGTTTCTACGTTACCAGAAGCATAAATAGTCATTTTTTGCGTAGGTAAAGTGTTTGCAGCGCCACCTGTATTTGTATAAAAACGAAGTTGACTCGTGAAACCAGGATCTCCACCAGGGGTACTAGTGGATGAAGTCTCTTGGACACCATAAATATAAGCATAGTCTCTTGGTTCATTACTATAATCTCTACCGTTAAAATTTAACCCCATACCAAACCCACTATAAACATTATTAGAGCTAGTCCCTCCATTTATTGATAATATATTTTGCAATGTATTTCTTGCAGAATTATTTCCAAATATTTCTAGTTTTGTTGAAGGCGTAGACGTCCCGATCCCGACGTTGCCATCTGAGGCGATGCGTATTATTTCAGGATTTAAACTACCGTCTGATGAAGTAATGTGGAATACATATGCTCCTTTTGTAGTTGTATTTGCGCCTGTTGAATAAAAACGAGAAGTTCCCCCGTTATTATCTATACGTAATTTATTAGCTGTATATCCTGTAATTGTTGAGCCCCCGATAGCTATGTTAGGTGTGTCAAGTTTTTCAACAGGGCTAGTCGTCCCAATCCCAACGTTGCCTCTATCTAAAACAATGACATTATTATATCCAGCCCCAGCATTTAATTGATCAAATGAATATTTTACAAGTCCCGATGATACAATTTGATTTAATTGTAATCTATAAGAACTAGGACCTGTGTTATAACTCCACTGTTGTATTCCAGAACTCCCAGAAGTAAGTGATAAAACGTCAAGAGGCGCATTAGGCGTCGTCATCCCAATCCCGACGTTGCCGGTATTATCATTATATATATCACTACCATTAGCTGACCAAAAAACATCATCTGCTGAACCGCTACCTAGTATTTCACCTAAAGAAGGTTCTGAGCCATCTAATATATAAAATCCTGGATTCGCGAAATCTAACTGTGCGCTAGGACTTGTTGAGTAATAATGATAAACTCTTTGGGATTGATTGGCGTTTGAAGTTTGTTGTCTAAATGAAAAAGCAATTTCAACTTTTTGTCCTGTGTCTAGTCTGTAAATACCACCTAACGCAGAACTAGTAGTTGTGGTGTCATTTGTTGCATATATAATACCAATAGCAACACACCAAACATCTGCCGGAAGTACACTAATTCCTGTAGCATTAAAGTACGGGTTAGTATTAGTTGTTCCATCTAAATTTAAAGTATTACTACCACTACAACCATGGTAAAAATTACCCGCTGCAGTCCCCGCGTCTCTTCTAACATAAACAATAGACATAAATCCATTGTTAGCAGAATTATTAAATCCATCTAAAGATTTGTTCCAACCACCATCATCATCATTACCTGTTTCAGCAATTGACATCCAAACAAGTTCTCTTGACCCAAATGGCCCAATATCGTATTCTACTTTGTTTTCTGCAGACGGCCCGTTGTTAGTAAAATTACCACCAAAATATCCTACTCTTGAAGTAAAAGAACTAGCTGCTCCGGCAACCCATCCTTCTGATGTAGCGTAATTTGTGCCTAAACCCCTAGTTTTACTACGAGTAATTGAGTTACCACTAATTTCAAGTTTCTCACCAGGACTAGTCGTCCCAATCCCGACGTTGCCACCAAGTGGGTTTAACAATAAGAACTGTGCTACATCACTTGTATTAACAGATTGTATAATAGGCGTGTCAGCATCGTAATTTGTAAAATATAATCCACCTGTTCCGCCTCTCAGTGGTGTTATTGCTAAACCATAGTATGCTCTTACGTTAGCCAATGATTGACTACTTGTGGTGTAGGTTCTATTTATTAAAACTCCTTTTGCCACATCTGCTAAAACTTCTAACTTAGCTCCAGGTGCATCCGTCCCGATCCCGACGTTGCCGCCGTTAAAATATGAATCACCCGCTGAGTCTAATTTTATAGTAGCAGTGTTGCTTGTGTTATGTATATATTGCTCTGCGTTTCCAGAAGCATCATTATAAAAAGTATATAACCTGTTAGTGTTATTTTGAGCATTTTGTTTGCTAATTACTAACCCATTATCAGTTTTTACAAACATAGCGTTTTGAGCTCCCCAGTCGTTTTGTGCAGATGTACCATAACCTGTAATAAAAACATTAGTGCTTGCTGCTGAATAAACTTGAAGTTTAGCCCCAGGCCCAGTCGTCCCGATCCCGACGTTGCCACCGTTAGGATTTAATAGTAATTTCTTACTAGTAAAAGATGTGTTTCTTCCTGCTGATTGTATATATGCAGCATCAATACTGTCATCAGCACCCATATACATAGATGTATAAGCATTACTTGCGTTTGAATTTATTGTTAAACCATGTCCAGTATGAGCGGAATAAGCGCCAGCGTCTAATATATCTACTTTGCCCTGTGTAGGTGTATCCGTCCCGATCCCGACGTTGCCGCCTAAAAGATAAGATGTAGCTGTTGAATGTATTCTTGATGTTCCTATGTTTACAGAATACCCCGCAGGAACAGTAACTTGACCTCCAGTTGTTACATTCCCTGCAAAAGTAGAATTATTAGTTGCAAATGTTATTGGTCCATTAGTTAAAGTATTTGAATCACCTGATCCATCCCATTTGGTTACTTTTTGCCCTGTGCCTGTACCATCTAATACAGAAGAGTTGTCTATTTTTTGCCATACATTAGTGCTTGATGCCACAACCCAGTCACCAACCTTCCAATCAGTTATACCGTTTAAATCTGTTGCACCATCAGTACTTACTATATAGTAATTACCTTCTGGTATAAAAGGTGAAACCTCTAATATATAAGCTTCACCAATGGCTGTTACTATATTTGCTGCTAAAGTTAATTGAGTTGCGCTATCAACAGATGTTACAAGGGCAAATTCTGGACCAGCCGGTGTAACCACTCTAACTCTATCTCCTACAACTACAGCAGGAGCAGTTGTAAATGTAGCAGCTGAATCTATTAATTTATTAGCTGTAACCGTAGTTGTTGTTCCTTCAGATCTTTCACCACCACCACTCGCTAAAGTTGGTGTGTTGGTATCTGCATTCCATGTACCTAAAAATATTAATCCTGCAGGTAACTCCGCTATTTTGTTTACTACATAAGCTGTGGTAGCTACTTTTGTATTATCTGTTGCATTAGGCTGTGTTACAGCTGTGGTTGCAGTATTTATTGTACCATTTAAATCGCCAAAAAATGTAGTAAACGTTGCTGTTGTACCAGTTACTGTTCCTGCAAAAGTTGCGTTAGCGCCTGTTAAAGTTAAAGCAAGTGTTTGACCGCTTGGTTTAAATCGCATAGCCCCAGTACCAGTATTTGATATATCAGCAAAGCCATTTGTAGTAAAATTTAAATCATCACCTAAAGTTATATCACCTGCAAAAGTTGAATTAACAGAGCCTGTTCCAGAAAAAGTTATTGGGCCATTACCAATAGCTTTAGCACCTGTAAACTTAGTTACAGTGTTAGCTGTACCAGAACCCGTTATATCACCATTACCATTTTCTGCCCAAGCTATTTGACCTGAACCATTTGTTTGTAAAACATAATTAGCACTACCGTCTGCAGTTGGAAAAGTAAATGCATTGTTAAAAGTTACTGCACCTGCGTCACTAACGCTGAATTTACCATTTATATTTGTTAATAATGCCATATTATTTATTTTCTAATACTTTTACTCTAGCCGTTAATTCTTGTATTGCTTTTAATAAAACAGGGATTGTTTCTGTGTATTTCATACCTAATAATCCTTCATCATCTTTATCTACTATTTGCGGATAATCTTCTTTCCAATCTTGAGCAATAAATCCTATTTTTTTTCCTTTAGTTTCATCATTAATTAAATTATATTCAATACATTTATAATCTTTTATTTTATCTAAAACATTTTCTAATGGTTTTATGTTTTCTTTAATAGATTCATCTGAAGTTGAACTCCAAGAGGTAGAAGCATAATCAATATAAACCCCAGTCCCAGTATTTGATATAACATATAATCGTGAATTAGAATCTGGATCAAAATTCCAATATCTACCAGATGCTGCACTACTATTTCTTATGTGAATATGGTTACCTGTTGTTTCTACAGTTAGTTTACCTGTAGGAAAAGTCGTACCGATACCAACTCTTTGCTCTTCATCAATCATCATTGCAAAAGAATCTAATGTAGAAAAATTTAAATCACCATGCGATGCCCCACTGTGTATTTCCCAATTAATGGCTCCACTAAATTCAGATCTAATTGAATGTCTTAATGCTCCGTTTCCGTCTCCTGAACCAGCACTATCACATATTAATTGTATTTGTGCTCCTGCAGTATCTGCAACATTTGTATTATCAAGTTTAAAAACTACATCAGCACTACCATCACTTTGTACATGAAGTTTAGATGAAGGCGTAGTCGTTCCGATCCCGACGTTGCCGCCGTGTAAAACAGTAACAGCTACTCCACCTGCCGTGCTTGTACCGTTGTCATTAAGAGGTTTTATTGTATACTTTCCATCATCTACACTTGTAGCAAAAACTCTTTCATTTGCAGTTGTCCCATTGTCTGATAAAACAATTCCTGCAAAAGAATCTCCTTCAATTATCATTTGACCTCTATCAGTTCCTCCATCAACATGAAGCTTTGTAGTACCGTAGGAAACTCCATGTAAAGTTCCCGGACTAGTCGTCCCGATCCCGACGTTGCCGGTTCCAGATCCGTAGTAAAGATCTTGACCATTTCTAGCCCAGTTAGTAACTTGTGTACTTGTTTCCGTACTTGAAATTGTTCCAAAAGATGTAACCGTACCAATATCCCATCCGTCAACCCATTTGTCAGCATCATATTGTGAAAAACCTGCTTCAAAATTAGTTACTGCAACCTGGGGATACGTCCAAGAACTTGTTAATTCACCTATATAAATAGAACAATAAGTTCCATCGTGACCAAATCTTACTGTGAAGTTCCTATCAACGGCTGCGCTAGATATTATATGAGCAAAAGTATTAACCCAATATCCCCCGCCGCCAGAAACATTATACCCTCCTAATTCTACTTCAAAACTTTCGTCTGCAGCATATTCATATATTTTAACAGTCATTCTCATCATGGTATTTGTCCAAGATTGAGGTAATGTAATTTTTATAGCTCCTGTTGGACTTGTTTGATGTCCCCAAGATGCACCTCCTGGATTTGAAACTCTTAAAGCCTCACCAGATACTGAGGTAGCAACTCCTCCAGTTATTAATTGACTACCTACAACGTGTAATTTTTCAGTTGGCCCAGTCACCCCGATCCCCACGTCGCCGTTATCATCAATAACAACTCTAGTGGTGCCATCTATTTGAAATTCAAAATCGCCACCATTAAATCTCATCGTTTCATAAGCACCAGCACCTGTTCTATCAAAACTTAAAATTTCATTAACTCCCGCTACATAATTTGGCTTTATTTCAATACCTGAAGCTCCTCCGTTAGAAACTACAAATTTTCTAGCAGGCGTAGTCGTTCCAATCCCGACGTTGCCAGAGCTTAATATGGTCATTTTTTCAGTTCCATTCCAAGGAATCCTAAAACCCATTCTACCTACTTCTGTTCCTGAAGAGGCATCAACAAAAATATCCCCGTGTATATCATTAGTAGTCCCATTATATGAGCGAAATCTTATCCCTGACTCTCCTGCGTTAGTTTCATCGTTAATACGAACCTGTGGAAAAGAAGTATCTGTTACATGAAGTTTAGCTATAGGATTAGTCGTCCCAATCCCGACGTTGCCGCCGGAAAGAATACGCATTGATTCTGAAAAACCTGAACCATTATTAAATACTGTAGCGCCTATTGATCTTACTCTAGCTTCTAAAGTGTCTATATTTAAAGGTACATATACACTAGCTCCTCTATTGTAAGCTTGAATAGTACCTGTTGTTCCAGGTATTATTTCTACACCTTGTCCATTTGTTGAATTACTAACTACAAAATTCTGAGCAGGGTTTGTAGTCCCGATACCGACGTTGCCACTATTAAGATTATATATATTATCACTATCAGTTGGTGTAACCGCCCATAGTTCATCTCCAAAAGCGCCAGAAGATAAAGATCTTTCTTGAACACTATCACTAGACGATGTTACTTGTTTTAATGAAATGTTATCTATAGATCCAGTAAAAGCAGCTACACCATCTATATAAAAATTAGTATCTGAAGATGTTCCGCTAGTAACTATTTCACTAAAAGTTCCATTTGTAGTTTGTGTTGTTGTAACCGCAGCTCTTAATGACACTCTAACGCTTCCAGCAGTAAGACCGCTTATAGTATAAGTAAGTCTATATTGTGTGCTTGCGGTCATTGATGCTATTCCTTGATATATAGCACCTGTTGTTGCTGTTCCGTTAGCTTTTCCACTAGAAACTGCCCAGCCTGATTGAGCCGTCCAACCAGTTGCTGTGTCAAAATCACCATTTGTTACTAATTCAGCACCTAAAACCTCGTCTTTAACTAAAAACAAACTAGATGTAGTATTTTGTGTTAAACTAGTTAAGTTTAAATTTGGCGCGGTTACTGTTCCTGTAAAGGTCGCATTTTGATTATCGTCTAGAGTTAAAGCAGTAGCACCACCATTTTGGAAAATTATTCCTTTACCACTACCATTGTTTTTAATATATAAATTTCCATTTGTTGTTGCTGTTTTCTCTATAAAAGCATTATCTCCAACTACTCCTATTTGTAATTCCCAAGCATTATTAGCACCACCAAAAGTTGCATATTTGTTGTCTGGTAAAAATACATTTCCTGCAAAAGTTGAGTTTCCAGTAACCTGAAATATAGAAGAACCTACAGCAGCTGTTTGACCAATTAATACATTACCTCCAGTTGTTACTAGGAACTTATTATTTATATTAGATAAATTAGCCATATTTTATTTTAGTTTAACACAATGGTTGCATCTTGAGATCCTGCACCTAAAACTATAGTATAAGTTACTGTTTGAGCAGCTGCAACTGGCGTTATCATACATTTAAGTTTTATATTAGATGTTCCACTTACTTTAAATTCCGGAGTAAAATCAATTGTATTACTACTAAAAGTTCCTGGTCCTGTATCAAGTATCTTAAATGAAGAAATAGTTGACTCAGCACTTCCGTATTGTTTTACAACAGTAAATTTTTTAGCTACAGATGAGTCTGTACCGTTGGTATCATTAGTAAAATAAACATCAAACACCATTGTTCCATTAGCTGCTCTTGAAATAGTAAAAGCTTCTGTAGCAACAACTGGACTAGCAAGTGAACAAACTATTGTATCACTGAATGTACCACCTTTTGCAGTATGTGTTCCAGAACCACCGCCACCGTTGATTATAGCACCATCAACAGTTAAGTTACCGTCGATTTCTACGTTACCTGTAAACTCAGCATCATTATCTCCTCTTAAAGTAAGAGCAGTTGATTGTGTTTGCCCTGTTGTTGTTTTAAAAGTTAATCTAGTTCCATAAACGTTAGCTGCCCAATCAATTTCTGCACTTGCTTGAATTGCAGCTGTATCAATAACACTTAAAGTTGTACCACCAAAAGCATTACCTCTAAAACCTATAGTTCCTAATATATTATTAACTGTTGGTACAGCATTTCTAGCTAGTTGAACTCTAGATCCTAACAAACCACTTGTGTTTACATCACCTGAAGTAATTGTGCCTGATACTGTTATACCCGCACTACTAGTATTCATTCTTTGTAAACCGTTATAATATAAATTTAATTGATTATCTTTAATTGCTAACAAAGCAGCTTCGCCTGATAAAAATGATAATTTTATACTAGTATTACTTGATATATTTAAATCTCCTGTTGCGTTAGCTATGAAACTTGATGTTCCATTGTGGTATAACTGTAGATCGTCTCCAGAACCAATTTTTATTCTACCTTGAGCCGCATTTAATGCAGCAGCTGTTCCAGAATCTACAAGCGTTATATTGCTTACTGCACCAGTCATATTTATATCCTTAGCTCCACCCGAATTGTTACCGTTAGCTAACACTTGAGTTAAAGTTTCATTACCTAAATCTACAATATCTGCTATAGTAGCTTTTTTAACGATAGTTTTAAAGTTAACCGTCTCTTGATCAGAAAATATAAGAAAATCTGATGCCACTGGAGTTGCCGCTGTTGATGCATCAATAAAGTTTAAAGCTCCTGTTGCAGGATCATTATTTACATCTTCATATCTTAAAGCTGTAGTAACATCTCTAGTTGATAAACTTTGTATTATACCTGTTCCACTTAAAAAATCAACTTCATTTCCATCAACAACTGTGCTTGCTGTACCTCCATTAACATTTAAATCCCAAGAATAGTTATTAAATGGTAAATTAGATATTAAAGCCTTAACAACGTTTCCATTTGTAGCATCATTTATAATTATAGTATCTGCACCTACAGGAGTTACCGCTGTGCCAGCACTTAATATTATATTATCAGTTCCTAAATAATCTACACTAACAACAGGTATAGCCGCTGTACCTGGATCACTTGTGTCATCAACAGTGATACCGGTTCCACCTGTTATACTTTCAACTACACCAGTAGTTGGGGTTGTCCAGGTAGGAGTATCTGAAGAAGCACCGGCTGAAGTTAAAACTTGACCAGATGTACCATAGTTGTTTGAAAAAACAGGAGGCGTAGCTCCATCTGATAGTAAAAGACCTAAACCTTTCTTTAGTATTAATTGTTCATCTATAGTGTGAACACCAACAGAAGAAATAGCGTCAGTTGATGCCGCACCAAGTTCTGTATCGTTTTGTAACTTTATAGTTGTACCATCGTCTATAATACCTGAATCAACTAATGTACTAGCGGCGGCAGCCCATTTAGTTAATCTATCTTGTGTACCAGATCCTTCAACCGCGGAGTTGTTAAGCTTTTGCCATACATTGTTTATAGACGCAATAACCCAGTCACCAACTTGCCAGTCTTGTATACCATTTAATGTAGCATTTCTTGCTGTAGTAGCTCCAACTGCATCAACAACATAATAATGACCAGCTGTTATAAAAGGAGTTTTATCTATTATATAAGCTTCACCAGTTAGCATTATATCTGCAGCTAATTCCAATCTACCAGAGGCAGCATTGGTTATAGCAGTTACTAATGCTTCTTGACCATCTGCTTGATTTATTACTTTATCACCTACAGCAACAATATTAGGAGCCACTGTAAAGTTTTTAGTTGAATCCACTAATTCATCGGCTGTAGTTGTATCTGTTGTACCAGAGCTTGCTTCACCACCACCAGACGTAAGAGCAGGAGTTCCATTTGGAGTAACATCTGCTCCACCTGTATCCATACTAGCATTCCATGTCCCTTGGAATTGTAACCCGTTTGCTATACCGTTTATTTGTGATTGTAGTTTACCAATACCTTCTAGTATTGTATCAGCAGCTACTACTGTTGCAGCGGCTGGAGTTGGTAAACCTTGTAATGTTTTACCTGTTACTGTTGTATTTAGTAAAGATGTTGCTATCGTAATATCACCACCATCTGTATATTTTACAGCGCCACTGCTTACACCAAGCGTTGCGCCTGTTCCAACTAATAATTGTATTGTACCATCAGAAGGGCCTAATCTATTAGCGCTACTTGCATTTCCTTGAAATTGTACATTGTTCGGAGTACCAACAGCATTTGGAGGTATAGGAGCAAGTAAGCTTGCTGTTGCATCACCTACAAATAAATCTGATTCAATGCTTACACCTCCTGTGTATGTACCAGCTGCACCTGAAAAAGTACCATCACTAAAGGCTAGAGCACCTCCTCCTGTATTAGCAGTTACACTACCTGTTAAACTTATTGAATCATCTAAATTAACTGTTAGTGTACCTACGTTTGCAGCAACAGTAGTTGCAACAGTTCCAATATTTGTTCCACCTGCTATTTTAAAGTCGTCATCTGTTAAGTTTAAAGCAAAAGGTCCTGTGGCGTCACCTTCATAGTCTAATGTTTTTGCTCCTGCAACTGTATCCGCATAAGTTTTTACAGCTAACACCGTAGGTACCATAGTATCTACTTGAAGATTTGCAGCAAACATACCTGTAGTAGCAGGAGTTGTAGCTGGATCAGAAGGATCTGTAGATTTAACAAACCTAGTCATTGGAGTTTTTAACAATGTAGTGGTTGTTGTAAACGTATCACTTTGAAATAATAAACTTGGTGTTCCAGTAATGTTTGGATCATTACTAAAAACAGCACTAGCATTACCAAATATATACCAGCTGTTACCGTTACTTGTAAGCTTTACTTCTCCGTTACCATTACCATACATACCAGTGTTACCATCACTAGTAAATCCGTATGTAGGTAAAGTAGTGGTTCCATTAGGACCTCTAAATACTCCAGTTGAAGTTGTAACACCTGTTATAGTAGCTCCAGTGCTTAGCGTCTCAAATTTCTTTACATTATTAAAATATAAATCAACACCAGCAGTTTTTGTAAACGTAGCTAAAGCATTACCACCTGTCGATGCTTGAATTTTTACAGCATTATCACTTCTTAGTCTTAAATCCCCTGTGCTTAGATCAGTTACAAAACTATCTGTACCATCATGATGTATTTCAAGATCTTCACTAGTTCCAAATAATGCTTTACCTTTAGTACCTCCCGCATTTGAATCTTGAAAAGTAATATTACTTATCGCACCTTGCATCACTATATTATTAGCTCCACCCGATACATCACCATTAGCTAGAGTTTCAGCTAGAGTTTCAGGGTTTGGTTTTGTTGCTATATAATCTACAATAGCTTTAGTTGTAGCTAATTTTACATTATCACCAGGATTTGTAAATACTGTCACTATAGATGTTATAGCCGGAGTTGCATTACCTACTTTTAAACTAGTTAAAGTACCTAATGTTCTAATATTATCTTGATTAAATGACGCTGCATCTAGTTTACCCGTAAATGATGTAGACTCAAAACTAGTGAAGCCTGCACCTACACCACCTGTTATACTCATTGTACCATCAACAAACGATCCAGCTGTAAAAGTACCTGTACCTTGAACATTTGTAAAATTGATAGCAGCTTGTTGACCAGCATCATTGCTTAAAAGCAATACCGCAGCTAAACCTGTTGCAGTACCTTGTACTAAATCTACAATACTTTGTATGCTAAAGTTTTTTGTGGGTTTATCCGGTTGATTTACGTCTGTACCTAAAACTAAATCATCAGCAGTGGGTGCAACCGTAGGATACGAGTATATTATTGCCATGTTATATAAATTTAGAAATTTGTATCGTAGCGTTTGAAGCTGCTGTTACTGTTGGAATTATACCTGCGTTGATTGGAGTGGCATTAACAAGTAGATCCCCGTCGTTTACCCCGCTTCTAGCCATTTGAAAGTTATATAATGTCGATGCTTTGGTAATTTGAACTGTTATAGGTATAACAAGAGGTACTGGATTGTTTATTGCTTCAAACTTTTGGTTATATGCTACAGTTGGGCCTACTTGAGTTGTAGCATCTTGCAGTGTTCTAAATACTAAGTAGGGTATATTAGCTGCAGATTGAGTTACACCAACAGAATATGTCAGTGTTATTTGATATGTACCAGCTTTATTAAATCTTATAGTGTCACCAGCTGTAGCAGTTCCACCACCTTGTAATAACTGTACGTTATCGCTGTCAAGCCCTGATGGAGTACCGAATCTTATGCTGTGAATTAAGTTTAATGCTGATGTTTGGGATGCTACTGATGATGATGATTCTAATTGTGGAATATATTGTTGATCAACCAGTGTTTTAATGTCTGTGAAGTTGTATTGACAAGTTGGATTACCTACTACTGGATTACCTGAACTATCAACTACATTGGATCCTAGTACCTTGTCCAGTAACTGAGGAACAAGTAAAGGATATGAAGAGATTTGAGCCATATTTTTTTTATTTATATTCTGTCTACGCTGTAAACATATGAATTTATGTGATTTCTCTAACGGACTTTTTGTGAAGCGCGCTATGATAGATAATATCACAGGTTTTCTGCAAGGTTTACTAGTCTATATATAGATGTATTTTAATAGTGTGACAATAGCCTGTTACTCTTATACCTTAATAGCCTTATGTCACTGTTTTATTTTGAAAAGTTGTTATTTATATAGAAGTATGGTGTTACCCCTATCCCTCTGGTTATCAGTCTGTTACCCAAAGTCGTTTCGTTTTGCCAGGCCTCCCCAACTTTTATATGATTGTTCACAAATGTTTCACCTTTTTGTGTATATACGTCAACATGTTCACATATTCACCTCCACAACTAACTATCTACTAATACATACTAAATACGACTACATATGGATAATATAAGTGAATAACAAATCTAATAACTATGAACTATACACAATTACAATTACTACTACAAAATGATGAACTACATTACATCACTGATTCAACAGAATTCTTTAAAGATAATGATATGAAACTTGATGACAACATGGATTTACTTCTCAACTATACATTTATTCTATTTGAAAATACTATAAATGATTACAATGAAACTATTTCACTATTAAATTCTAACAATATTAACTATACTATCAAAACTGATTTACTAAACTTAGATTATATATTAATATAATAATACACTATGAGAAGTAGTGGTATACATACCAACTAATATAATACAATAAACAAACATACACTAACATACAAACTAAATACGACACACACTGGATAATATAAATGTAACTAATAAACTAATAAATAAATAAATATGAATAACTTAAAATCAAAAAGATTTGTCATCAGACAGTCACTAATCGGAAAAAATGTAGTAATAGAATTTACTAACAAAAAAGGTGTTAAACACACTTACAATCATGATAAAGCGTACAATATCATGAAAGCAAACTTAGCAAAAATGGCTTGCTTCATAAAGTACAAAAGTTACACTGCAACTAATAATATTCCAGTTGTACTAAGAAATGCAGATATTGCATAAGTAACTAACAAGTGTGCGTTCAGTATTCTCTACACTCTAAATACAGTTGAATACTTATGACATAATGGTTAATGTGAGTTCGATTCTCACCATGTCAACTAATCTAAATAAATATAATAATATGAATAATAACAGAAAATTAACACAAATGCAAAAAAGTAACTTAATGATTACTATCACTCTAATAATCTTTTTAACTACTGTACTATCATGAATTTAACTAAAATCTACAGCGAACTTCAACAAATAGATGAATTTCACGCTGACTTCCATCCAACTAGTGAATCAAAAGCTAGAATGAGAAAACTAATCTCACTAATACCAATATCTAAATACGATAGAGTAAGATAATACAAACAAAATACGATCACTAATGGATAATAATAATATGAATGATATAATCTTTGAGAAATTCTTAAAACTACACAAGTTAAAGCCAGAACAGCTTAACGATGAAGTGTATATCCAAAGCTTATATGAAAACTACTTAGAAAATAAATAATATGAATAACGAATTACAATTTATCGACTACCCACCTGAATTAATACAAGCAAAATTAAAACTATGTATTAACTACGAAGCAAAGTATGGTCAATCA
>Ga0115004_10002246_pt1 | contig 15887 bp, 14 predicted proteins | sample ArcticOcean_MG_C_10_FD_88737 | JGI IMG/M metagenome (GOLD analysis project Ga0115004, IMG submission 88737) | Marine microbial communities from western Arctic Ocean - ArcticOcean_MG_CB11_90 | ecosystem: Environmental > Aquatic > Marine > Oceanic | place: Arctic Ocean: Canada Basin | collected...
ACCCATCATCTTTCTTAAAAAAGACTCCTTTTGTAAGTCCTTCCGCAACTAAATCTTTTCCTAAAACAAATGTATCAGACTCATAATAAAGCTTATCGAAGTCAACGCCCATTACTTCATATGTTGACTCAAAACCTTTATAAACCCACCCATTCATTGTAGTCCAAAGTAAATACACTTGTGGGTCTCTTCCCTCCCATTTCACGAGCATCTGTTTCGCTTCAAGTAAAAGGGACGTTTGGTTTTTCGCTAAATCTTTGATTTTAGTATCAATTCCAGCAATACCCTTATCGTCTTTACCCGTTTTAGAATCTGCTAAACGATTAAACTCGGCAATAACATAATTATTAAAGCCTCCAAAATCTCCTGTCTCCCACAATTCGATAATAGATCTTGCTTCAGCATTAAACTGTTTGTCAAATTCCACATAATATTTCCCAACAAGCTTGTCACCTTTTACCCCAGTGTTTTCAGGAGTTTCTTTTTCACCTTTATTATTCAATGGAGAAAATTTCTCCCAAGCCAACATACTTTTACAAATGTGAATTCCCCTATCATTAATGATTTGAGCTTTCACTACTTTGTGTCCATTTGCCTTCAGTATTTCTGCAACAGAATATCCTAAAAAATTATTTCTCAAATGGCCTAAGTGAAGAGGTTTGTTGGTATTTGGTGAAGAATACTCCACCATAATTGTTGGCTTCGAATCTTTAGAGGCGTAACCAAACCTAGAATTACGCTCGATCATTTTTAGTTTATTCACCCAATATTCACCTGTAATGATGAAGTTTAAAACACCACTTACTACATTGAAATCTTGAATAAAATCAAGTTCGCTATTTAAAAATGAACCTATTTTTTCTCCTGCATCAGCTGGAGATGTCTTTAAAAGCTTAACAAAGGGGAATATTACCAATGTTAAATCTCCTTCAACGTCTTTTCTTGTTTTTTGAAATTGAATTAATTGTTCTTCGATTTGAAACCCAAAAAGAGCATCAGAATTAGTTATTAAAACTTCTTTTATTTCCTTCTCCATGTTATATTTTCTATAGACTTCTTGTTGTTTTTTCAAGCAAGTCAAATGTTACCTCTGCCATTTTGTTTGTTTTTTCATCTAAACAAGGATTTACTTCAACAAATTCGATACAAACCGTTTTTTCATTTTTCGCAAACTCACCTAAAAAGAATTCGGCTTCTTCTGGTTTTAAACCATCATCAACAGGAGTACCTGTTCCGTGTGAAGTAAATAAAGGATCCATTGAATCCACATCGAAAGAAATATAAATGATATCACAATCTTTCAATTGATCATTCACTTCATTCATTATCACATTCATTCCTTTTTCACGAACCTCTGCCACCATATGACTTTTGATGTTCAGACGATTAATCATTGCCTTTTCTTCTTTTTCAGTGTCACGCACAGCTATAAAAACAAGATCTTCAGGATTAACCTTTGCTCCTTTTATTCCAGTCGCCTTCAATTCTTCCCACATTAATGTAACTTCATCAGAAAGTGAGTTAATAGCAACCTCCCTATTATCCTCATTTAACGCGGTGGCCAATGGCATACCATGCATGTTTCCAGATGGTGTTGTATAAGGTGTATGTAAATCTCCATGAGCATCAATCCAAACTACTCCTAATCGTTTTGTAGGGTAAGAAGCTTTAATTCCGGCTATCGTTCCTCCTGCTGAACCATGATCAGCAGCAATAACCAATGGAAATCTACCTTCAGAAATGATTTCTTGAATATTATCAGAAACAGAATTAAATACTTTCACCAAACCTTCAATACGTTTAGAAAATGGATACTTAACGTCATGATCTAACATGAAATTAAACTCATCAACATGTTTGATTGGATACTGACCAAAATAATGACTACTCCCTTTTCGTGCAGCAGCCATAATAGCATCAGGACCTAATGATGAACCACGCGTACCAGCAGTAATTTCAGATTTATTAATTAATAACGTTATATCTCTTTTCATATAATGAGTTAAGTGAAACAAAAATAGTATAATCTAGAAGGATATGAATGCACAATCAAAGTGATATTTAATCATTTTTACATTAATTTAGTAACTAAGTAACTTTTCACTTAAAAATCGTTCAGTAGAATATGATTCATTATAAAGAAAATTCTTTGATATTGTTAGCCATGTGCTTTATTTTAATTTCAATCCTAAATCTAAGTTTAGCTCAAAAAAAGACTTCATTCATAGGTATGTTAGAGTATGAAATTACTCCTGCAGACACATCTAAAAATCATGTGTCAGCTATAACCAAAATGTTCGTATATACAAATGACACAATTACAAGAACTGAGAATTTCACCAATCAACTTGGTCAACAAGTTGCAATTAGACACATGGAGAAACAGAAGTCATATCTATTGCTGATTACTGATTTAGGTAAGTTTGCCCTTAAAACAGATCATTCTATAAGCGACAGTATTAAAAAAGAATCTCAATATGTTTTCAAAAAGAAATGGTTTAAACGAAAAATAGCGGGTGAAAAAGCAAATAGAATGATTGTCTATCATCCAGACTTCAAAGAACCAATTGAATTTCTATACCTCAAGAGAAAACCAAATAAGTATCTGAACATATACACTGAAATACCTGGCTTACTTCTAAAATATAGTATTTTAACGGCAGATGGAATACTAGATTACAAACTCGTAAATTTTAAGGAATACATACCAAACAAAGACTTATTTGGAATACCGTCAGACTTTTACCGAATCACTTTTGATGAATTTATAGGCGAAATGATTAAGGCGAAAGAAGAAGCGCAATAGCAATACTAACAAGTCGGTGTTTAAAGTTCCCCCCTGATCATACTCATTTGGGCGCTATAACTATATATCTTCGTTACACACACACAGATAGATGGCAGATAACGTATTTAGAGCTAAAGGGAAAAAAGAAAAAGCGACAACGTCGACAGGAAAAACAAATACTAAATCTGCAAAGAAAAGGTTTACATCTTCACCTTTAAACTTCTTGAAAGATCGCTTCAATAAAAAGAAAGTAAAATCGACTGTTGGAGTTTCATTCATACTGCTTGCATTCTATTTATTAATTGCAAACTTCTCTTACTTATCAACATGGCAAATTGACCAAAGCCGTGTTATGGATAAAGGCCTTTTTGAGCTTTTGTTTGACGGAAGCAAAGAACCTTTAGCCAATTGGTTTGGAAAATTTGGAGCATGGACTTCTCACCTACTTATTTATCGATGGTTTGGATTGTCCTCTTTTGCAATTCCTTTTGTACTATTTATACTTGGTTTTAAGGCATTATTTAACATTACCATTCTTCCTTTAGGGAAAAGTATTGCTGCTGCTACTCTTTCCTTGGTGTGGTTTAGTTTGTTTTTCGGGTTTTTCTATAATTCAATTAGCTTTCTTGGTGGAACCTTTGGTTATCAAATAAATGATTGGTTGGCATTGGCGCTTGGCAGATTTGGTGCTTTAGCACTTATTATTGCTCTTGGCTACTTGTTTTCATTACTTGTTTTCAATATTAACCTAAAGAAATTATTAGTATTTATAGGGATTAGTAGATTTCAAAACGATGAAGCATCCGAAAACTTATCAGAAGTTGATTTAAATGGAAACAATACGCTTGACCCAAATAAAACAACAGAAGATCTTATTGCTAAAACAGTTTTCTTTTCTGAAGAAGACGAACATAAAAAAAATGAAAGTTCATCAATTGTAATCGATGAGCACAGCAAAGACCTAGAAGAAGAAGTTACATTAGTTGAAAAAACAATAGGGGAAGAAAAACTTGAAGGGTTAGACCCTATACCAACAATTCAAAGTGTTGAAAATTTAAAATCTAATGATCAAGACTTTCTGGTTGAGATTGCTGAAGAATCTGAAGAAGACAAATCACTTTCTGAAGATGAAGTAGATAAGAATCGTTCAGAATATGGCGACTATGATCCTACTCTAGATCTTTCAAAATACATGCTCCCTCCTATTGAGTTACTTAAAGATTATGGAGGGAACTCAAATACAGCAGTTAATACGAGTGAACTTGAAGAAAATAAGGAGAAAATTGTAACTACACTTCAGAATTATAAAATTGAAATATCTAAAATTAGAGCTACTGTTGGTCCAACCGTAACTTTATATGAAATTGTTCCTGCTCCAGGGGTGCGTATTTCTAAAATTAAAAACCTAGAAGATGACATAGCATTAAGTTTAGCAGCCTTAGGTATTAGAATCATTGCTCCTATACCAGGTAAAGGAACAATCGGTATTGAGGTTCCTAATAGCAAACCGCAAATGGTAAGCATGCGCTCTTTAATTGCTTCAAAAAAATTCCAAGAATCAGATGCCGAACTCCCTATCGTAATGGGTAAAACGATCACGAATGAGACATATACATTTGATCTTGCAAAATTACCTCATCTCCTTGTCGCTGGTGCCACAGGACAGGGTAAGTCTGTTGGCTTGAATGCCATTCTAATCTCTCTACTATACAAGAAACATCCATCACAAGTAAAATTTGTTCTTGTCGACCCTAAAAAAGTTGAACTCACATTGTATAATAGAATTGAGCGTCACTTCTTAGCAAAACTTCCCGGAGAAGAAGATGCGATCATAACTGATACATCTAAGGTTGTAGCAACATTAAACTCACTTTGTATTGAAATGGATGAACGTTATGAATTATTAAAAGGGGCTCAATGTAGAAACATAATTGAATACAATGCAAAATTTGTAGCTCGTAAATTGAATCCAGAAAATGGACACCGCTTCTTGCCATATATCATTGTATTAATTGATGAGTTTGCGGATTTAATAATGACTGCCGGAAAAGAAGTTGAACAACCAATTGCGCGTATTGCTCAATTAGCCCGAGCGATTGGGATTCACTTGATTGTCGCAACTCAACGTCCCTCAGTGAATGTCATTACAGGTATGATTAAAGCCAATTTCCCAGCTCGTATTGCATTTAGAGTGCTATCTAAAATAGATTCTAGAACAATTTTGGATTCCTCTGGAGCAGATCAATTGATTGGCCGTGGTGATATGCTTATTAGCACTGGTCAGGATGTGATTCGACTTCAATGTGGATTTGTTGACACGCCAGAAGTAGATGATATCTGTGCCTTTATTGGAGATCAGCGAGGGTATCCTGAAGCATTAATACTTCCTGAATATATTGGTGAATCTGCCGACGGTGGAGGTAATATGGATGATGAAGATTTAGATCTATTGTTCGCAGATGCTGCACGCATTGTTGTTATGCATCAGCAGGGCTCTGCTAGTCTACTACAGCGTAAGTTAAAGCTGGGTTATAATAGAGCAGGCAGAATTGTTGATCAGTTAGAAGGACATGGAATTATTGGTTCGTTTAGAGGTAGTAAAGCTAGAGAAGTTCTTTATGCCGATGAGATAGGCTTAAACGAATATCTATCTAGTAAAGGAATCCTATAGAAACTACTTTATTACATCTATTAAATACTAACCCAGCTGATGTCAACAATCTCATAATTTTTAGCATTTTTTATTCTTGGTGTACTAAAAATTAACGTAGCCCAATTAGTAAAAAAGATTCCATACTTGGACATAAAAAAAATACACCTTCTTAATATGACGAAAAAAAAGACGCACCAAAGATGCGTCTTTTTAAATAAAAAATTGTGTGTTTAATCTGAGAACTTAGAAATAACCTCTTGAGTTACACCAGTATTAGAGAACCCTCCATCATGGAAAAGATTCTGCATTGTTACATATTTTGTTAAGTCAGAAAACATTGAGACACAATAATCAGCACAAGCTAAAGCTGATGCATTACCAAGTGGAGACATTGCTTCAGAATAATTAATGAACTCATTAAAGCCTTTAACACCACTGCCCGCAGTAGTCATCGTTGGCGATTGAGATATTGTATTTACACGTACTTTCTTAGCAACTCCGTAGTGGTAACCAAAACTTCTTGCGATAGACTCTAAATAAGACTTATTATCAGCCATGTCATTGTAGTCTGGAAATACACGTTGCGCTGCAATGTATGTTAATGCAAGAATAGATCCCCACTCATTAACAGCATCATGTTTCATTGCAGCCTGCATTACTTTATGAAAAGAAAGTGCTGAAACATCTAAACCTTTCATTGTAAAATCATAATTCTCATCTGTATAATGTCTTCCTTTACGGACATTAATTGACATTCCGATTGAGTGTAGAATAAAGTCAACTTTACCTCCCAGTATCTCCATAGATTGAGTGATTAAATTGTCGATATCTTCGACGTTAGTTGCATCTGCAGGAATCACTGTACTACCTGTTGCTTCGGCCAATTTATTGATCTCCCCCATACGCATTGCGATTGGTGCATTTGTCAACACGAAAGTAGCTCCTTCTTCATGAGCACGCTCTGCAACCTTCCAAGCAATAGATTGCTCGTTTAAGGCCCCAAAGATAATTCCTCGCTTTCCTTTAAGTATATCGTTTCCCATAATTTTATTCAATTATATTGATTTACAAATTTATAATAATCTAAAGAATAGAGACCATACTATAAGTCGATTTCTAATGAAAACCCATCGTAAGCGGTAAAAACATTTTCAGGAAGAACCTCACTAATTTCCTCATGCGTACCGAACAAATGAGAGATATGTGTTATATATGCCTTTTCCGGTTTAATATCGTCAATAAACGCTAAAGCTTCTTCTAGGTTGAAATGCGAAATATGCGTACTCCTTTGTAGAGCATTAATAATTAACACCTTAGTACCTCTTATTTTTAGTCGTTCTTCTTCACTTACAGTTTTTGCATCTGTTATATATGTAAAATCCCCTATACGAAAACCCAATATAGGCAAACGATAGTGCATCACTTCTATTGGAATTACAGTCAAACCATCTTCTAGCGCTATGCTTTTCTCTTTATTTATTCTATTGATATTAACAGCTGGAATACCCGGATACCGATCAGCTGAGAAAATATAGGCATATTCTCTCATCAAAGCCTCTTCAACTCGAGAAGTACAATACACCTCCATATCACGTTGTTCTCTATAATTAAAAGCACGTACATCATCTAATCCAGCCATATGATCTTTATGCTCATGTGTAAACAACACTCCACTTAATGTTTTTACTTGTTCACGAAGCATTTGTTGTCTAAAATCTGGTCCGGAATCAATAGCATAATTATTTCCTTTATGCGAGATTAATATTGAACAGCGTAAACGATTATCCTTAGAATCTGTTGACTTACAAACATTGCATTCACAAGCAATAACGGGGACTCCTTGAGATGTACCTGAACCTAAAATTGTGACCTTCACCTTCTTTTTTTTTTATTTAACTAAAGCTACGTGTTTAATTTTTACACGAATTAAGAGCGAATGATTCTAACACTAAAAACAATCCATGCAGAGATCATAAGTAAGCCACCCAATGGTGTTATTGGTCCTGAGAAATTCATTGACACACCAATAATATCCTGTGTAGCTAGTAGATAAATTGATCCGCTAAAAATGACCACCCCAGCAATGATCAAATACAAAATAGTGTCAATACTCTTAATTTTTGAAGCATTAAACCCTAAAACCAACAATGCAATTCCATGATAGGTTTGATATCGCACACCTGTTTCAAAAGATTTCGATTGATCATCTGTCAAGACATCCTTCAATCCATGTGCACCGAAAGCTCCTAAAATAATTGCCAATACAATAAAAATTGCTCCTGTTAAAATTACTTTTTTACTCATTACTTAAATTTAAGGTATGCTGAAGTACTGAAGACCATCCAAACCATTTTCCATAATCTCCGATTGTTTCGTTATGCCAAATAAAAATAAAATCACCTCCAAACTCTTCCACTTCTCTATACATTGATGTTATTCGATATTTACTTTGCTCTACAGATAATTTCATGTATTCATTTAATGTTCCATCCATATAGGCAAAAGGATGAATGATTAATGATGTTATCTTATTTCCCGATAAATCAAACCAAAAATGAGATCGTGCTGTTCCCGATCTAAAACCAACATGCTCTGCAAAACCCATTGAATAATCATCAGTAAATCCAGCATCAATTAAAGCTCTGTATGTATTTGGTAGTTTAAATCTCAAAAAATGTTGTCTTGATTTAGTGATTTCAGTACGCGTCACTAACTCTAATTTAGCTTTCTCTTTATTTATAATTTCAACATTTCCGTTTGATGCATAGCTTGGGTGAAGGTTAACCTCAATAGACTCAGTTATAGATTGGATTAAAGCTTGGTGTTGGGCATCTTCGATTGAAATATTTCGATCCATTTTACCGCGTTCCCCTACCAACCAAAAGATAAGTGTCTTAGGAAATCTGGTTCCAACACTTACTATTTCAGTATAGGTGTCGTATGGATCTGCTGACCCATTCAAAACCTCACTGCGCTCTTTTATTCTCGTTTTGTCTCCTAGAAAGACATCTTTTATAAGCGATAAAATCATTCGCTTTCCTGTTTTCAATTTATACGCAAAGGTGTTATCAATATCAAATGTCGGGATTATAGCAACCGTACTCTGATGTTTAACATAACTAGAATCTACAAAACGATTTATTTGAGAGGCCCATCGATCACAATTTACTTTTTCAACCCTATCTTCTAGTGACAGAATGCTTTTATGAAATGGGAATCGTCCGTGAACATCACGCTTTTCACATGTATATTCCTCATATCGAGACAACAGATAAAATATTGATGCTACAGGGTCAATTTGACCATCAAATGAAAGACATTTCCAATCATTTTTTTTACTCCACAATACTTCTTTGTGTAAGATATTATCTTCAAAGCAGATTGCACTGGGCTCAATCTGAACAGCATTATGTTTAATTTTAGAATAATTTAGTTTTGCACCAGAATAGTTTGAGAAATGATACTGATCTGTAGTTAATTCAAATTCAATCCCACGTGTTTTGAAGATGAACCCGAAAGTATATTCAATTCGCGCGGTAATTTCTAATACAAATACCAATGTCATAATTGAGTCACAATCTTTTTACAAATAAAATCAGCCGCCTTTCCATCACCATACAATATAGGGTAAGTGAACTCTTCTCTGGTTAAAAGTGAATTAAAAGCATTAATTATACGATTATAATCGCAGTCAGCTAAAATTGCATTCCCGTTCTCGACAATTTCAATCCATTCCGTTTGAGCACGAAGGATTACGCATGGCTTTTGAAAAAAGAATGACTCCTTTTGCAAACCTCCACTGTCTGTCACAATTATTCGTGCATTCTTCTCCAAAGCAATAATGTCTAGGAATCCGGCAGGCGGAATAACTTTAATCATTTCACTTTCATTAATTGCACTAAAAAGATCTTCGCTCAATTGAGTTTCCATCTTTGCTTTTGTTCTAGGGTGTAAAGGCAGTATCACTTTTAGACCTGAATTCTCTGCAATATCTAGCAAAGCTTGGAAAATGGACTCCATATTCTCTTTAATATCAGTATTCGAATCTCGATGTACCGTGCAGAGCACAAATCCATTTATTTCAAGATTCAGATTTGAAATAATTGTAGACTTATCCTCTGACGTTTTAGAGAAAAAAAGACTATTATCAAACATGATGTCCCCACAATGATATACGTGAGGATGGTCAATAGATGCTTTTTCTGAAACACCTATTTTAAAGCCTTCCTTAATCAAATTATCAATTCCTGATTGTGTTGGTGTAAACAACATCGTTGACATATGATCACAAGAAATTCGATTAATCTCTTCAGGCATTGCCTTATTAAAACTTCTCAATCCAGCCTCTACGTGAATTACAGGAATATGAATTTTAGAGGCAGATAAAGCGCCAGCAATTGTCGAATTGGTATCACCATAAACTAAAACAGCGTTTGGTTGTTCCTTGATGAAAATATCTTCTAAACCTTCTAACATTTTAGCCGTTTGAACACCATGAGAACCGCTCCCTACATTTAAATTGTAATTAGGAACTGGAATCATCATTTCTTCAAAAAACACTTTAGACATGTTCTCATCATAATGCTGACCAGTATGCACAATTATTTCTTCTAAATCGTTTTTAAATACTCCAGAAATAGCTCTGCTTATTGCTGAAGATTTTATAATTTGAGGTCTTGCCCCTACGATTGTAATAATTTTCTTTTTCAAAATAAAGATATTGTTAATTCAGAATTCCTTCATCTGAAAAGCTAAGTTAACTATTATCAGAAAATATAAGATGATCTAGTATCTGTAAGTCTATATAATTCCAAAAATTGATTAGTGATTTTGTTAACTTCAAATCAGATTCACTCGGTTTTAATTCTCCACTGGAGATGATTATGTGCCAAAATAAGCCCACTACATTTTACCTCTAGCCCTTTTCGAAAAAAAAAATCTCGTCAGCGATAGTGCCTGAAATACTTTCTTTTGAAATTTACTCGAAATGTAACATCTTATTTGCTCAATCTAAGAAAACTACATAGAATTCTTCATGATTTAAATCCATGAATTTGGGCTTTAGCAATTAAAATACTTGCTTTGAATATGTAATTTTAGAAATAGCAGGTTGCTCCTCATCTCTTTTTCTCCTGGCAATTTCCAAGCTTGCCATAATACCAATTGCTTTTGTATCTCCAATCCCATTAAACTTGTTAAAGTCCGCAATAGATAACCTCGAAAGCTTTGAAAAGTTATTATCAACAGAAGCTAATATTTGACGTGACAATTCAACCGCTGATAGTTGCCGGCTTCCTGAAGCTATAATAATTGCTAATAATTCAGTATCCGAATAAATCATAACGCCCTTTAGTTTTTATTTTTTCTCTGGGTCGACCATCTTCAGGCCAATGTTTTATGGCGTTCATCTGTTTCAGATAAATAGGTTTTGGGTAACTCTTATTTAAGTTAATGAAAATATCATTTCATACTGCGTGGTATGGTTATTGACATAGTGATTGTGAACAAAACCTAAGATAAACAAGGATAGCGAATCTATTTACGATTATTTTTGAAGTTCATTTGAAACCCGACATATGAAAACTATTGTATCAGCACTATTTATTGGATTATTCTCATTTTTAGCATCATCTCAAAGTGAAGATAAATACACCCTGGAGTCCTATTTAATTAATGATAAAAATTTAGATAAAAAAGTAGAAAGTGTATTTCAATCACTCAATGAAAATTCAATTATTGCTCAATTAATCATGCCAGCAGCTGGTCGACTAGGCCAACACAAAGACACAATAAAATCGTTATTGAGAGATCAATTGATTGGAGGGATTCTATTGTTAAACGGAACAAAAGACCAATTCACTAATTGGATAAATGAGTTTGAGTCAATGAACGTTATGCATCAAAACTTACCGTTCATGTATTCAGCTGATGCTGAGCCAAGCTTGGTTAATAGAAAAATAATAGGCTCAACACCTGTAGTAAAAGCAAATGCTATTTCTAGTTTGTTAGAAGTTTTAAAAGTAGCTGAAACCATTTCAAATGACCTTAATGAAATCGGAATTAATTACAATTTTGCACCAGTAGTTGATATGGCAAAAAACAAAACTGTTGGTTATCGTGGTTTTGGATCTAATCCTGGAAATATCGTTCCTTTTAGTAATGCCTTTATTAAAAAAACACAATCTAAAAACATTGTGGCAACAGCTAAACATTTCCCTGGGCACGGATTAATCTCTGGAGATACGCATAAAGCATTACAGGTAATTGATGGTGAATTAAAAGAATTGAAAAATTATCCTCCATTAATTGATAGCGGTGTGTTGTCAATTATGGTTGCCCATATTGCCGTTCAAAATAATTCTAAATTTAATACTAACGGAGCTCCTGCTACAGCATCTCGAGTAATTGTAAATGACTTGTTACGTGACAGCTTAGGCTTTAAGGGACTTATTATAACAGACGCTATGAACATGGGAGGAGTTATTAGATACCCTAACGCTTCAGTTAAAGCTATTGATGCAGGATGTGATATTTTATTAATGCCAAACAATGCACGTAAAGCTCATCGCGAAATTAAATTTGAATACACTGGTAATAGGGTGTTTAAGTCTCGTGTTGACGAATCTGTAAAACGTATTATTCGCATGAAAATATGTCTTGGGTTACTTTAATATTGACCGCTCTTAAAGCGAACCACAAGTTTTGTATACACATGTCAACTCAATTAATGTGGATTGTTTTAACTTAACTGAAACATTCTATTAATTTTGAGGTAATGTCAATAAATCAATTTCATTCTGTTACTAATTTATTCGACCCTATTGGGTTGGAGGAAATGGACAAAGTTCAACTGATGAACCGGATTGACACCAAATTTGTCTTTACAAATGAAAAACTTCTCGAATTACTACCCGTTCTCACAAAAGATTATTACATCTTAAAAATTGGGAAAAATCTTATTGCTCGCTATGAAAGTCTTTATTACGATAATGAATTAGTTAATTATAAAGATCACCATAGAGGAAGGCTTAATCGATACAAAATTCGCTATAGAAGATATGTCGACTCAAAAATAACCTTTCTTGAGGTAAAGCACAAAGTAAAAGGACGTACAGATAAGCGAAGAATCCCAGTGGATAAAATTCCTTTAGAATTATCTGATGAGCATTACGATTTTATAAAAACCGTGAATCCTGATTTTAATCGTCTCGAGCCTTCTCTAATGAATCGATTTAACAGAATTACCTTGGTAAGTAAAAAGTTTGATGAACGCCTAACACTTGATCTTGACTTGAGTTTTGAGTGGAAAGATGAAAAAAAGTTAATTGAAAACATTGTTATTGCCGAGCTAAAGCAAGGAAAATCGAATAGAACTTCTCCGTTTTACCAAATAATGAAAGACAATTACATTCGCCCTCTAAAAATCAGTAAATACTGCGTAGGGATTATTGACATGTACGGCAAAGAGAATGTGAAATACAATAGATTTAAGAAAAAATTATTAAAACTCACTAAACTACAACCAAATGCTTACTAACATTATCGTATTAGACTCTTTTACTGAAATATTGAAATGGTTTACTGAAATAGTCGACCTAAACCTTTTCAGTGATGATTTTTACAAATTACTTTTTAGACTCGTTGTCAACCTTGTATTTATGACGATTATTATTCGTTATCTATACTACCCTATCACAAAAAGAAAAGATTATTTATTTACATATTACCTGATTGGATTAATCACCTTTTTCCTTTGTTTTGCCTTGAAGAAACTAGACATTGGTACCGGAATGGGACTTGGGTTATTCGCCATTTTTGGAATTATCCGTTATAGAACGGATGCCATTGAAATTAAGGAAATGACTTATCTTTTCTTAATTATCGGTATAAGTGTTGTCAACTCACTAGCTTCTAAGAAAATTAGTTTAGCTGAAATGGCATTAATAAACGTTGCTATTGTTTCTGTTACATATGGCCTTGAGTATTTATGGTTGGTTAAGCATCTAACGCGTAAAACAATCATTTATGAGCGTATTGACCTAATTGTTCCTGATCGTCACGAAGAAATGAAGGCTGACATTGAAGTACGTACAGGATTAACTGTAAACCGTATCGATGTAGGAAAGATTAACTTCCTAGATGATACTGCTTCAGTAAAGATTTACTATTATGCAGACGAACAGGCTTTTTCAGACTATCATAACGACTAGCAATCAAAACTAAGTTAAATGCGAAAACTTCGGGTTCTTTTAATTCCATTCAGCTGGATCTATTGGATTACTGTTGCCATTCGAAACTGGCTTTTCACTATTGGATTAAAAAAATCAATTGAAATCCCGAAGAAATCCATTTGTGTTGGAAATCTTTCTGTAGGCGGGACTGGGAAAACTCCGCATGTTGATTTACTCGTTGAGCATTTCATTAAGCAAGGTATAAAAACATCTACTTTAAGTCGTGGATATGGTCGTTCTACTAAAGGTTTAAGAGAAGTTTTTAAATCAGATATTGCTGATTACACAGGAGATGAACCACTATTTTACAAATGCAAATATGATGAAAAAATTAACGTAGTTGTTGCAGAGAAACGCTTGGAAGGTGTACATTTCATCTCTACAAAGTATCCTAAAAATCAATTAATTATACTTGACGATGCATTCCAGCATCGCACAGTAAAAGCAGGATTAAACATTATCATAACAGAATATAATCACCGCTTCACGAAAGACTTTATATTGCCAGTAGGAAATCTAAGAGAAAGTAAATATGGTGTAAAAAGAGTAGATATAATTATTGTTAGTAAATCACCAGAGCTATCGACATCAGAGCTATCAAGAATCAAATCAGAATTCGATTTTGATCCAAAAAAAATCTTCTTTTCGAGTATTACTTACGAGCAATTAAAACCATTTAACGATATTCAGAAAGGTGTAATTAAAAACGTGCTTTTAGTAACTGGTATCGGGAATCCTACTCCATTAATTCAACATCTGGAAAAGGATTATTCCGTAACTCATTTGAAATTCAAGGATCATCATCTATTTACACAACATGATATCAAGAATATTCATGAAAAATTTGATACTTTTGTTAGTGATAATAAAATTATTGTTACAACGGAAAAAGACTATATGAGACTGAGAAATCTCAAATGGTTAAATGGCGATAATGACAATTGGTATTATCAACCTATAAAAACAGAAATAAACGAACGACAAAAATTTAATATTCTTATAGACAATTATGTTAACGAAATTTAAAGAGTCAACAGCTTATATACAATCAATAACTAAGGTAAAACCAAGTGTTGGAATCATTTTAGGAACTGGCCTTGGTGGATTAGTTAAAGAAATCAATATTATTGACGAAATTAATTACGAAGACATTCCACACTTTCCTATCTCCACGGTTCAGAGTCACTCTGGGAAATTAATTTTCGGAGAACTTGGAGGAAAACATGTGGTTGCCATGCAAGGAAGGTTCCATTTCTATGAAGGATATACTATGAAGGAATGTACTTTCCCAGTTCGTGTAATGAAGTTTTTAGGAATTGAGCGTTTGTTTTTAAGTAATGCCTCAGGTGGTGTCAATCCTGATTTTGAAATTGGTGAAATCATGATTATTGATGACCACATTAACTTATTCCCTGCACATCCACTAATTGGAAAAAACTTAGATGATTTAGGTCCAAGATTTCCAGATATGATGAATACTTACGATTCAAAAATGATTACTCTTGCAAAAACTATTGCTAATGAAAATAACATTCGCGTATCTACCGGTACTTATGCAGGGTTAACAGGGCCAACACTAGAAACTCCAGCAGAATATAAATACATTAGAGCAATTGGTGCTGATACTGTAGGAATGTCGACAATTCCTGAAGTTATTGTCGCAAGACATATGGAAATACCTTGTTTCGCTATTTCTATCATTACTGATTTAGGTGTTCCTGGTAGAATTCAAGAAACAAGTGTTGAAGACGTTATCGCTGTAGCGAACAGGCAAGAGCCAAAGATGACGATTATTATGAAAGAACTTATATCAAGAGTATAATCTATGTCTCCAGAAATCAGAGATAAATATCAGGTAGTAATTGGACTTGAAGTCCATGCTCAAATGCTCACGAAGAGTAAAGCATATTCTTCAGATGTTAATGAATTTGGTTCAACACCGAACAGTAACGTCAGTGTTGTAACAATGGGACACCCAGGAACTTTACCAAAGATGAACCGTAAAACAATTGAATTTGCGATTCGCTTAGGGTTAGCTTGTGAGTCTGATATTGCAGAACATCAAAATTTTGCACGTAAGAACTATTTTTACCCCGATTTACCAAAAGGATATCAAATCACACAAGATTTGACCCCCATCTGCACAAATGGAAACGTATATATTAAAGATGATGAAGGCAAGGAAAAAGCCATTCGTTTGACGCGTATTCATATG
>Ga0115004_10002260_pt1 | contig 15820 bp, 10 predicted proteins | sample ArcticOcean_MG_C_10_FD_88737 | JGI IMG/M metagenome (GOLD analysis project Ga0115004, IMG submission 88737) | Marine microbial communities from western Arctic Ocean - ArcticOcean_MG_CB11_90 | ecosystem: Environmental > Aquatic > Marine > Oceanic | place: Arctic Ocean: Canada Basin | collected...
CTAGTGTCTTAGTCTTAGGATGACACGCCACGCACTCTGCGCTACTGTTCTCGTTGATTATATCTCCCGTATTTTTATACAACGCGCTTTTATCATCATCGTCCAATTTTTGAATAATCACATAAAACGTCTCATCACTTTCCCAGCAAAACTGCTTGATCTCGCCAGTACTCATCGAATCTTTTAAAGAGTCAGCGATTTCAAACTCGTTCGTTAAATTTCTCTCGAGCATAGTTCCGCCATTGCAGACGTCATAAAACTCTATTTCATTCGCTAGAACGATAGCGCAAACGTCTTCGCTAGGCCTCAAACTCACAATAACTATCGGTCGCGGTTTACAATCATCTTCATCATCGCAATCATCATCTGTCACCAAACGCGTCAATATCCCTTCCGTTATCACTCTCTCGCTTTCGCTCTGATCTTTCTGCTCGATCAAATCTCTCGCAATCGAATCAACCGCTCCAGTAAAAACCGCTCCTCCCCTACCCCTGTTCGAATAAGGATCGCAATGCACTACTATACCATTTCTCGAGCTCACTGATATCGTCCTCCTCGTCCCTCGCAAACTGACCGTATCTCGCCCTGAATCATCACTGGTCGCGTCACGAACTCCCCTTTGTTTACCTGCCGACCCAGCCGATGAGAACACGAACGGTCCGACCGTAGCCTCCGCGTTCCGTGCACTACGCACGTTCAGGACATATTTCATTCGCTCTGCTCTGTCCCTACTGTGGTCTTTCAGTCTTTCAGAGAGAAAGTTTTAAAGAGTGGTGCGAATCACGAGACGAACGAAAACAATACAACGAGCAGAAGTGGTAGCGGTAGTACTAATTCTCACTCTGATTCTCTTTTATTGGTATCGGTGTTCGTAGTACTGCGACGAGTAGTACTAAAATTGTCCTATGACAGTAAACGATAAATTTCTAAAGCCGATGAAGAAGGGAAAAGTGCGAAACCTCTTTTTTGATTGAAATCCGTTTTCGCTTCAATTTCTTTGGAATCACAAAAAACGCACTCATTAATTAATTAATTAATCATAGGCGAAAGTTTCGTGAACATATTTGATCGCTGGTATCAAAAGAAAACTCTCTTCTTAATCTTTCTCTTCTTAATCTCTCTCTTGCTCGCTCTGTAGAGAGGGTTTGAGAGACGTTTAATTTTATGAGAAGGAAGGAGGGAAGTAAAAGGTAATATATACGTACCGGTAAGTGAAAAGAAGTGATCGATGAGGAGTATGATTACGAGCACGTCGATGGGAGATAGTAATAGTAATGATGTAGATGACGCAGAGCTGAAGAATGCATCGACAACAGCAACGACAATACGAAGAGGAAGAGATATTATTAAGAAGAACGACGGAACGTACTTAGTAGGGGAAACGAAAGAGTCCTGGGACGTTGACTCGAAGAAGTATGAACTGGTAGAGATTTTAGGGATCGGGTCATACGGTACAGTCGTCAAAGCGTACGATTGTGAACTTGAAACATACGTAGCATTGAAACGAATAGCGAACGCGTTGTATTCGAAACAAAACGCGAAGAGGACTTTGAGAGAGATCGTCGCCTTGAACAGAGTGAGTCATCCGAACGTCGCGGAGTTGTTAGACGTATTCGTGAGACCGGCGCAGACTGGGGCGAGGAAGTTCATTAAAGGGAAGTTCGTGTGCAAGAGCTTGGACGTGTATTTATCGTTCGAATTAGCCGAGGGAGGGGATTTGTACGATTTACGAGGGCAGTTAGATGGCGAGGAAGTTAGGAGTTTCATGAAACAGTTAGTGAGCGCCGTTGGATATTTACACGAGAATCGGATTTGGCACAGAGATTTGAAAAGCGCGAACGCTTTGTTGGGGAGGCAATTTACAAAGACCGAGGGGGGAAGGGTGATTAAGATTTGTGATTTCGGGAGTGCTAGAGGGGCGCCGCCAAGAGGCGGGTGGCGAGAGAGCGAGCACGGGAGAAATATAAACGACGTCGGTCGATCGCAACAATGGACTGATGACGACTCAGAGGAAGACGACGAAAACAACGAAAAAATGTGCGATATAGTTGAAGATTCACCGCAAAATAAACGTTCCAAGAAGAATAGTTACGCTAATGCGAATTTGACCGGCGTCGTCGCTACTCCTTGTTATCGCGCGCCGGAAGTTGTGATGAATTCGGGTAGTGGAGCGTATACCGCGGCTGTCGATGTTTGGTCGTTAGGGTGCATCTTCGCCGAGTTATTGCGAAGAGAAATGCATTCGGCGAGCGCGTTGACACCGAAGCTACACGTCCAACCGTTATTCCAGTTTGACGATGAGTTTGCAGAGTTCCAAACACCTAGGACGCTTGAAAAGATCGAGAGCGACGACAGTCGCAGAGCTGCTCAATTAGATAAATACTTTGATACGATTGGAACGCCTGGATGGTTTGATATCGAAAGCCTATCGTCTGATAAATGGCGTAAGTACTTATCGAAGATGGCTGGGCGATCTGGGATGTTGCAGCAAATTTTCTGCGGCGTAGACGCCGATGCCCTGGATTTACTGACTAGGATGCTCGCGTTCGATCCTAGACGACGTCCGACATGCGAAGAGATTGCGTACCACGCATACTTTACGAAAGACTTGAATAGTAAAAATAAATTAGACGCAACAACAGAAGAAGAGCAAAAAAGACGCAATTTATTATCAGAAAACGTTTCGAAAATGAACTTGGGAGAAAACGACGAGAACGAGAACAAGAACGACTACCATGGTGGAGGAACAAAACTTATATTCACGCCAAGTGATGAGATAATCCCCGAAGTTTCCCCTCGATCGCGTTCAAAAAAGCTCTTTTGCGAACATCGCCACCCCGGCGATGCGCTCGCGGCTCTAGAAAAAGCTTTCGAAGACGCCAACGAAGTCAACGCCGCCGCCGCCGCCGACGACGACGACTGGTCGGACATATACAAAAAGCTCTTCGAAAGCGAGATTGAAATCGGCAAAGTAGAGAAACAAAAAAGATTCAGTAGAACGTATAGCAACGCGGACCTATTCAACGAGCGCTTCGGTTGTGTTTCCAACGCCGATAAAAACAAACCGCCGCGAGAAGAAGTACAAACGCAACGCCCGCTCACTGCCTTGTTCCCGACAATTTTCCGTCGCGAGCCCGCAAAAGAGTACACGGGAGACACACCAAAGCTCCCAGAAGACGACGCCGAAGACGCAAACGTCGGCACGCACATCGGCAGCTGGGGAGCGAGAGACCGCATGTCCGATTGGACCGCGCAATCCAGTCGCAGCGATGCCGAAGATAAAGATAAAGAATACACCGGCACGTGGGGTGTCTCTGCTGCACCCGGTTCGCAACAAATGCGCTAGCACTATCCGATTTAATCCTATTCATAAAATAGTTTTATTGCCTGCTGGAATACTCAAATTCGCTCTCAAGGCATCGTCTCCAAAAAATCAAGAAAATAATATTTCCGTTTGTTACCAAATTACTTCAAAAGATCTCTTAATCGCGCTTAAATTAATTAATCGACTTCGTTTAAAAGCAAAGAAACGAGCCACAGCTGCTGATAATCATGGCAAAAGGACAGAAGAAAGCGCAAAAGAAAAAAGCCGCTAAAGCCGCGACTTTGACCGCGATTGCTCCCGCTCAACCTACCGCTGAATCCTCTGAAACATCCCATCGGGCCATAGCCGTTCCCCTTGCCGAACAAAAACAGAAAACGGAGTTAGAGAGACTCGTTTCGTTCCCGACGCCGACGAAATCGAACGGGAAAGATTTGATGACGCAGGAGAAGACGCCTGAGTACGTATGGAAGGCGGCGTATGCCCCAGGCAGTGCGTGGGCGGACCAAACCGATTCCGATATGTATAACAGATCGCGAGAGCGAAATAGCAATAAAACGCCTACTGTGATGGGGAAAAACGGAGACGAGAGGAGTGCGAAGAAGCTTTCGATGACTCCAGGCGATGATAACGCTAGCGATTCACCGGTGAAGATGACAGAGATGAGTGTGGGGAAGATAGATGAGGTTGTTCGAGAGCAGACGAATGCGTCGCCGGTGACAAGCGTTGCGGATAAAGCTACGCGAGCGCCGTCTCCGTTGAGCGCGACGTCGAACAAGTTTGCGCTGCGCGAGCCTGCGACGGCGCCGGCTCAGCAGCCAGATGTTGCGCGTGCACCTACGCCACCTCGTGCGGTTGTACCAACGCCAAAGGCTCAACCAGCTGCTACTACTGTTGCGACCGCTGCTACTACTACTACTACTACAACTAATATCAGTGCCGCGAAAATCCCAACGCCGAAGAAATCATGCCGAGAACGCACGTGCACGCCAGCTAAAGACAAGTTAGAGAACAACCCGGTGATAGCGGAAATCGTCCGCGAACGCGAACAAGCAGCTGAAGTGAAGAAAAAGCAAGAAGAGAAGAAAAATAGAGCACCTACGGCCGCGGAAAAAGCTTTAGAGAACTTGAAGGAAAATAAGATTGCAGCGATTGGGATTGGAGCTATGGCTATTGCGTTTTTGTTGAAGAGAATCGGCGAAGCACAAAAAACGAAAGCGTAAAATAATAGATACTATATCTAATAATAATAATAATACTTACTATTAAATAATTAAGCTTCGACATCGGTATCTTCAATTGTTTTATTCACCGCGCTTTCTTTCGCCTTTTCTGCTTCTACTTTCCAATCGACGAAATGAACCATCGTCGCCAAAGACGAACCACTCGCAATCACGCCAGCCGTTAATCCAATCCAAACACCTCTCACTCGTAAACTCGTAGCAAAAGCTAAAGAGGTTCCTAATGTGACTCCTACTCCCCAAAGCGCGCACATGTTGGTTAAAGCTAATATGCGTTGTCTACCGCAAGCGCGCAAGACGCCGTTGCAAATGCCTAACAAGGCGTCAAAAACTTGAAACGTCGCCGCGAGAGGAGCCAATTTCACAACCAAATCTGCAATTTCGTGATCGCCGTCAGTATACAAGTTTCCAATATGTCTAGCGAATATTGATATAAGAATCGAAGTTAATACCATCCACGCTAAACCGACTGAAATATACATTCTCGCCGCCGTATGCGCGATATTTGGTTTATTCATTCCAAGCAAATTACCGACGCGAATCGAAGCCGCGATTCCAAACGCCATCGGACCAGTCATGAAACTCAACCCACATACAGATAACAACGCGTTGTGCGCATCCAACTCTAACATACCGAGCATGGACGTAGTGATAACGGTCACTTCGAACGCCCAAGCTTCGCTGGCTAACATTAATCCGCCGTGAAAACTTAAATTCGCTGCTCTCATGAACATCTTCTTTGTTATTGCCTTTTTTGCTTCGATCCATTCCGTTATCTCTATACGGCGTTGTTCATGCGTTTCATAATAGCTCGAACCGACGCTATATATAAATAAAAAACATAAATTCGCGAATCTCGAAATCGTCGTCGCAATTGGCGCGCCTTGTAAACCCATCCCGAGCTCGTGTATGAACAACTGATTTAACCCAATGTTCAACATTAAAGTCAAAAAACTCGTAATTCCGACTGGATTCACCCTCCCCTGCATTTGTAAATACTTTTGATACACTAACGCCCAGGACATGAACCATAACCCGGGGAACAAAATCACGCACGCGCGACCAACCTCTCTAGCGATCGCATCCGACCTCTTCAGAACGTTCTTCACGATAGCCTCGGATGAGAACAAAAACGCCGCAGCAGGAAAACACGCCACAGAGACGACTGCAAAACATACAATCGTCCACGACTTCACGGCTCTCGCGTCGTTCGCTCCGTGCGCTTGACTCGCCAAAGTATCCATCGCCGAAGTTAACCCGGCAAGGAAATACCAACATAACAGGAACAACACGGTAAACAAGCTCCCAACGGTCATCTCGAACCTCCCTAATCTCCCGACGAAGATCAAATCCGCGGCTAACATAACTTGTTGCGAACCCATTTGCAGCACTATTGGCCACGTCAATCGAATCAGCTCCTTCAATTCGATTTTTATGATTTCTTTCGTTACGACGTAGGACTGTGATTCTTCTTTCTCATCGCTACCATACACATTCATCATCGCGGTTCCTTTTCCTCGAGATTCTTCTTTCGCGTTCGTTGCTATTTCGTCGTTCATTTCTTTTTCCTTATTATCGATGCTACTATACTTTCTACTCCCTGTGTCTTGATTTACGGAAACTCTGTTCTGCCGATGAATCCACTTTTGTTTATGAATATATCCACAGAAATACTCGATCGAACGCGCGAGTGCTAAACTTGCGCGCTGCGTGCGTGGACACTCACACACTCTCTCTCTCTCTCTCTTCGACTTTTCGTTCGATCTTTAATTTCCCCTCTCTCTCTCTTCAACTGCCGCGCTTTATCCAAAGACTGATTCTTTCCTATGTTATAATTTCGGCATAAACTAATTTTACTGAAATAAAACCCTAAACCCTAAAACAGACAACTGCTCATTCACCATTGGTAACTCGTTCTCGTTCCTGATCTATCGCGAGTATATCGGTCCATTAAAGTTTTGCCCATCGCGTACTGCGAGACATTTTAGGTCATGAAATCGCGCACTCATCGCAGTTCGTACTGACGTCGCAAATAACTCGTTTATCGTAATCTCTCGCACACATATCGGTCCAGTAAAGTTTTACCTCGTCGTGGACCGCTCGGACGTTCTGTGCCATCGCGTAGATGAGCACGCGAGATGCCGCTTGAACAGACGCTCGAAGAAAGAGAAAGTTCAGGCAAAGCCATGAGAACGAGTCGATCGTTCAGGACGAGCTCTTTACTGCTCGGACTACTCGTACTTCTCTCGTCGCTCAGAGCGCTCGTTCAAGCAAAGCCAGGGCAGGGGGAAGCCGCAGAGGAGGCGCGAGATATCTGGATAGGGCAAAAGAAGGTCACGACTGCGAATGAGGAGGAGCGATTAATGGAAACGAAGACGATTAAAAGGGACTTGAAGCGCTTTGAGGCGAATTGCGACGCTCTGCTTGGAGATCATAAGACGCGATGGTTACGGTTATACGAGACGAACGAACGCGTGTTAACGATTGATGCTTCGTGCTCGTATAACGCGAACGGGATCGGGAACGTCCTGGGTGATTTCTTAGCGTGGTTTGCGTGGGGAATGTATAGCGATAGAGCCGTTTACGTGCGGTTTACGGATTGTGATGTGGATGAACACGACGCTTTTGTGAGTACGCGCGCGAGCAAATTTAGGGAGAATCGCGAGATAAAAAAGAAGCAGTTTATGAAGGAGAGGAAGAACGATGATGTGAATAAAGAAGAAGAGAACGAACCGATGATAAGTAATAAGAAAGTTGATCGATTGACGAGGAAGCTTTTACAGGATAATAATAATTTGGATTTGACGGGTGCGAGAAGGAAAAAGCAAATGCTCGGAAAGCTCGAGAATCGACACAGAGAGGAAGAGCAGGAGGAGAAGAGAAATCCTAATTCCGAAACGCACGAGGAAATGGTAAAACGTCATGAAAACGAGCGCCATGAGATCCAAGAAGAGGAAATGGCTTTGCAAAAATCAATGCGTGACTCCGCTTTGGACGGTTCAGGATCGGCATCGAGCGTATATGAATTATCGCAAAAACAACGCAATAGAATCCATGATTTTGAAAAAGATCGACACGAGCTCGCAGAGAAACGTTTACATGAACTTCGACGAGTAGGAGGTCCAAGGCCAAAAGTTATGCAAGAACTGGAAAAGAGCGAAAAAGATTTGGCGATGATATCGGCGAATATTGCCGGTGCCGATCACGCCATGCCGCCAATTGATATAGACGAGCTTCCCGTCGCGTCTGGAATTGTTGAAGATGTGCCAGATTTTGGTAAAGATCTACCTAATACTAATAATGAAGACGAAGAAGAACTTTCGTTATCATCAGATGAAATGGCCTCTTCTGCAGTGGATGATGACGTAGCTGAGTTGTCTGAAATTCCACCGTCTTCATCTGAGTCTTTAGAAATTGAACGCAAAGAGCACGAAGAGGCGGATCGTAAAGCGATTTTCGAAGAAGAGGACGAAGATCGCCTATTTCGCGAATTAGAGCACGAGGGAGAAGACAAAGATTGGAATTTCTTGAACGAGGATGTAAATCATAAATCGACGTGTAAAGATAAAGCGAGAGCGATGGCATGTAAAGACCGCGCTAATATGGGTTTATATTATCAGCTTCCTGAGGGGAAATCCTGGAATCTCGACACTAAAACGCGAAAGAGAATATTCGAAGCAATCGGTCGCGGACCAAAGCAAATTTTTGCACCAGATGATTTCTCAAAGTCAACAAATGCGACGTTTAAAATGTTAGAGAACATGCTCATGAATGCTCATCCTTGGATTGAAATAAGCTTGCACGAATCAGAGTCTAATCACGGATTAATTCCTGGAGCCATGCGAACGTGCGCAGAGGAAAATGGCGGAGAAGCTTCAGGCGCTGGCGAAAAATCATGCGCAGATGTTGGTCAAGCAGTGATTGGATTAGGGTATCTCCGTTTAGCGAAAAAGCTCGAGGCAAAGCTATTCAACGAGCCAGTCGAAGGTTCTCCTGAATTTTATAACTCGGCGACTTATGCCACTTACGAAGAAGTTTTGGCACATCAGAAAATTCGTGGTTGCCTTTTTCACTTGACGTCAAGACCGACTGAGCGTCTTGCGAGTGTATTGATGCCATACATTAATAATTTTGATAACTACGATGCAATAGCAGGGGTTCACATAAGAACCGGTGATTGGAGAGACGAAGATGAAATTTCTTCGTTGGACAAACCAGATAGCCAAGGTACATTTGAACAAAAGTTGAATAACATCGACGAGCTTCTAAAAAATGCCGGCACAAGTATCGCGAAATTGAAAACAGGCTCTCCCGAAAGTCGTTTTTCTGCGTTTAATAATTTGATAAAAAAAGGTGGCTTCACGCGAACGAACGCTGATTCAGTCGTACTTAAAGCGTGTCCGAAAATTAATGGTGATTATTTCACCCTCGGAAAAGATTCCGACGCAGGATTAGCTCCGTACTTTACATGCGCTGGAAGAGCTGCACAAAAAGCGGCGACGGATCGTGTGGACGAAGGTAAAGCTGCAAAGTTTGCGTTGTACGTTTCTACAGACTCGCCGTATATTAAAAAATTGACGTCAGAGTTAAACGCACTTAAAGATATTGTTATCGGTTGCATTGGGACTTGTGAATTTCATCACGCGAATCACGCCGCCGCTGCTACTCATTTATTTGATCCCGAGTTCGATGACGATGTCTTGAGTGATGATAATTACGATGATCATACTGAAGAAGAAGAAAAATCTAAAAAGAGCGATAATAGAGGATTGAACGAGAACTCAAACGATCCTTTTATAATGTCTTTTGTGGATGCGTACATTCTAGGATTAACGGATCATAATATTCAGGCCACTGCGTCGACGTTTGATATGGTCGCTCAAAGAGGGTTCGGTCACGGAGGCGTCCCGCAAAACTTAGAAAACAACGGTTTTACTTTACAAGGAGTCGGCAAGCCATGGTCTAATAAACATTTACCGATTTGTGAGGCTTGCGGCTTGGAAGGGGATTGGTCAGAAGAAATGCGTAATAAAGGGTCTCTGTGTCAATTGACCATACAGGCGATTTTAGGTGTTGCCGATGATAGTAAATTTGCTAAAATGTTCCCGTCGAAATCATCATCTTCGACTGAAGATGATGTAAACGAAGATGATGCTACCGTAGTAGCAGAAGAAGCAGTAAAAGTAGAAGAGAAACTGACGCCCTCCACTGCTGATTACACGTTCGGAGGCGCGCACTTAAGGCTTTCGAACGGTGAAGAGAAAGTGACAAAGAGAGGAGGGTTCGGCGATAATAGGAAGATTGAGACTGTTAAAGAACGCCGCAACCGCATTAAAAAAACGTCCATGGAAGCTAAAGTTGATGAACAACCGACCGAAGAAGTTAATGATGAAAAGGAAGCAACAGAAACACGGATGGATAATGAACCGACCGAAGAAGTTCAAGAAGTAGGAACTAGCAAAATCGATGAAACTGAAGTTGATATATCAGAAGCAGCCGTCGCAGTTGAAGAACAAGGAGAAGGAGAAGAAGAAAAAGAAAAAGAAGAGACCGAGCGCGTCTCAGCAGCCGAGGAGGAAAATCGCAGGGGAGACGACGACAAAGAAGTAGAAGTAGAAGAGCAAGCTCTCGAAAGAGAAATTGAGCGAGTCGAGGAAGAGGTGGTGAATCCGCTCGGGGAAAATTCGCCGCTCGAAGACGAACAAGGAGAAGAAGATGAAGAAGTTCCATTAGAAGAATTACAAGGAGATATCGATATCGATAATGGTGATCCTGTTCTCGCAACGATTTCAAAGCTCGACGAAGACGAGCTGATGTAAGTAATTACATCATAAAGAATGATTAAGGCGTATTTTATATTAAAATTATACACACATAGTAAACATAGTAAACATAAAGAACATATCATCGCATTCGCAATAAGAACGAACTGAAGCCACACATAACATAGTTACGCCTTCTTCAAGCCCTCTAGAGCTTCCTTTGCCTTCTTTTCGAGCTCGCCGTTCATTTGCATCTTCGCGATCGTCATCATTTTGTCCATGATTTCCGGTCCATGTTCAGCTATTAATTTGTCCGCCTGTTCCTTAGACATCGTCATCACGTTCTTCACCGCATCCGAGTCCTTCGCCTTCGCCATGAACAACTTAACATCCGCCGGTAAGTTCGCTAAATGTTTATCGAGTATCTTCTCGTATTTCAAAAAATATGGCTTAACCAGTCTGTTAAATAAATCTTTGGATTGAATCGGCCCATCGAAGAGCAACGAAAAGTATAACACGGCCTTGACTTCGGCCCATAACGGGATCGGATTCACGGGAAAGTACGAATCATACGCCGTTATTAGCGAATGTACCACCCAATACATTAACCTGTTTTATTGTTTAATAGAGATAGAGATAGAGTTGGAGTTTGTTAGTTTTTGGTTTCCAATTCAATTTTGAATTTTGCCGTACCACTTAATGTCATCTTCGGGTTCAACCGATACAAGTGCTTTACACGAACAATACGGTGCGTACGTACAATTGAGTATGTTAATTATTCTGTTCGTGATGAATCCTAACATCTTCGCTGGTTCGTTATAGAGTGAGTGTGCGAGGGAGGGAGAGGGGTATTTTGTGTTTGATTTTATTCTCTTTTGTGTTTTGTCTTTGCTGCTGATGGTCTCCTCGTTCCTTTCCAATGCGCGCCAGAAAAAATATCACAACAGAGTCAAATACAACGTAGTAAACATAGAACGAATAAGAAAAATGATGCGGAAAGTAGCCGAAAACGTGCAGAAAAACACGCAGCGTAATCTCTCAATCGTACGTAGTAACTTTCACGTTCGCACGGATCTCTCTCACTTTGCTTATTATTCACGTCGCGTCGTTTTTATATTTAAGCGGAAACGGGGCACGGATTTAGGGAGAGAAACGAAACATTTTATTGAAACGGAAACTGACCGAGATTGTTTACTTAACAGAGAAATTTCGCAGCCGCGGCGACTGCGACGGATGATGCAAAGTATCAGGTATGTATCGATTGTTGTTGATTTATGGTTTTATGTTCGGATCGCGTTGTTTTTGAGCGCGCGCGAAGATTATTTTCTTCTAAATCTCTCTCTCTCTCTCTCTCTCTCTCTCTTGGAATCGATTCAAATCATTCTTTGTCATCATCAACTGACTAACCAACTCATTAATTTCTTAAATAGCCACCGTTGAAATTATTCGGTACCGCTGCTCGATATGCGTCGGCTCTATACACGGCTTCGGCGAAGAAATCTGCATTGGCGGCGGTTGAAACCGAACTCAAGCAAATAATTGCGCTCGCAAACGCGGACAAAAAGTTTAAACAGTTCATGGAAGATCCAACGATGGCGAGGAAGAAGAAGCTCGCCGGGTTAGAAGAGTTTTGCAAGGGTGGGAAGTTTACAGAGACGACGTCAAATTTTGTGAAAGTTGTTGGCGAGAACGGTCGATTGAACGAATTAGAGAAAATTGCAGAGTGCTTTGAAGAGTTATGCATGGCGTCTAGGGGCGAAGTGAAAGCCGTGGTGACTACGGCGGAGCCTTTAGATGCGCAGACTTTAGCTGAAGTAACAGATGCGTTGAAAGGACACGTTCCTGCGAACGCCAAGGTCATTGTGAGTACGAAGGTTGATCCAAGAATCGTTGGCGGAATGACCGTCGGCATTGGAGAAAAATATTTAGATTTATCGTTGCTCTCGCGAATCCAAAAGATCGAGCAGTTGATTGGAAACCCGATCTGAATACCATAAATCATAATAACATATGCGTTGCGTGCGTGTCTGTATCCTGTAAATAATTCTAGTTTTGAAATCGTAGATTTAATTTAAATATTATACAAAATATTCGCTACTGATGATGGTACAACAACTATAAAGTACACTCTTAAGTAGTACCGGTACAACTTCTTTTCTCTCTTTCTCCTTATGAACAACAATTTCTGGACACGAAACTTCTACCTTCATTGTTATCGCGAGCTTCGCTCAAATTCACGCTCCTAGTATTACCCCTAGATCTACCTCCGCTCGGCCCGTCTTTCAAAAGCGAAGGCGTTTCCACGATCGCTTGCAAAAGTTCGTCGAATATCTCCTTCACGCTAATCCTCGCCTTCGCCGAACATTCGAGAAACAAACATCCGTTCTTTTTCGCAAACGCCATACCTTCCGCCTTCATAACCGCTCGTTCACTCTCTTTATCGCACTTATTCCCAACAACTATCTTCACCGCATCCGCAATAGTCGAATACATATCGACTTCCTTCTGCCAAACTTCTTCTACGCTATTAAAACTTTCCTTATTCGAAATATCGTACACGAAAACAACGCCTTGCGCGCCGCGATAGTACGAACTCGTTAAAGTCCTGAACCGCTCCTGACCAGCCGTATCCCACACGGTCAATTTAACCTTTTTCTTGTTCACCGTTAAGTACTTGAGCTTGAAGTCCACACCGATCGTTGGCGCCAGGTCTAGATCTGAATCCTCTGTCGCGTCTATGAATCTGAACAAAAGGGACGATTTTCCTACACCGGAATCTCCGACCAACAAAATCTTCACGAGATGTTCGTATTCTTGCCCTATTTCTTGATTCGCGCTCATCTCTCACTCTCTCTCTTAAACCAGTGGTGAGATTCGCTAAAATATACTTCTAGCTCTTTTTGGCCACAGAAGTTGTTTGTAATTAATTCTTCTTAATCTTAATCACTCTCTCTCTCTCTTCGTTCAAAAAGTTTAATACCAGCGGCTTTGGTTTTTGTTCTGGACGAAGATAATAAAAGTGATTTATTAAATACGCGTACTTAACGAGACGAATCTGAAGAATGAAAACGTTTTGATGCTGATGGAATTTTTCTTTTGGAAACGAAAAAAAACGGATCATCGAAACATTAGAGCGCGATAATTTTTAATAACTTAAACAATAAATACAATAAAACAGAGTTAAATAAAAAAAAATGCCGTACGCACAAGAATCGTTCATGCGCACGGCCATGCGCGAGGGGAAGAAAATGTGGCCATTCGTAGCCGGTTTGGCTTTAGTTGGAACCGCGGTGACATTTGTCACCGCAGGGATCACTGAGAAGGATAAAAAGGCTTCGAAGTTCTTACATCCTGGGGGGGCGCATTAGGAGCGCTAGCGCGAGGGAGAAAAGAAAGCGATGGGAAGATTTTTGCGTGTGTGTGTGTGTGTGTGTGTGATCGGTCGATGGGCGATCTTATTATGTCTTTCGATTGAACTCTTTTAGGAAGTTTGATGATTATGAAATTTAGAGACCTACCTCGCTCTGTTTTTGATATGGATTGGGAGAGAGGCAGAGAGAGAAGTTTGTTTGTAAAATAGAAAATAATAGTAATAAATAATATCCAAAGTCGCGAACGATGGTTTAAAAAATCATTCCAATGCTATTACAAGTGCTGTAGTTTTGTACCTATCTTTAGTGCTATTTCTTCTTTTTATTTGTTCTTCTCGAGATTTTTGATGATCTTATTCCTAATCGCGGTCAACTCCTCGGTACCTTCGATTTTTGCGTAGTGTTTCAAGATCAACTCTAAACAGTTTGGCGGTAACGAATGTAAACCGGGCTTATCCTTTTGCTCTTGCGTCATGGTTTCAAAATTTCTGTTTGCTTGTAAGACGATACCCTTTTTTATGGTGATATCGTTCGGTACAGAACATCCGTAAATTCCTCCTCCGCCTCCCAAGAGCGACATGCGCCCGTTTCTATTACGTCTTCCAGGCGACATTATTGGCGAATGAAGATGTTTATACTTATCATAAATAATTCCCTTTTGAATTTTCTCAACGATGCGTTTCGATTTCCTCGCTTTACCTTCTGGGGGAGGGGGCGATAATTCTCTATCAGAATCTTCCGGTAAACCGGCTTCGCGTTGTAATCGTTCGGCTTCTCGACCTCTTTTTTGCTCTTTGCGTAACTCAGCCTCTTTCGCTTTCTTTTCTCTAACCGCTCTCGCGTCTTCCCAGCAAAATTCTTCGCCTTGCGGTTTTTGTTCTAAAGTTAACTTTTCAAATCTACTCAAAACTCTCTCTCGGCCTCCGGCTTTTTCTTCAACCCAACACTCGGGGATTTGGTCATCGCGCAAAGTCCCGCTCTCTTTTTCTTTTTCAACCTCCGTATCCGATTCGTCTTCGTCTGCTTGCGAATCGTACTCTTCATCTGAAGAATCCATTTGATGGCCATCTAATCTTAAGTTACGTAAATCTGGCGGTTTTCTCCTATGCCTCATCTCGCATAACAAAAACGTTTGCACGATCAACTTGAACGCTGGCGATTGATACGCGTGATGTTTATTCGGCGCCCAATCAAACCATTGACACTTTTTCGGTTTCGCCGCGTTCTTTGAAATAAAAAATTCTAACGAATCCGGCCCAGTAAACAACTCTGGATGGTCAAAAAATAACGCGCCTATATTCTTCACGACTTCATCCGTAGTCGTTTCTTGGTTCCTGAATTTAATCAACATCGTCAATAGAGCTCTATAGGGTCGTTCATCTTTACTATAAATCTCTCGAATTCGTTTCAACAAATTATATCCGCCATTGATTGTCGGCTGGTTCAATGGTTGCTCTTGTTTCGCCGAATCTTCCATCGGTTTACTGCTAAAACGTTGCTGTTGTTGTTGTGTTTGCTGCTTAAAAATTGTTTTGGTTTGTTAGATTTTTCTCTCTCAAAAACTCACTTTAAAATTCAATTAAAAAAGATTTGTTGTTGTTGTTGTTGATCAGTAAACGCGCGCGCGCACTAAAACAGAACACGCGTAGAAAATAAAATCACTCACCTGTGCACTCGGTATCGCGTGTCTCCCATATTTATGGGCCTAAATCAGTGCGAGGAAGAGGAGAAAACGTGAATAAGAAGACCGGGTCCTGCGCCTGTTCAAATATCTTCTGCTTTTAAGTTTTGTGTACGCGAGCGAAAAGAAAACCCAAAATCTCGGCTTTAGCAGCAAACAGAGAGAAGAGAGAAGGGACCAAAATGCTATCATCGATAAATGAAACAAAAACGTACATCGGGTAAGAAGCAATTAAACCCATCTAACAAATCATCGTGTCCATTTAATAATTTCCTAATCCTTACTACTACTGCACCTGTATCGAATCTGTTTTTTTGTTTTATTCATAGCAGAAGAAGAAGAAGAAGAAGAAGAAGAAGAAGAGAATGAGCCGTTATCCAATATTTTGAACTATACAAGCTAAAAAGGAATCGTACAATCTGAACGAATAGAATCGCGCGAAC
>Ga0115004_10002263_pt1 | contig 15813 bp, 15 predicted proteins | sample ArcticOcean_MG_C_10_FD_88737 | JGI IMG/M metagenome (GOLD analysis project Ga0115004, IMG submission 88737) | Marine microbial communities from western Arctic Ocean - ArcticOcean_MG_CB11_90 | ecosystem: Environmental > Aquatic > Marine > Oceanic | place: Arctic Ocean: Canada Basin | collected...
GCCATAAGGCATAAAGAAGAAAAATTTTTTATTAAAGAACTACCTGATAACAAGCATCTTCAAGTCAGCAAAATTGTTGCCCGAACTCTGCAAAGTTATATTCATAATATTAATTTCTACACCTGGCACAAAAAATAAAACATTAAAAGTTTATCTTAAATATCTAATTGGGCCTCCCCATTTTAAAACCTTTTGTTCATTACTGAATAAAATAATTTACATTATATATTATAGTTATCAAATGAATTTTAAACATAATTTGAGTTTGTATGAAATTGTAATCTAGTTTTTTTCTGAACCAACTCCTAAATTAAAGTTTTTTAAAGAAAGGTTTTTTTCTTTACTTCCTAAAATGATAATAGATTAGTTTTTAAATTATTAATCTTATTATCCTTTATTTCAACCTTCAATGATCTATTATTATAAGATAATTGATTTTAGGTTTCATACACTTTTTATATAAATTATATTTTCAATTAAAAAATACTTTTATTAAAAATAATTAGTATCCATATACTTTTTACTTTGTATTGAATATATTTAATACATTTGCAGTTTATCCATTTGAAGTATTTTAATACTTATTATATAATTTATTCTTAATATTTAATTAATAAATATCTTTTTTATCAGACAGAATTTAAGTAATTTTTCTATATCTTTATTAACAATCATTTTATTTATTTTAGTTAATGAATTAACATTTTTTTCATTTATTGATTCTTCAATATATAAAATTTTACTATGATCACTTTTATTTGGTAAGACATTATCATATAGAATTTCAGATAATTTTTCATAATCTGGAAGTTTTCCAAATTTAATTTGTATTTCATTAAACATTGGTTTTTCAAATGTATACTGATAGCCATTAGATATAATCATTTTTTTTGCTAACTCTAAAATTGACACTTCTTTACCCATATCAAGTAGAAATATAGATTTTTTTATATGAAACTTTGTTGCAATTAAAACCAAACTAACAGCTTCATTTATAGTCATCATATATCTGTTAACTTGCTTATCAAAGACGGTAATAGGTTTCTTATTACTAATTAAATCTTGAAATATAGGAATTACAGATCCTGATGAACCTAAGACATTTCCAAATCGAACAATTGTATTAATCATTTCAGATTGATCCCTATTTTGAAATTCATCAACTAGCACTGCCAACTCTGCTAAGCGCTTAGTTAATCCCATAATAGTTGTTGGATTAACAGCTTTGTCTGTACTAATTTGGATAAATCTATAAATATTATATTTTTTTCTAAAATCTAATAAACTTTGAGTTCCCCTATAATTAACATCAAAACCTTGCCAAGCATTACTTTGTACAAACGAAACATGTTTATATGCTGCGGCATTTATTATAAATTTAAATTCAGAAGGATTAATATCAAAATCAATATCATTAATAAATCTTATATCACCTAGAATAAATTTTACTCTTGACGCATTATCTCCTAAATATTGTTTAAGTTCAAATAATGCTCTTTCAGAATTATCAATAACAAATATTTTTACATTAGTACTTTCTAGCAAAACACTAACTAGTTGAGATCCTATTGAGCCTCCTCCTCCACATAATAAGATATTTTTATCTTTAAAATGGGACAATTCACTTTTCTTTATTTTATATTCTGATCGTAAAATTAATGTTTCTATTAAGTTATCATTTGAATGTTCTATTATTTGAGCAATATTTTTTGTATTTTTTATTTTAATATTGTTTTTTTTTATTTTAGCTATATATTTTTTTTCATCTAAATTTAAAATTAAATCATTAGGTAAATAAAATAAAGTCACCTTCTTTTTCGTTATTAGTTTGTCAATTGACTTAAAATCATAAACTTTATAGGTATCAATCCTATCTCCTAAATTATCATTTTTGGTTTTTATATAACCTAATAACACTTTGTTTGGGGAATCTACAAGAACCCTTCCAACATGCCTAGCTGCCGTATTACAACCTATGACCATGCAAGTTTCAACATCTCTGTTTATTAATAAAAGTTTTATTTTAATTATAGTAATTCTACTCACCAATACGCTTAACCAAAATAAATATGAATATAAAAATGACAAAAATAAATTATCATATATTAAATATAATAAAATTGTATTAGTTGGTATAAGAATAAAAACTATATTTTTAAAAATGTTTATGTCTATTGTATTTTGATAATGTTTATAAAATCCCAATAAACATGCAAGGATTATATTCAAAATATTTATTAATAAGTGCTCACTTGAGATTAAATAATTATTTAAAAAAAAATAAATTAAAAATATATTTCCTAAAACAAAGTCGCTTAAAACCAATGATAATGATTTATATGGTAGAATTACATTATGAATATATTTCAAAATATTTCTCTTTTGGTAATATTAGTAGACAAGATCTGCTAGCTTTTCTGTAATTATTAATTCTTCTTCAGTATCAATATCAAGACAAGATAACCAACTCAGGTTTAATAGGCCTGTGTTATCTCCCTTAAAAGCTTGATTTTCAATAAGATACTTGTATTTACTAATCCAAATTGCACCAGATAACATATATAAAGGTTCCAAATCCTGTGATCTCAGCTCTTGTATATTTGGAAAACTAAAATTAATATTATTTGGTTTTTGCTTTTGCAATAACCAATGTGGATTGCCAAAACACATTTCATAACCACTTATGCCTGATATTAATTTATCTTGTGAAAATATTTCAAAACTTTTTTTAATATCAACACTAGTTCTTAGTGGACATGTTGGGAGAAGCTGAAAAATCAATGTGTCATCTTGAATTTCTTTATTTGATTTACTTAATGTGTAAATTGTTGCTTCACTAGAAGTTGCAAATTCATCAATAAAGTTCATTCTAGAAAATCTAGTGACATTTAACCTATCAGCTAAATTCAAAACATCTTCGTCATCTGAAGATACTATTATATCTGAAAATATATTAGATTTTATAGCTGCGTTGATGGTCCACCATATAAGTGGTTTTCCAAAAAAAATTCTTGTGTTTTTTTTAACTATTCTTTTTGAACCCAGTCTTGCTGGAATTACACAAATTTTATCAACCATTTATATAGTCCATCCACCATCTAAGGTTAAAACAGAGCCAGTAAAGTTAGTACTAGGTGCGTTTATAAAATATAAGAAGGGATAAAGTATATCGTCTTTTCTAATCATTTGTTTTGATGGTGATAATTGTTTATATTTCATTTTAAAATTATCTGATTGAATACCCTCAACACCTCCTAGAACTATTGTATTAACAATTGTAAATGGAGCCAAACGTTTAGCCAAATGTTTTGCAGCGTGAATTATCGCAGATCTTGACGATGAATACGATATTGGAGTAAAACCACTATCTATGTATAGATTTTCATTAGGAGTTAGCAAACCATATATCGAACTAGTAAAAATAATTGATTTTAGCTTTTTCTTAAATAATTGTGAAATTTTAAGAGAAAACTCTACTGGAAAAGCTAGCGATAAATTAAATTCTGAATTAAACAATTCTCTAGAAAAATCTTTTCTATCATCAAAAAGATGATTTGTATTTCGAGCAAGAAATATTATAGAATTTATATTACTAACTGTTTTTTTTAAATAATCAGATAAAATATTCGAAGAATTTATATTCTCAAGATCTACCGCAAAAATATCAACTTTTATAAAAAATTTTTTTAATAATTTTGATTGTAATTTTTTAAGTTTGATTATATCTTTGCTAATTAGTATTAAGTTGAAGTTAATGTCAGCTAATTTTTCTGCTAAAATTGAAGCCACCATCCCGGTAGCACCTATAATTACAACGTTATTATTAATGAGTATCTCCTAATTCAATTATTTTTACAGTATTAGTAATATCTTCTTCTGTAAAAAAAGGTTTTCTAGTCTCCACTTGTCTTGTAAAACAATTTAACATCTCATAAAAAGCTGTATAAGTATCCCTAAATGTAATTTTATCTATTTTACCTGATTTATATTCAAATACAAACATTACCCCAAAGACTTCATTAGAGCCAGAGACTAATTCTACTATTAAATCATTAAAATTTAGTTTAAGCATAACTTGATCTTTAAATTTATTTTTTTGGTAACTTTTAAAATTATTTAATTTTAAATTGTTACTTGCAAAGTATTTTTCAAGCGGATTTATTATATGTATCGCATACCTATCCCAAGGCCCATGTGTTATAGCTTTTATTCTTAAAATTTCATTTAAATTTTTTGGAAACTTTTTGATTTCTTTAGCAAAATATAATCCAGAGCTAGTAAAAAATTGGCTTTTATAACTACTTAACTGAAGAATACTTTTTAAGTCATTTAAATTAGTTGCAATAGGCTTGTCTATTAAAATTGGTAATTTAAAGTCAACTAAATAACTTATTAAATTATAATGATTTTGATAATCGTCTTTAGCAATAATAACAGCGTCTAATTTATCTGTAAAGTTTTCCAAAGAACTACATATTTCATCAATTCGAGAAAATTTAGCAACATGTTCTGCATATCTAGTATTTTGACAATAAATTTTAGTAATTTTAAATTTTTTTGATAATACTTTTTTAGAGTCTATCTTAGAAAGGTATTCTTTAATTGCAGGAAATGGAACTTCTAACAAAAGGTTAGTGTCAAAACCATTAATAATCGCTGACCATGAATAAGGATGCCCATTACCCAAACTTTCTCCTATTATACCTATTTTCATTTTGTCCAATTCCTTGCATCACTAATATTTCTTGCTATTTTAAAATCAGGAACTTTAATAATTATTTTTTGTTTAAAGATTTTTAATATCTCTTCAAAGTGTAATATATTATCAAGCCCTAATACGATTTGATCTGCATTTGATTTTATAGCAAAATCTATACATATCTCCTTTGATGAATATCCTGAGTGATCTACAAATTCAATCCACTTTTCATGATGTTTTTTAAGATTATTATTAATTTGTAATTTTTTTATATCTCTAGTTATTAATAAACCCTGCATAAAGACTGATCTAATTTGTAGCTTTATTTTATTGTCTAAGTTTACTATCTCTTTAAAATAGTTGAACACATCATTCTCAAATGGGTTATATGCTAATTGTATAATTTCTATGAATTTCAACCTTTTTAAAAACTTAAAATCACTTTTATTATAAACCGACAATCCTATTTGTAATTTTGGCAATTCTTTTTTAATTATTTCTAAGCTATTTTTTAAAAGATCTACATTATATTCTGATATATTCCAAGGGTCATGTATTGATAGAGATACAATATTATCCTTATTCAAATTTTTATTAAATAATAAAATATTTTTTACAAATATTTGATGATCGAAATTACTGGTTATTGAAGATTTTAAATGAACTGTTAGACTATGCTTTTTAATTTTTTCAATAAACTGTGAAGATAGAGTTCCATACAAAAAAGAATAATCAATGCTTTTTATTCCTTTAGATACAGCATAGTTTATAATTTCATTTTGATTTTCTATTTTTTTATTTCTTATCCCATAGCCAGCAAAGAAATTTGCAGTTCCAATACAAATTTGCATTATTCATTAACATGTTTTTTAATTATATCTATGATTACATTAATCTGACTATCTTCAATAGATGGATATAATGGAATGGATAACATATTAGAATAAACTTTTTCAGCATTGGGAGCTTTTCCAACACAAAATCCATATTTATTTGAGAAATAAGGTTGTAAATATACAGGAATATAATGAATTTGTGCAAACACATCTTCTTTTCTTAAAATTTCAACTAACTCTGATCTATTAACATTATTATTATTTTTAATTCTAATAATGGCTAAATGGTAAGCTGGTTTTGAGTTATCAATTTCTTCTAATAAATTTATATTTTCAGAATTTTTAAATGCTAATTTATATTTTTTAAATATCTCATCTCTTCTTGCTAAAGTTTTATCAATTCTTTTTATTTGAGATAGACCTAATGCACTTTGGATATCAGTTATTCTATAATTAAAGCCCAAATTCTGTTGTTGATATAACCATGGAGCTTTTTCTTTATTTTTTTTGTTACAGAAGACCACATCTTTACATTTATTATCATCATCCAAGATTTCACCACAATAATTACAAATCTTCCATGGCACAAAATCTTCTAATTCTCTTACAATACTATGATTTAACTGCCTTCTGATAAATTTTGCATATTCATCATTATTTGTTGTTATCATTCCTCCTTCACCAGCCGTAACTGTTTTAACAGCATGAAAAGAGAATATACTGATATCTGAATGTGATGAAGAGCCGCAGTAAAAATAATTACCATCAAACATATATTTACTTCCTAGAGCATGACAAGAGTCCTCTATCATTTTAATATCGTATTCCTTACATATTTTGCTTAGCTGTTCCATATCACAAGGAATGCCAGCAAAATGAACAGGAATTATAATATCTGGTTTTTTATTATTATTTATATACTCTATTAATTTATCTGGAGAAAAAGTCAGTGTGTTTTTATCAACATCTATAAAATCTGTTTCTGCTCCAACATATTCCAAACAATTTGCAGATGCTAAAAAAGTTATAGCACTAGTTATACCTAAGTGCCCTTTTTTTATATTTAAAGCTTGGCAAGATAAATGAAGCGCTGCGGTTCCATTGCAGACTGCTATAGCATGCTTACAGCCAACAAATTTTGCAAATTCTTCTTCAAATGAAGTGACAACCGGCCCTGTGGTCAACCAGTCTCCTTTAAGTACTTTTAACACAGAATCTATATCTTCTTGAGTTACATTAGGTTTTGAATATGGAATCATTTGAATAAACACCGGTCCTTTAAATTAAAAATATGATTTTTAAATACATATTTTTTTGAATTTTTACCAAATATATTAAAATCCAAATTATAAATTTTATTATCTCCATTAAACAAGTTATTCAAATCTTGTATATTTGCTACTGATATGCCCATATTAAACTTTTTAATTTCATTATGAAAGTAATGATTTTCGTTAGCAAAAAATATAGGCGCAATTCCTAATGCCGCCAACTCAATTAACTTATAAGGTAAAGGGTCCGTTAAAACATAGTCATTAACAGATACTAATTGAAAAGATACGTCATTTAATACTTTTTTAGAATTTTTAAATTTCAATGGTTTTTGTGTTGAAGTAAATTGTAAATCTGTTTTTCTTGGTCCAACATATTTACAAACTATGTTTTTTTTTTTACTTAACTCCAAAAATTGTTTTAATCTTACATTTTCATGTTGCAATCCATAATTACCAAAATAAATACCCTTCAAAATAGCATTTTTAGTTTTTCTATTTAAATTTATTGAAGAAATTCTTTTTTCATTCAATGGATTTTTAAATTGAAAAACATTTTTGTAATCAAGAAAGTATGATTTTTGATAATTTGATTCAATTAAAATCTTGTCCACTTTATTTAAAACATATTTTTGCATTAAATTTAACACATTATAATTTACAAAGTTTAAGTAATGCTTCAAACATTCTGGAAAAATATCTCTAACTAAAAGAATACTTTTTTGTTTTAAATTTCGGTTTAAAAAAAAAAATATAAATGGAATGATTGGTGGAGGAGTATAAAAAATTAAAATACTATTCTCAGGAATATTTTTTTTCTTTAAAATAATTAAGCTAAAAAATAAATCTGACAAAGCTCTCATAAAAAAAGATTTTTTGTTTTTAAAAATTTTTAAAATATATGAAGTTACGTAGCCACCCTTTAAGGAATTTTTGGAATAAACCAAACACTTTGTATTACTATCTTTTAAATTTTGATATATTTGTGATATTATTATTTCAGAAGATTTAGTTGATTCTTCTGAAGAATTAAAGGTATCACAAATAAAAATGTAATGTTTCATGTTTTTATTTTTAAAAGAGAATCTATTTTCTTTCTTCTTAACCTAAGTTTTTTATTGCTATCCTTCATAAATATCATTTGCCCATTTTTAACTCTTTCAAACTTAATCATTAACATTGTTGAAATTGCATTCAAACAAATTTTTTGAGATGTGCCAGCTTTTAATCTAGTTGAACCAGAGATAACTTCTGCACCTGTATCTAACATAATCCCAATTTCAGAAACTTTTTGAATTGATGTATCTAAATTATTACTAATACCAACTGTTAAAGCACCTCTCTTTCTAGCCTCATTAATAAAAGATACTGTAAAAGGAGTGGATCCACTTGCAGTTATTCCAATGACCACATCTTTCGCTGTTATTTTTTTTGCTAAAACTTGATTTTTTCCATCAATTTCATTATCCTCTGCACCTTCCACTGAATTAATTAATGCTTTTTCTCCACCAGCTATGACATAATCTAATCGATTTTTATCCCAACCAAATGTTGGATATAGCTCAACTCCATCTTGAACTCCAATTCTTCCTGAAGAACCAGCGCCAACATATACAATTCTTCCACTTGAGCTTTTATTTAATCTTTTGTAGATTTCATTCACAGAGATAATTATATCAGGAACAGCCATTTTTAGAGCTTTAAAAGATTCATATTGATTGTTTATTATTAACTCTAAAGCTTCTTTTTCCTTTAATTTATCAATATAATTATTTTTATTTAAATCACTCTCAGTTCCCATAACTTTTATTACACCTAAAAAATTAATATGTATTTTATTTTAATTCTCTTTTATCTAATCTGTCTCCAAAATTATAATCTTTAGTAGATTTTTTAGCTAACAGCTCATCGTAATATCGTGGATGAATGCTATAACCTGGCCTAATGATTTTTATATTTAATTTAGAAAAAGATTCTCCTCTCTTTATATCTTTGGCGACATAAATAGATCTCTTAAATTGACGATTTTTTTTCTCACTTTTAGATAATTCAAAGTTAACATTGCCTTTTGCCTTCCATATATTTCGAGTTTGCTCAACAATAAACTTCATTTCATCCATATCAGCAGAAAATTCAGAATCAATACCTTTTATATCTCTTGTAGTCGTAAAATGTTTTTCTATTAAAGAAACTCCATATCCTATACTTCCAAGTGCAACTGAAACTCCAAGAGTATGGTCTGACAATCCAACCTCACACTTAAATGTTTCTCTTAAAAAAGGAATGTTTGCTAAATTAGTGTCAGTTATGTCTGCAGGATAATCAGATGTACACTTTAAAATCGCTAGTTGAGTACATCCAGCTTCTCTAGCGTTCTCAACAGCTTCCTTTATTTCCTCTAAAGAGGCACAACCTGTAGAAATAATAAGAGGTTTTTTTGTGCTCGCAACTTTCCTTATTAAGGGAATATGATTATTTTCAAAAGAAGCAATTTTATAAGCTACTATGTTTCTATCCTCTAAAAAATCAATAGCACTTTCGTCAAAAACTGAGCTGAAACATGATATACCTAATTCAGCACTAATTTTAAAAATTTCATCAACCCATTCCCATTTAGTATGAGCTTTTTCATATAATTCATATAGATAATTTTTGTTCCACAAGCTATCTGAGTTATCAATTAAAAAATCGTCATTTTTACAATTTAAGGTAATTGTTTCAGGTTTATATAATTGTAACTTTATAGCATTAACACCACAAATCTTAGCTGCTTCAATAATTGCTTTAGCTTGTTCAAAAGATTGATTATGGTTTCCTGACATTTCAGCAATAATATAGGGGTTATGATTTTGACCTATAAAGGTTCCATCTATTTCAAAAGCCATGAGTAAAATTCCTGTAATCTTAATATTTAAAAATTATAGATTTATTATGATATAATTTATTTAATTAACTTTTTGAGTAAATCAGAGATTTCATTGTCGTCTGTATTAATATTTCCAAAAATTTTTTGAGCCTCTTTTGGTGCAACTTTAAAAGCTAGCCTCATTAAGTCCATCCAATTTACATTGTTTTTAGATCGTATTGTTTCTATTTTATCGATCAAAATATTTTTATTTTGTAAAGTTAAAATACCCCTATGTTCTTCAAATAACCCAAAACCGCAATGTTGAAAACACCTTATACTATCTATATTTTCTTTTTTAATAACAGCAATTAATGTACATATATTTTTTTTAGAAAAAATAGTTATTGATTCGCTTAATATATGAGTGCCGTATCCAGTTTTTCTAAAGTTCAGCTTCAAATTTATATTAACTTCAAATAAGTCCCTTTTAGTATCATAATTAAATTGGGTAACACCAATCATAATACCATTTTTTTCTGCAATATAAATTGTTGATTGTTCCTCTTTAAGTTTATTTTTAAACCATTTTGCATGTTCTGAAGCAGAAATAATTTCTTTATTAAATGATACAGACCTTGTTTTGGGATCATTCCTCATCAACAATAATTCTTTTTCATCTTTTATGTTTGCTTTTCTAATAATAACTTCTAGAAAATGCATATTTTTATTCATTAATTATATCCAATTCACTAATCTAATTTTTTGATTATATAATAAATAAAAAAATTTAAAAAGTTTATTAGTAATTTTAAATAATTATTGATATTAATTTAATTATGAAAACATTATTTATAATTGGCTTAATGTCTGGTACTAGTATGGACGGAATAGATGTTAGTTCAATGAAAACTGATGGTATTATGTCAAAAAATATTGGAGAAAGTTTTATTTATCCATATTCTAAACATACACAAATGTTAATTGATAAATTAAATACATATTCAGTAAGTAAAATGATTAATAAAAAAAACTTATTAAATAAACTATCAATATCAATTACACACGACCACGCAAATGCAATTTTTTTATTTATCTCCCGAGTATCTTATAAAATAGATTTAATAGGTTTTCATGGCCAAACTATTTATCATAACCCACAGGAAAAAACTTCTCTTCAAATAGGATATCCTCAGCTATTATCAAACTTAACAAATATAAAGGTAGTGTCCAATTTTAGAGATAATGATATAATTATGGGTGGTCAAGGTGCACCACTTGCCCCCATTTATCACAAACATGTAGCTGAAAAAAATAAACTTACTTACCCAACTTGTTTTTTGAATATAGGAGGAGTATCAAATATATCTTATTGTGATAAAAATTTTTTTCTTGGCTTTGATACTGGGCCAGGCAACGGTTTAGTAGATATTTTTATAAAGAAGAGAACAGACCAACCTTTCGATTTTTCAGGCTCATTGGCTAAATCTGGAATTGCAAATAAAAAATTGATACAATTTATTCTAGAAGATGATTTTTATAATCTATCGCCTCCTAAATCTTTAGATAAATTACATTTTCAAAAAATATTTTTACTGAAAGAATTTGTTAAATTAAGTTTATCTGATGCTATTGCCACTCTATCTCAATTGACAATAGAAAGTATTTTGCTTTCTTTAAATCTACTTCCTAAAGAGCCCAAACTAATGATTATATCTGGAGGAGGTAGAAAAAATCTCTATTTTATTGAGAATCTTAAAAAATGCTGTTCTTTTAAAGTTGTTACTGCAGAAGAAATGAATATAGAAGGAGATTTTATGGAGTCTGACTTAATTGCTTTTATTTCAGCAAGATGCTTCAATCAATTACCAATTACATTTCCTACAACAACTGGCGTAAGTAGCCCTTTGTTGGGAGGTAAAGTTTATACTCCAATTATTTAATCTTCAAATTAAACCGCCTAATTTAAACAAGGAAGTTGGTTGAATTTTAGGAGTATCTGGTAAGATAGATCTTATGTCATTAAATGGGAATCTTGGTTCAAACCTGTATGCTTCAGCAAAGTGATTAATAGGTGCATTACATTGAGCAGCTCTGAAGGAATTCCAAATTTTTACTGCATTGATATAATCTATTGGATTTTGACTTTTATGATAATTAATAGCTATAATTTTTTTTTTAAAAAATTTAGTTATATCCACAAAATAGTTAGGAATAAAATTTATTCCTAAAAGTGTATCTGCAAACAATACAGGATATTTAAAACTTGCTACATCTGAAACAAATCGTGATAAATATCTGTGATCGGGATGATAGTCTTCTGGAGAATGAGTTATAATTAAATCTGGTCTAATTTTTTTAAAATTATTTTCAAGTAAGTTTAAAATTATATCTGATTGAGATAAATTTCCATCTTTTAGATTCAAAAAAGTTGGTTTTGAAAAATTTTTTAAAGCTTGTAAAGTTTCTTTATGTCTTTTTTCTTTTAAATTAAAATCTTTATGCTTTGATCCGGCAGCTCCGTCTGTTGCGATTAATATACTTACATTATCACCTCGATCTAGAAAATTAGACAATAAACCAAACATATAGATTTCTATGTCGTCTGGATGAGCTCCTACTGCTAATACTTTCATATTTTTCAAACTTAATATAGTATATTTACATAATTTATATAGATATTAACATAATGACTAAATTAAATACACATAAAATTAACGGATACATAGAAGGTTATTATGGACGTCTTTTTACATGGAAAGATAGGCATAAAATAATTCTTAAATTACATCAAAATAATTTATCTTCATATTTTTACTGTCCAAAAGAAGATGGTCATCACAGAATAATCTGGAAAAAAAAATATCCTTTAGAATGGAGAAAAAAATTTCAAAAATTCTGCTTATATGGAAAAACATTAAAAATTAATATTTTAGCAGGCATCTCTCCTGGCTTAAATTATAATTTTAATAATTATAAGGAAGATTATAAATTATTATTAAATAAAATAAATCATCTAATTGAAGATGGAGCTAGTAAAATTGTTTTAATGTTTGACGATATCCCTAATGATCTTGAATTAAAAAATAATTATGTAAAGTCTGAAGGGACATTACATGCAATATTGGCAAATGATATATTAAAAAATATTTCAGTACCTCTTTATATTGTTCCAAGGGTATATGCAGATGAGTTAATAAAAGATACTCCTAATTATCTAATAGACCTCTTAAAAAATATTAATAAAAATATAACTTTATTTTATTGTGGAAAAAAAATTGTTTCTGATACAAATTATCCAATTGAACTAACTTCAATAAGAAAATTAAGTAAAAATAAAATTATTTTTTGGGATAATATTTATGCTAATGACTACTGTCCAAGAAAATTATTTATCAGCCCTTGGCATAAAAGATCAAATCAAATTGAAACTATGTTTAACTTAACTGGATTGATTGAAACTGATCTTTTCCTAATAGATCTAATAGGAGAAACTTTAAAAAGTAATTCAACTTTAGAGAGCTGGAACAAAATATTAAAAACTTATAATATACCTAAAGAATTTAATGACATAGATAAATATTTTAAAACACTAAACGTCAATCCAACAATTAATTTTAACATAAAAAATAATTCTAATCAAAACTTACTATCTTTAGATTTTCTTTTGTGGAAATGGAAAACTCCTTTATCTAGGGAATGGTACTCTTTTATGTTAATCTTAAAACAAGATATAGAATTATTTAATGATAAATTAACTAATAATAGAATCTTAAAGGTATACTCAATGCCTTTTTATAATTTTGTAAGAAAATCACTAAGGAGAAATAAATGATACAAATTGGATTTATAGGTTTAGGTAATATGGGTCAATTTATGGCTAAGCATTTATGTGAAAATCAATATGAGGTCTTTGGATACGATCTTGATAAAACTAATTATAAAAAGTTCAAGGATAATGGAATTATAATGAATGAGACTATTTCTGAAGTAAGCTCAAATAAAAATATTATTATTACTATGCTACCTAATGGATCAATAGTTGACCAAGTTTGGTCAAATATTTTAAAAGTAGCTAAACCTAATACCTTAATTGTTGATTGTTCAACAATAGATATAAATACAACAACAAAAATTCATAATCTGGCTAAACAAAAAATGATGAAATCTCTTGACGCTCCCGTATCGGGAGGCACAGTTGGTGCGAAGGATGCTACTTTAACTTTTATGGTTGGAGGAAATAAAAACGCTTATGAAGAAATGGAACCTTTATTCAATGTAATGGGGAAAAAATCTATTCTTTGCGGAGAAGCAGGCTCTGGACAATCCATTAAAATGTGTAACAACCTCTTGCTAGCAATTACAATGTGCGGCCTTGGAGAGGCAATAAATTTAGCTGAAAGTTTAAATTTAAGTAAACAAAAGTTCTATGATGTTATTTCAACTTCCACAGGATCTTGCTGGGCTCTCAATAATTATTGCCCAATGCCAAACATTGGACCAAATTCACCTGCTGACAATGATTTTCAACCAGGCTTTTCTTCTAATCTAATGTTAAAAGACCTATCTATTGCTATTGATGCTGCAGATCAAACTAATACTAATCTTAAATTAGGTAAAATTGTAAAAAATAAATATAAAGAAATTATAAATAAGAATAATGGGAATCTTGATTTTTCAGCATTAGTAAAAGAAACCTAATAAATCCCTAGATTTTATAGAAATTTTTATACCAGTTTATGAAGATTGGCATACCTTTTTCTATTGAACTCTCAGGATTAAAATCAACACAAGATTGTATTTTTTCTATGTTTGCAGATGTATAATACGTATCACCTAATTGCATATCCATAAAAATTTTTTTTGCTTTTTTCCCAATTGATTTTTCTATTACTTCAATAAAATTTTCTAAAGACACTGGTTTACTGTTACCAATATTAAAAATTTCCCACGGAACTGATTTTGATGATATTTTATTATTTTGTTTATTATAATGTTTTTGAGGAGACCCTCTTTCAAGTAAACCTATAATTCCTTTTATAATATCATCAATAAATGTAAAATCTCTATACATTTTACCATGTCCATAAATTTCAATTGGCTTGTTTTCAAAAATATTTTTTACGAATTTAAAATAAGCCATATCAGGCCGCCCCCATGGACCATAAACTGTAAAAAAACGTAACCCTGTACAAGGTATGTTATAAAGGTGAGAATAAGAATAAGACATTAATTCGTTACTCTTTTTTGTTGCTGCATATAAATTTTGAGGAAAATCAACATTTTCTTCCTCATCAAAATGACTTGACGTATTATTTCCATAAACTGATGATGAAGAAGCATATATTAAATGTTTAACATTTTGAAACCTGCAACCTTCTAATACATTTAAGAAACCTGTTATGTTACTTGATATATAAGATTGTGGATCACTTATAGAATTTCTTACTCCAGCTTGTGCAGCTAAATGTATTACACAATCTGGCCTTTCAGATTCAAAAAAAAATTTAGTTTTTTTTTCATCTGACAAGTCTAATTTTGTAAATGGCATGTAAAATTGATTAAGGTTTTCTAAACGTGCTTGTTTGAGAGATAAGTCGTAATAAGAATTCAAATTATCAATACCTATTACATCGTACTTTCTATTAATTAAACTTTTAGCCAAATGAAACCCTATAAACCCTGCTACTCCAGTTATTAAAATTTTCATTCTACAGCTCAACCAATTTTAAATTTTATAATTGAAAAAAACCACCACTTACTAATAATGGAGCAATAACTAAACTTACAATTGCCATAACATTAATTAAAATATTCATAGATGGTCCAGATGTGTCTTTTAAAGGATCACCAACTGTGTCACCTACTACAACAGCCTTATGAACATCTGAGCCTTTACCACCTAAATTACCTTTTTCAACATATTTCTTAGCATTATCCCAAGCCCCTCCAGCATTAGACATCATTAAAGCCATCATAACACAACATATAAGTGCACCACCTAACATTCCACCAAGTGCTTTAGGTCCTAACAAAAACCCAATTACTACTGGTGATAAAACAGCAAGTGCTCCAGGTGCTATCATTTTTCGTAATGCAGCCTTAGTGGCAATATCAATACATCTTGCAGTGTCAGGCTTAGCTTTACCTTCCATTAAACCA
>Ga0115004_10002268_pt1 | contig 15796 bp, 19 predicted proteins | sample ArcticOcean_MG_C_10_FD_88737 | JGI IMG/M metagenome (GOLD analysis project Ga0115004, IMG submission 88737) | Marine microbial communities from western Arctic Ocean - ArcticOcean_MG_CB11_90 | ecosystem: Environmental > Aquatic > Marine > Oceanic | place: Arctic Ocean: Canada Basin | collected...
ATTGCCTCTATTAATAGTGGTTTGTTGTATAATATCATCTTGCGGTAATTTAAATGTGAAGACTATGCAAGAGTGTAAATATGATAAGAATGATTTACAAAAATGCGGTCTTGATAAAATTGTTTCTGGAGAATGGAATTGATAGAAGATAAAATCAGACACCTTGAATTAAAACACAAAGAACTTGATGTTAAAATTAAAGAATCATATTCACAATATCTATCTGATGCACTTATGGTCAAAATGAAACAAGAAAAACTACAACTGAAAGATGAGATAGTTAAACTAAAAGAAGCTTAAATTATGAGAATGTGCATACTTGGTGATACTCACTTTGGAATGAGAGGTGATTCTATTATCTTCCATAAACATTATGAGAAGTTCTACGATACGGTATTCTTTCCGTATTTAAAAGAAAATAATATAGATACAATATTTCAAATGGGCGATTTATTCGACCGCCGAAAATTTATCAACTTCAACTCCCTATTCTTATGTCGTAAATATTTCTTTAATAGATTAAAAGAAAATAATATTACATTCTATTCCATTCTAGGCAATCATGACATTACCTATCGTAATACATTAGAAATTAATTCATCACAATTACTACTAAACGAATATGATAACATAACAGTCTATGATGAGTTTGTCACAAAAGAATTTGATGGCATTCCAATAGACATCGTTCCTTGGTTATGTGATGACAATGAAGAAAGAATAAAAGAATCAATAAAGAATAGTCGTTCACAACTTTGTATTGGCCATTTTGAGATACGAGGGTTTGAAATGGATAAGGGCAATATTTCACAAACAGGTATTGACAAATCTCTTTTATCCAAGTATGATATGGTTTTATCTGGACATTTTCATCATAAGTCAGATGATGGCCAAATATTTTATGTTGGTACTCCAGGTCAAATGACATGGGCAGACTATAAAGACCCAAGAGGTTTTCATATCTTTGATACAAATACCAGAGAATTGGAGTTTATACAAAACCCATTTGAGATATTTCATAAGATAAGTTATGATGATAGAGATAAAAGTATTGAAGACTTCAAGAAATTTGATTTCACACAATACCAAGATAGCTATGTGAAAGTGGTTGTACTACATAAACAGAATCCATTTTTGTTTGATTATTTAACTGATAACTTATATAAAGCTGGTGCAGCTGATATAGCTATTGTCGAAGACTTTAATGATGACCTCATAGTAAATGATGATGATATCATTAATCAAGCTGAAGATACAATGACTATATTGTCCAAGTATATTGATGGACTATCTCTCAATGTTGAAAGCGAAAAACTTAAAACATTAATGAGAGAATTATATGTTGAAGCATTACACACGGAAGAAACTGATTGATTATATTTAGAAAAGTAAAATGGAAAAATCTATTAAGTACAGGTAACCATTTTTCAGAAATTGATTTAGATAAGAACATCAACACATTAATTGTTGGTGTCAATGGTTCAGGCAAATCTACTTTGCTTGATGCTTTGTGTTTTGGTCTATTTGGGAAACCATTTCGTAATATTCCAAAAGGCAATCTTACTAATTCAATCAATGGCAAAAACTGTGAAGTAGAAGTAGAGTTTGATACTAACAACAAATCATACAGAGTTGTTCGTAATATCAGACCTAATAAATTTGAAATATATATTGATGGTGAATTACTAAATCAAGATGCTGCTATAAGAGATTATCAAGAACAACTTGAGAAGTTCATATTAAAAATGAACTATAAATCTTTTACACAAATAGTAGTTCTAGGTTCAGCCGCATTTACTCCATTCATGCAACTATCAAATAATGATAGGCGTGCTATAATCGAAGACTTGTTAGATATACAAATCTTTTCTGTAATGAATAAAATTACAAGAGAACGATTAGGCAATAACAAAGACTTATTGGGTGAGAAAAGACACAACATTCAATTGACACAACAAAAATATGATTTTGAAGAAAAACGAATAGGCGATTTAAAACAAAACAATGAAGACAAAATAGATGAATACAACCAAGATATTCTTACCAATGAAAATAATATCAGTAATCTCACTGAAGAAATTGAGACAATTGGATTACAAGTCAATGAAATTCAAGAGGTTGTTGCAGGCAGACTCGAAACAGAACAACGAGTAAAACAACTCAATCAGCTTGAAACTCAAATAGAAACCAATTTATCTAAGTATAAAAAAGATGTTGATTTCTTTGAACACAATGATGATTGTCCAACATGTAGCCAATTAATTGAGAATGAATTTAAAACAGGACAAATAGAAACTCTTAAAAGTAAGATTACTGGTTGTGATACTGGTCTAACTGAATTAGATACTAAAGTAACCGAAGAACAATCCAAACTCAATGTCATCTCAGAAAAACAAATAGAGATACAACAACTGCAGATTAAGACTGCAACAAACACAACATCAATTACTGAAATCAATAGATACATTGCTCGTGTCAAAACAAACATCGAAGAATTACAAAACACAAAAACAGTTTCAGAGATAGAAGAACAGAAGTTAAGTGAACTCAAAACAGAAATAGAGGCCAAAGAAACTGAATTTAAAGAATTGCTTGATGATAAAGAATACTTTGAGGTAGCAAGTGCTTTACTTAAAGATACTGGCATCAAAACAAAAATTATTAAACAATACTTGCCTGTGATAAACAAACTAGTAAACAGCTATCTGGCAAAACTAGATTTCTTTGTAAACTTTACTCTTGATGAATCATTTAAAGAATCAATTAAGTCCAGATTTAGAGATGATTTTACATACAACAATTTCTCTCAAGGCGAAAAACAAAGAATAGATATGGCACTTATGCTAACATGGCGTGCCGTTGCTAGACTAAAGAATTCTACTAATACCAATCTACTCATACTAGATGAAACATTTGATTCATCATTAGACGCTACAGGCGTTGATGAGTTACTTAAGATTTTACATGAACTAGATGATGTGAATATTTTTGTGATATCACATAAAGGCGATATACTACAAGACAAATTTCAAAATATAATTAAATTTAGTAAAGTTAAGAACTTTTCAAGGATAGAAAAACATGAGTGATATTAAACAGTTTGATGATACAACAGTAGTTACTGAACCAGGCATGACATTTAGCTACAATACAGCAGAAGGCCTTGGACCAGAATCAAAAGAAAACCCAACTGAAGATATAAAAAAACTCAGAGATGAACCATTAGATTTGTATGATGACCAACTTCCATTATTAAGTGAAACGATGCCGGTTTATGATGAAGCTTTACCTAATGCTAACATGAGAACACTCATAGCAAGAATGAAAATGACCATGAGAAAGTTTGGTGGTATTGGATTATCAGCTAATCAATGTAATGTGTCAACAAGAATGTTTTTAATTTCACATCTAGGTGAAGAGATGGTTTGCATTAATCCTAAATTGATTGCATTTGGCCAAAATGATATTAAGCTTAACGAGGGTTGTTTATCTTTTCCTGGTCTAATTCTTTCTGTAAAGAGATACGAAGATATTGATGTTGAATATCAAGATGAGAATGGCGAAACGGTGAATAAACATTTAGATGGAATGTTAGCAAGATGTTTTCAACATGAGCTAGACCATATGAACGGAATAAAGTTTACCTCACAAGTGTCCAATCTTGTGTTATCCTTAGCAAAGAAAAAGCAGGATAAACTAATGAAGACTGAAACAAGAAAACAGAAAAACAATTTTAAATGGAACGAAGTGTAAATGGCAATTGATTATACAAAAGATGATGTAGAAGTTCAGTGGGAAAAATGGTCAGCCGCCAATCCTGTAGAAGATATGGGTGACCCTGACTTTGAACAAATTAAACAAGAGACTATTACAGACCTTGAATTTGTATCAAAGATGGATGTAAAAGAATACACACTATATCAAAAGTGGTGCGAAGTGCAAGAAAAATATCCATTTACGATGGTCAATGATTTATGGGAAGGCGAGAAAAAGGTTTTAGCCAACGATAAACAAAGAAGAGCTATCGAAGAAGTTAAAAATAATGTTTGGAATCCACAAGACTTAGATGAGTTTATGAAGATAGAACCTGAACTCATATATGCAAACAAACAAGAAGACTTGCCAGAACTATGGAATGTTATTAGAACATTCTCATCTACAATGAAAAACAATGCTAATATTGGTCGTAATCTTAACTTCATCGTTAGAGACAAACCAACTAAAAAATATCTTGGCGTTATTTGTATCTCATCAGATTTTCTAGACTTAACGCCTAGAGATAACTTTATTGGATGGAGTAGAGAACTTAAAACACAAGGTTCAATGATTAATCATACAGCAATTGGTTCTACGATTGTTCCTCTACAGCCTTTAGGTTACAACTACACAGGTGGTAAGTTACTAGCACTATTATGTTTAGATGATAAGATACAGAAACTATGGAAAGAATTGTATGGTGACACGCTAATAGGCGTTACAACTACATCCTTATATGGTAAAGCAAAACTTCATGGACTATCACAATACGATAGACTTAAACACTGGAAGAAAATGGGCTTCACTGCAGGTTCAGTTAAGTTTGAACCAAGAAGAGTGACAAGAAATAAAATTAATGATTGGATAAAGAAAAATCATACCAGAAAATACTTTGAATGGTATGTTGCAAAGAAACCAAGTGGGCAACCACACAAAAGAGACCATAAGAATAGGTCACTATCATTTGCATATTCACAAATGAAAATGGATAAAGCATTAACACAATCAGCTCATGCCAGAGGTATATACTTTTCTCCTTTATACAATAATTCAGCCGAGTTCTTAAGAGGTGATATTACTGAAGACAAATTAGTAAAATCATTTGATACTTCAACTGAAGCTCTGGTAACTTTATGGAAAGAAAGATATGCAACAAAGAGAATTAGAAATTTAAAAGAATCAAACCGAGTTTCTACAGAAACATTATTCTATGATAACTTAACAGTGTTATCGTGGGAAGAAACTAAAGATTATTATCTAGACCAAGTTGGTCGGTAATAATGGATATAATGCTTGACTTGTGATGTCAATCATGTATAATGGTTACTTAATTGCGGTGGGTTAGTAGAACAGATTATTCTTCCCGTTTAATCAGTCAGTGCGAATCTGGCACACCGCTCCAATTTTTGCGGAGAAGTAGTAGAACAGAAGTGGCGTCCAGTCAATTCTTTAGGTGCGAATCCTAATCTCCGCTCCACTTATTGAGTTCTTTAATAAGTAAAACTTATCATTAAATTGCTAAAATAAAGCTCGAAAGTGCTTGACTTTTGCATGGAAATCTGTATAATGGATTACATGATAGTGAAAAAAGAAGACAATTTATTACAAGAACAGAAGTCTCAGTTAGCAAAACTGATGGCTAATGAAAATTTAACAATCGAACATCAGAAGATTTCTACTGCAAAGTTCGACCCTAAAAACAGAATATTATATCTTCCAATCTGGACTGATATGATAGGTACAACTTATGATTTGCTTTGCGGACATGAAGTTGGTCACGCTCTGTATACACCTGCTGAAGGATGGCATGATGCAGTTACAATTAATAATAAAGGTAAGAATTACAAAAACTTTTTAAATGTAATTGAAGATGCGAGAATTGAGAAGCGTGTACAAAGAAAATATCCAGGTCTAAAAAAATCATTCAAGACAGCCTATGCTGATTTAAGAGAAAAAGATTTCTTTGGTCTTAAAGGTAGAGACGCTAACAAATTAGCTTTTATCGATAGACTAAATCTTTTCACTAAATCACAATATACTATGGCTCTTGATTTTAATGAAGAAGAAACTAAATTATTAGAAAGAGTTAAGACTACGGAATCATGGTCAGAAGTTGTTGATGTTACGAATGATGTATATGCATATTCAACTGAAGAACAATTAGACTATGAAGATGAAATGATGTCACAACAAGAACAATTCTTTTCTGAAGACCCTGATGAAGAAGAAGGCGATTACGATGAATATGAAAGTAATGATTCTAAAGATGATGACAGCAAAGACGGTGATAATGATGGAAATAATTCAGATTCGGATTCTGATGAAGAAGATAAAGACGAAAGTGAAAATAAAAATCAAACAAATGTTGATGATGAAGATTCTGATGAAGAAGATGGAGATGAAGATGGTCAAGTTGCAGGAATAAATAGATTTAAAGATTCAGGCTATGAAGAATCAGAAATTGATAATGGACCAAGATGTGAAACTGATGAGAATTATAGAAATAATGAAAACTCATTAGTTGACGAAGAAAGCAAAGAGTTTATTTATCTTGACTTTCCTAAACCTATCATGAAAAATATTATTACTCCTGCTAAAAAAGTTCAAGAATTATTAGCTAAAGATTTTCAAGACCAAGAACTTCAAGGATATTTTAAGAAAGGTTTCAAAGATGAAATCTACAATGACTTTAAAAAGAAAAATGATAAGTTTGTAGCTTTACTTGCTAAAGAATTCGAAATGAAAAAAGCTGCCAGAGTTTATGGTAAAAGAAAAATTGCAAGTACTGGTGATATAGATATTAACAAACTCGCTTCTTATAAATTCAATGATGATATCTTTAAAAAGATGACAAGTATTCCTGAAGGCAAATCTCACGGACTAATTCTATTATTAGATTATTCTGGTTCAATGTGGGATAATATTCAAGGTGCTATTGAGCAAGTTTTAATACTTTCTAGTTTTTGTAGAAAAGTAAATATTCCATTTACAGTTCAAACATTTTCAGATACTAGTACAACTTGGTATATGGATAGAGATATAGAATTTGATAGTAAAACTTATAAAGAAGATAAAGATATTCAATCGTTTGAAGCTAAACCTGGCCACTTAAAATTAGAAAATGTTGTCTTAAGAGAATATCTTAATTCAAATATGAATAAAGCTGAATACACTAAAGCAGTTCAAAACATGTTACTGTTAGCAAAATCATATGACCACAATCTTAGATATGATTCAGTGAATAGACCTTATACTCCAAAGAGTGAAAGATTAACAAATACTCCACTGACACAAGCATTGGTTGCTCTTGGTCAATATACTAACGAGTTCAAAGCTTCTAGAGGTCTTGACATTGTTAATTTGGTAATTGTACATGATGGCGATGCTGACTATTGTCATGACTATGTTGCTTTTGGTCTGAATGAACATCAAAAATATCCAGATGACCATATGTTAAAAGGTAAATATATGCCTAAAGAAGAACATTTTCCTCATGTGCATACTAAAAGAATGGACCCACAAGAAACTAACATCGTGCTTAAAGATGATTCAATAAGATTTACATCTAGAATTAAAAGTAACTATAGTCAGCATGATGTATTTCTTAATACTATGAGCTGGTTCAAAAAGTTAACCGGTTCTAAAATTATTGGTTTCTATGTTGTTGCTTCAAATTCAAGAGAAGTTAAAGACGCTGTTTACAGACAATATGTAAATGAAGATGGTCAAACTGTTAATGATAAAGGATATGAGAAGTGGGAATATCAAAAGAATATTGTTAAAATATTTAGAAAAGAAAAACTATTGGTTTCTCAAAAACCAAACTATGATGATTTCTACTTGATTCTTGGAGGCAAAGACTTAAACGCTGCTGACCTCGAAGTTGAGGTAACTGGAAAAGTGACTGCTAACAAATTAAAAAATGCATTTATGAAAGTGAATAAATCAAAAGTCGTGAACAGAGTTCTGGTGAGTAAATTTATTGATAAAATTGCTGCTTAAATGCTCGAAAGTGCTTGACTTTTGGTCCAGTTGTGTTATAATGGTTGTAGAAATTAAGTAATAACAGTGAAAAACCGCTGAGTGAAATTAGGAGAAAGTATATTATGAGTGATTTAAATGTGATACGAAAAGAGTTTCTTCAGAAGCTCAAAGAAACCGGCCAAGATTCGGTTTCGAGAACAGAACTAAACAAACTTGGCCAAGAAGTTGGTCTAAAAAGTTTCGGTTGGTTTACAAAAAAAGATGTAAATAAATTATCTAGAGGCCAGTATAAAGTGCCACAAGATATTTCAATTGCATTACAACCAGGCGGAGCTAGATTAAAAGTTTCCTCTGCAAAAGTTATTCCTTTTGTGCCTACTAAAATTGAGATAGAAGATTCAGGAAGTCGTATCGCAAATGTTACGACTGAACTTGCTATTACAAATTTAGTTCCAGATGTTTATGACAACTATGTGCCTTTCGGTAACTTTGCGGATATTCTTTCAATTGTTAAATCAGGCAAATTCTTTCCTGTGTTCGTTTCAGGCCATTCTGGTAATGGTAAAACAATGTCTATTGAGCAAGCTTGTGCTAAACTAAAGCGTAAGTGTGTAATTGTTTCAATGACACCTGAGACTGATGAATCAGACTTACTTGGTAACTATGTGTTAATCAATGGTCAGATGGAATGGAGAGATGGTCCTGTTACTACTGCTGCTAGACAAGGTGCAGTATTATGTATTGATGAGATTGATTACGGCGCTCAGAACCTTTCATGTCTTCAGCGTGTGCTAGAAGGTAAACCATTTTTGCTTAAGAAAAAAGGCGAATTGGTTGCTCCCTCTCCTGGGTTCACGGTCTTCGCCACTGCGAATACAAAAGGTAAAGGTTCTGATGACGGCCGTTATATGTTTACAAACATTCTTAACGAAGCGTTTTTAGAAAGATTTAGAAATACTTACGAACAAGAATGGCCTCCTGCTTCTGTTGAGAAAAAGATTATTATCGGAGAACTTGCTAAATGTGGTTTGACTGATGATGATTTTGCCACTAAACTTGTTACTTGGGCTGATGCGATTAGAAAAACTTTCGCTGAAGGCGGTTGTGATGAAGTTGTTTCAACTAGAAGATTGGTTCAAGTCGTTGAGACTTTAAGTATCTTTGGTGATAAAACCAAATCGTTAGAACTATGTTTAAATAGATTCGATGATGAAACCAAGATTTCGTTCCTTGACCTTTACACAAAGGTCGATGCTGGCGATGAGGCTTTCACTGTTGAAAATGCAGATGAAGAAAAAACAGATGAAGAAGTATTAGAAGAGATTAAAAGTGATGGTGATAATGAATTACATCCATCACAACTTACTTAGGCAATAGAGCCTAAGTTTGCCTCATTCAGACTACTTTTCTGATATAATTATACAATCAAGTGAAAGATTGCACGCTTGATTGTTCTTTGTAATGCAATCAAAATACATCATGGAGTTTTTTATGACTAGAGTATCAAAATCAGGTAAATCTAAAATCTTAGGTTATCTATCAAAACCAACAGGTTACAATACACTAACTGTAGCCAAGGCTCAATCAACATTTGGTATTAAAAATGTTGCAGCCCGAGTTGATGAACTTCGCAAAGAAGGTCATGCTATTTACACGAATGCCAAAACGGTGAATGGAAAAAAAGTAACATTCTATCGCATGGGTACACCAACTAGAAAAGTTGTTGCTGCCGGTGTTGAGTATTTACGCCTTCGTGGCGAAAAAGCTTTCGGTTAGAATAGAGCTTTAACTTAAATTAGGAGTGATATAAATAATATTGCTCCTTTTTTTTATTTAACTCTAATGGATATATTATGGAACTCAAAATTAATGTAGATGAACTGAAAAAGTGTAAACTTTTTATAGCAACACCAATGTATGGCGGTCAATGTTTTGGTCTTTATGCCAAAGCCGCATTAGACCTACAAACCCAAATGATGAAATACGGAATTGAAACTAAGTTTTCTTTTCTATTCAATGAATCTTTAATCACTCGTGCTAGAAACTACCTTGCAGATGAATTCTTAAGGTCAGGATACACTCACATGATGTTTATTGATGCAGATGTACAATTCAACCCACAAGATATCATTGCTTTATTGGCACTAGATAAAGATATTGTTGGCGGACCTTACCCTAAAAAGTCGATGAATTGGAAAAATATTGCTGAAACGGCAAGAAAACATCCTGATATGGATGTTAGCGAATTAAATAAAGTGGTTGGTGAATATGTATTTAATGTCGTTAAAGGTACAAAACAATTTACAGTAACAGACCCAATTGAAGTAATGGAAATTGGCACAGGTCATATGATGATTAAACGCCAAGTGTTTGAGAAGATGGAAGAAGAATTTCCTTTAATTAGATATAAACCAGACCATGTTGGCCAAGAACATTTTGATGGAAAGAATTATATTCACGCTTTCTTTGATACTATCATCGACACAAAAGATAGTTACACTGGCGGCGGTACTGACCGATATCTATCAGAAGATTATATGTTCTGCCAGATGTGGCGAAAGATTGGTGGTAAGATTTGGTTATGCCCTTGGATGAAAACTCACCATATCGGAACTTATGCCTTTACCGGTGATATGGGTGCAGTTGCAAAATACACAGGCAAACTATAATGTTAATCGGCATTGTCGGCTTTATGGGGTCAGGCAAAGGAACTGTCGGAGATATTATTCAAAAACAAGGATATGTCAAAGATAGTTTTGCTAAACCATTAAAAGATGCTTGTGCTGAAATATTTGCATGGGACAGAAGACTGCTTGAGGGAGATTCAGAAGAGTCCAGAAAATGGCGAGAACTTCCCGATGAGTATTGGTCAAAAGCCTTTAACCGAGATTTTACACCAAGAGATGCCTTACAATTATTAGGTACAGAAGGTGGTCGTAATGTCTTTCATAAAGATATATGGGTTCACTCACTCATGAAAAGAGCTCAAGATGCCAACACTGTTGTTACCGATGTTAGATTTCGCAATGAAATTGAAATGATTCATGACCACGGTGGTAAAATTGTTAGAATAATCCGAGGACCAGAAGTATCATGGTTTGAAGATGCTGTAACTTTGAATAAAGGACCTAAGAAAAACTATCGCTGGGCTTCTGCAAAATATAATATACAAGGCCTTGGAATACATTCTTCTGAATTTGATTGGGTTGGATGCCATATTGATTATACAATTGAAAACAATAGCACAATTGCTAATCTAGAACTTGAAGTGAATAGAATGTTGAATGATGACATTTTCATGGTAAAATAGTGAGATATTATTTCAATAAAGCAGTTCTCTATTTTTGTATATTATTCTTCTTTACAATTTGGTATCAAATATTCTATAAGATAGGTTGTAACTTTTTATGTGAAAAAGAAGTGGTTGTTAATGAATATCCAGATATATCAACCATGTCTCCTGAAGAATTAAAAGTAGCCTTTGAGAAAATTAGACTAGAAAGAATCAAACAAATGGAGGCCTTAGATTGAAAAAAACACTCATAGCTTTATTGTTGACCACAAATGTTATTGCAGAAGAGACCTCATATTATACCGGCATTAAATATGGAATAGAAAAGAGTAACACAGGAGGAAGTGATGCTGTTAAATGGTCGGCTAAGTTTGGTAAACATATTAATGAATACTTTGATGCTGAAATATCTTCAAGAATCAAAGACAAAGATTCTGGTAGTAATAACACAAGAGTAGAGGCCGCTGTTATTGGTAAACACAAACTTGCCGATGATTGGAGTTCTTCATTGAGATTTGGTATTGGTAACAAATACACCACAAAAGATAACTTTGGTTATTGGTCTATAACTCCTTCAGTAAAATATAAAATTAATGATAAGATGTCAACTAAAATTGGCTATCGTTTTCGTGATTCATTTGATACTGACCATAAACAAAATGACCAAACAATTAAATTAGGAATAAGTTATAAGATTTTAGAAGACACATCACTAAATGCCGGGTATGATTTAAAAAGAGGCGATAGTGATTCAAATGGATTTGGCATTGGACTTAAGTTTGAATTCTAATTCAAGTTTACCTCTTTTATGTCAATATTTGTAGTAGGATGTTAAAGTAAGTGAAAAGAAACAAAATTTATTATTATAAGGTGAAACTATATTATGAAACTTTCGACAGAAACATTATCGATATTAAAAAACTTTGGTGCAATAAACCAAGGTATTTTATTTAAAGCAGGCAAGACATTAAAGACTGTATCTTCTCATAAGAATATTCTAGCACAAGTGAATATTACTGAAGAAGTTCCTGCAGACTTTGGCGTTTATGACCTAAACAACTTTTTATCTGTTATCTCGTTAGGCACTGACCCAACATTTGAATTTGAAGATAAAAATGTAATCATTGTGAGTAACAAAGGTCGCTCAAAAACAAAATATCGTTTTTGTGAACCAACAATGATTGTTACTCCTCCAGAAAAAGAACTTGCAATGCCTGAACCAGAGATTTCTATATCATTGACTGCTGATGATTTTAGTGATATCATGAGAACAGCTGCAGTTCTGGCCTCTCCACAAATCGCAGTTGAATCTACAGGTACAAAAGTTAATCTTGCTACTCTAGATACTTCTAACGATTCATCACATACAAACACTCTTGAGATTGCTGAAGGCGATGGTAAAGTTTATAAGATGATTTTCAAAACAGAAAACTTATCTAAACTAATGCCAGGTAACTATGATGTAAATATTTCATCAAAAGGTATTTCGCATTTCAAAAACAAAGATATTGATTTACAATATTGGGTGACTACTGAACAAGGTTCTAAGTTTGAATCTTAATTTATTATATTATATTATGAGGTGTGTGAACGATGGAACATTTATTATGGGTCGAGAAATATAGACCAAAGACAATAGCAGATTGTATATTACCTGAAAGGTTAAAGAAACCTTTTCAAGAGTATGTCAATCAAAAAAATATTCCCAATCTTCTTTTATCTGGCGGTGCAGGTGTTGGTAAAACAACTGTTGCAAAGGCTATGTGCGAAGAAATTGGATGTGACTATCTAGTCATTAATGGTTCTGATGAAAGTGGTATCGATACATTCAGAACTAAAATCAAGAACTATGCTTCTTCAATGTCACTTGTTGGTGGCAGAAAAGTTATTATCATGGACGAAGCAGATTATCTAAATCCAAATTCAACTCAACCGGCTCTTCGTAATGCAATAGAAGAATTTTCAGGAAACTGTTCATTCATCTTTACTTGTAATTATAAGAATCGTATTATTGAACCATTACATTCTAGATGTGCAGGTGTTGAATTCTCACTTAAAGGCAATGAGAAGTCTCAAATTGCCAAACAGTTTATGCAAAGAATTGAATCAGTTCTAGTAACAGAAGAAGTTGATTTTGAGAAAGCTGTAATTGCTGAATTGATTAAGAAACATTTTCCTGATTTCAGAAGAGTGATTAATGAGTTACAAAGATACTCGCAATTTGGAAAGATTGATACAGGCATTTTGGCTCATATTGGCAATGTTCAAATTGACCAGATTACTCAATATCTAAAAGAGAAGAACTTTAATTCAATTCGTAAATGGGTTGCAACAACTGACATAGATTCTAATACGGTGTTTAGACAAGTTTATGAAGCTCTTTATGATATGATGAAGAAAGAATCGATACCTCAAGCAGTATTGATTATAGCAGACTATCAATACAAGAACGCTTTTGTAGCTGATTCAGAAATTAATTTAGTTGCATGTTTAACTGAATTGATGGCTAACTGCGAATTCAAATAATGAGTAACCCATTCGATTACTCAAATCAAATATTATACGGTGGCAAACAATTAATTGTTGATGATATAACTGAACTTGGTTATAAACCATTCTTAATTAATAGAACTTTATCCTACCATAAAGACTGTATATTTTATGCTAATGAAATGAATCAACATCATCACCTAGAAAGTAGATTGCAGAATGATTTTTTACTAAATATAGTTAGAAAAAGCAAAAGACCGTTTGCTAAGTGGGTGAAGACTGAGAAGATTGCAAATATAGAATGTATCAAACAGGTCTATAATATCTCAAATTCAAAAGCTAGAGAAGTTCTCTCAACCCTCACAAAAACGCAAATAGAAGAAATTGCCAATTCAGTCAATACAGGCGGCTTAGGTAAGAAGGGATAATTTTATGGTAGACTTAAACGATTTCATTGAGGTCACTCTTAATCATCAAGATGACTTTTTAAAGGTTCGTGAGACACTCACACGAATCGGTGTATCTTCTCGTAAAGAAAAGATTCTATATCAATCTTGTCATATATTACATAAACAAGGTAGATATTATATTGTACATTTCAAGGAATTGTTTGGCTTGGATGGAAAACCATCCAACATATCTGAAAATGATATACAAAGAAGAAATGCAATTGCAAAATTATTAGAGGAATGGGCTTTAGTTAAAATTCTAAAACCAAAAGTACTAGAAGATAATGTTGCACCTCTACATCAAATAAAGATTATCTCATATAAAGAAAAAGATGATTGGGAATTAATTGCAAAATATAATATAGGCAAAAAACCACAAGAACACGAATAAATAAAGCAATGCTTTATAAATAAGAATCTGGTTGGCAGACCAGTTTAAAACTGCCGATTTGATGATGCCTTCGGGGTCATCTTTTTTGAAACTCGCTTAACTCAAGGAGAAATAACATGACATTAAGTCAACGCTTTTCATTTAGCCCTCTATACAATTCTACACTCGGATTCGAACAACTATTCGGTGAAGTTGAACAGATGCTAGCATCAACACCTAACAACAATACTCAAACCTCATTTCCACCTCACAACATCGTTAAAGTCGATGAATACCATTATGTGGTAGAACTCGCTGTGGCTGGATATAATAAGTCTGAGATTGATATTAAGGTTGATGATGGCCATTTAATAATTAAGGGCAACAAAGATGAACAATCCAAAAATGTAGATTTATCAGATATTGAATATTTACATCGAGGTATTGGTCTTCGCTCTTTTACCAAAACAGTCAAAATTGCCGATACGGTGGAAGTTCGTGGTGCTGAATATACAGATGGCATCTTACGAATAGGTTTAGAGAATGTAATTCCTGAACATAAGAAACCTCGCAATATTGAAATTAGTGATGAAGCGCTTAATTTATTTAAGCCAGAACTATTAAATGAAGGTAAAGCAGGTAAAGGTAAATGAACGGTGGGAGTTTCTAAACTCCCACTTTCCTAACATTGGAGATATATAATGGCAGATATAGATTATAAAAAGAAACCACACAAGAAAACTGATAAGAACTTTAAACTACACAAACAATTTAAAACTATGTCCAGCAATGGAACTGGTGGTAAAACCGATTTCGTATTTAAAAATGCAATGGTTAATGCACTTGCTACAGGTGTTCGTACCAATAACCGTAAAGTTAAGGCAATGGGAGAATAAAATTGAAATTATCTAAAAATTTCACATTACAAGAATTCACTAAAAGTCAAACAGCTCTTCGAATGGATATTGATAATACTCCAAATGAAGGCCATCTAGAAAATGCAAAGGCCTTATTTGATAATGTTGTTCAAAAAGTTAGAGACCATTTTGGCGTAACAACAATTAATTCAGGATACCGTGGACCAGAACTTAACAAAGCGGTGGGCGGTTCATCCAAATCACAACATTGTCACGGTGAAGCTGCCGACATAGAGTGTCCTGGTGTCGCCAATGCAGACCTAGCACAGTATATTGTAGACAACCTAGACTTCGACCAAGTCATATTGGAGTTTTATACTCCAGGTATTGATGATTCTGGTTGGGTTCATGTGAGTCACAAAACTGATGGTACTAATCGTAAGAGAGCACTAACTGCCATGAAAGAAAATGGCAAAACTGTATACAAAGTAGGACTAATAAAATAGTCTATACCAATTTAATGATTTTCTCTATTGCTTTTAGCTGTCAAGTAGTATAAAATACCTTTAACAAATAGAAATTGTTTGTTAAATCTCAA
>Ga0115004_10002271_pt1 | contig 15790 bp, 7 predicted proteins | sample ArcticOcean_MG_C_10_FD_88737 | JGI IMG/M metagenome (GOLD analysis project Ga0115004, IMG submission 88737) | Marine microbial communities from western Arctic Ocean - ArcticOcean_MG_CB11_90 | ecosystem: Environmental > Aquatic > Marine > Oceanic | place: Arctic Ocean: Canada Basin | collected...
AATGCAGAATCTGGAGAGACAGGAGATTCGTGGTATTTCCCTGAAGAGGCAACTCAACTATGGCTCCCACCTCTTATGGCAGATCCAAACTTCCCAAACACAGCTTACTTAGCTGGAGGGAATTTAGATGATTTTGGCTCTCATATAATTCGCTTAGACTACGATAACTCTATTTCTTCAAATCAACTCAGTTACAATTTCGAGTACGGCTCGGGTGGAGGGTACATTACAGCTATGGCTTGTTCTAAAATAAACACCGATTATTGGTATGTACTTACCGACAATGGGAAGTTCTTTACTTCTACAGATTACGGTTCAACTTGGACGAAAACGGCTGGATTCTCAGGTCCAGAAAACCATTATTTTTATGGGGCTTCTATTCAGCCTTCTGCAATAGAACTCGGAAAAGTTTATATTGCTGGAAGTGGTTATTCTAACCCTGGGGTTTACATGAGTTCCGACAACGGAGACTCATTTACGGCACTAGACCAAGGATTGCCCCAAACCATGATTTACGATATTGCTCCCACTTTAGGTGATGAGTTTATTTTTGCGGCTACCGAATTAGGACCCTATGTATATACTACCGAAACCAACCAATGGTCAAATTTAAGTGCTGGTTTTGCACCAGATCAAATCTATTGGACAGTAGAATTTGTAGACGAAATAAAAACAGCTCGTTTTGGAACGTATGGAAGAGGAATTTGGGATTTTAAATTGGACGAAGAAACCAGTTCGGTAGAATTAGCCGAATACAAAAACACTAATTTTAGTCTTTATCCTGTTCCTGCAGCAGATTTTATTACGGTGGAGTTTAGTGCCAAAGGCATTTATAAGGTTTCCATTTTCGACCTACAAGGAAGGCTTGTTTTGGAAGAAAACACAACAGGAAATAGCTCCTTTATTATTCCAATTGGTAAGCTAAAAAAAGGGACTTACATTTGTAAAGTGAATGGTGAAAGTAAATCGTTTGTAAAATTGTAGTATAAGACTTTTGGTTCAGTCGCATTAAGATACCAAATATGGATTATTTAGATTTGATTTAAAATTAATATGCCTATCCGCTTGTTTGTAGGATGCTGAATTTAAGTAGTAAATGCTAAACAGTTAAAAGAGTATTGTAGTGCTTTTCCTTGATGAATAGAACCAAAAATCATGTATTCAATTATTCGTGTGTATCCATTTTCTATGGAACTCATAATTTTCAATACTTTTTTTTACGTTCAATAAACTTCATTTTACTACGCTCATTTTATACGTTTATTTCTCTAAAAGAATGGAGGACTGGTAAAAAAAAGGAACGTAAAGACTAAAATTAAAGATTATTAATGTTCCCTGCAAACTAGCTGATAAGCATATTTTATTTTTTACTAAATTTGTAAAAACATTTTTATTATGAATAAATACTTTTTCTTTATATTATTGTGTTTCAATCTCTCTATCAAGGCTCAAAGTACTCAGGCTCAGATTGACTCTATTATGACTTTGTATCCAAATTGCATGGATTATCCGAACGATGTACTTTTTGTTTTAGACTCTCTTCTTGTGGCATTAGCCGAAGAAGAAAATACCGATAATACAGAAATTAATAATTCTGATATCGATTCTTTGTTTCTAGATTTTTTAATGACCAATCATCCAAATGTTATTCAAGATGGAGTGATTTTACCTAATGGAGCTTCACTTATTAACACATTAGACCTAAACAGCTTAGGCTTACACAGTTTGAACGGTATAGAGCACTTTACGAATTTAGAAGTATTGTTTTGTAAGAATAATCAGCTGGTTTCGGTTCCAACTCTTCCGCCATCTCTTCTTGAGATTGATTTGAGATCAAATTCAATCCAATCCATTGCTCCCTTACCCGATAATTTGATAAAAATTGACATTCGTTACAATGAGTTGGATGCAATACCTCCGTTTCCAAATAATATTCAAGACCTTAAAATTTGTTTTAACAATTTGAATGTTTTACCAAATTTACCTGATTCTTTAAAGGTGTTTTATTGTGCGTACAATAACTTTGAATCTTTACCGATTCTTCCTCAGTTCCTAGAACAAATTTTGTGTTACAACAATCAGCTTCATTCCTTGGGCACTATTCCAGAGTCTTTAGAAGTATTAAGGGCTCAAAATAACTTAATAGAAGTAGTTCCCGAACTTCCAATGAGTCTACATACATTGGACTTATCTGGAAACCCTATTGTATGCGTAAATGAATACCCACCTCAGTTTATAGAAGAATTAAGTGAATACAGTACCTGTATAAGTGGTTGTACAGATAGTATGGCTAACAATTTTAGTTCAGAAGCCAATCAGTTAGATAATTCATGTACTTATACTTCTGAAATAATTTTCCCGAATGATTATTTACAAATCAATACTGGCGTAAATGCTACCTATCTTATAGAGCAATTGTGGATGAATGATTCCATCCTTTTATCTGGCTTTACTTTGGGTGCTTTTTATTATAATGAACAAGGCTCTTTATCTTGTGGAGGCCTAAGACAATGGACTGGAGGTCCTAGTTCTGTTGCTGTATTTTTAGACGATGAAACCACTCCTGAGAAAGATGGCTTTAGTACTGGAGATGAAATCGTGTGGTTGGCTTATGCAGCAGACTCTTCTAATTCTTTAAATGTAGCACATATTGTAAACGTTCAATATATTTCTGGTTCTAATAGTTATACGGCAAATAGCATCAACTTGATTTCGAGTATGCATATTAGCAATCAACTCGCAAATCTTGGATGCGTAGATATCCTGGCAGTTAATTATAACTCTACAGCAACTATTAATGATTTTTCGTGCATTTATCCGCACGACATAGAAATTGAAGAACTCAACAATTTAGTAAACACTTTATCTTTCCAGATCGATTCTTTACAGCAAAATGGCACAGGTATTTCCGAAGCTTTATTAGATAGTTTAAACATTTCAGTAAACCTGGAGTTAGGCTGGAATATAATTGGATATGGTTGTCCAGTAGAAAAAAATGTGATTGATTTATTTAGTGATTATGAGGATACCTTACTTTTGTTGAAAGACAATTTTGGTGCTGTATACCTTCCAGAATTTAATTTTAATGGTGTTGGAAATCTCATCCCTGGCATGGGGTACCAGATTAAAACTTCCGAAGCCATTTCGAATCTTAGGTTGTGCAATAGTTACTTCATTTCTTTTGAATAATTTACAATGAAAATTCAAATTAGAAAAGGTGTTCAAACAGATTTACCTCAAGTTTTAGACCTCATTAAAGAATTGGCAATTTATGAAGATGCCCTAGATGAGGTTACTATTAAATTAGAAGATCTTGAAAGAGATGGTTTTGGTTCAGAGAGATTATTTCATTTTTTAGTTGCTGTAAATGAAAAGGAACTTGTTGGAATTGCTTTTTATTATACACGTTATTCTACCTGGAAAGGAAAGATATTATACTTAGAAGATTTTGTTGTAAAAGAGCAGGATAGAGGTAATGGTATTGGGACTCTATTATTTGAAGAAACTTTACGAGTTTGCAAAAACAAAGAGTATAATGGAATGGCTTGGCAAGTTTTAGATTGGAATGAACCAGCTATAAATTTCTATAAAAAATACAAAGCATCCCTAAGTTCGTCTTGGTTGAATTGTAAATTATCAAAAAATCAAATCAAATCTCTAATTCCTTAATTTTAATTTGTTTCAAGGTCTCTATTTAAGTTTAAGTAGATACCTTTTTGATAATATTTCATTTGATGTAAAGCTAATCATAACAATGGGTTCAAAGGTTATTAGACTCCTTTTTGTCTATTAAGCCTAAAATGGCTGCCAAAGTGAACTCACTTAGCGCTCTTTGGTTGCTAAGCTCAAACTGCATTTTGTTACGCTCATTTTATACGTTTCTTTCTCTAAAAGAATTGAGGACGGCTAAAAACACGAACGTAAATGCTAAACAGTTAAAAACCTATTGTAGTGCTTTTCCTAGATTAAAAGAACCAAATAATAAATCAATAATTACAAGTGTAAATAACTCATTTATAATGTTAAACGATGTTTTGGAAACATTTTAACACAAATATTGTTTCCTGTGTTTTTTCATTGTAAATTTGCAACAATGGAAAAAGAAGAACGAATTATAAAAGGAGCCTTAGATCTCTTTTTACAAGCAGGTGTAAAGAGCATCAATATGGATGATGTATCTACGCACTTAGGAATTTCAAAAAAAACGCTTTACAAGATAGTTAGCAACAAGGCCGATTTGGTTAAACAAGCTTTCACCTTACATCAGAGTAGTTTTATTAGCATGATAGAAGCTATAAAAGCAAAAAACACCAATCCTATAGATGAGATATTTGAGATTGATCAGCAGTTATGTGTGATGTTAAAAAACAGACCTCCTCTTCTTATTAGTAATTTAAAAAAATACTATCCAGAGGTTTGGAACATTCTAGATACTATTCGAAAAGAAAATATTTATGACTGTGTTTCTCAAAATATAGACCTTGGGATAAAACAAGGATTCTACAGAGGTTCTATAAACGTAAATATTATTGCAAAACTGATGATAAACACGGTTGAAGCAATTGTGGATGACGAACTATTTCCGCTAACAGAATACAATTTCAAAAACATACTTCAAGAAAATAGAGTATACCACATTCGTGGAATAGCCACCCAAAAAGGAATAAACTACCTAGAAAATAAATTGCAAAATGATTAAACGAATTACACTTAGTGTTTGTATCCTGCTTAGTTTTGGTTTACAAGCACAACACAGTTTTTCTGTAAAGGAAGCCCAAGAATATGGTTTACAGAATAATCGTACGATAAAAAATGCTGTTTTAGAAGTAGGTATTGCTTCTAAGCAGATGAAAGAAACCATCTCTATTGGATTGCCACAAGTAAATGCTGAGGCTCAATGGCAAAAATTCCTTACTGTTCCTACAACCTTAGTTCCTGCAGGTGCTTTTGGTGGAGAACCTACTGAAAACTCTCCGCAGTATATAGAAATGCAATTTGGCTTACCGCATACAAGTACAGTATCTATTACTGCAAGTCAGCTTATTTTTAATGGAAGCTATATAGTAGGCTTAAAGGCTTCTAAATCATTTATGGAGTTCGCTAGAATGCGTAAAACACTTACCGAGCATCAAATTTCCGATAGTATAGCAACTGCCTACTACAATGTACTACTCGCTAGAGAAAATTCTGATTTCTTAGAATCTATTGTGGAAGCACACAAAACAATAGTCAACGAAGTAGAAGCTCTTTATAATGCGGGTTTTGTAGAAGACATAGAAGTAGACCGTATGGCTTTGGTGCTCTCAAAAATGGAAATGCAGTACGCAAACATCTATCGTAGAACCGAAATTTCTGAAGCCTATTTAAAGCTAATGCTTGGAATTGAACTAGCTGAAACTTTGGTGTTATCTGATAGTCTACCGAAATTATTAGACTCAAGTATATCTTTTAAACTAGAAGAATCGAACACTAAGCAACGCATAGAATATCAAATGGCAGCTATGAAGGCAGATTTAAAAGAGTTAGATCTTCGCAGATACCAAACAGACAAACTACCAACTATTGCTGCTTTTGGTTCTATAAACACCTCTTCTATGGGAAACGATTTTACGGCCTTTGAATCGAATTCAAGCTGGTATCCTAGTCAAATGGTAGGCCTAAAAATAAGCATTCCTATTTTCGATGGCTTAGGTGGTGCTGCAAGAATACAAAAAGCGCGTTTGGTTTGGGAACAAGCAAAAAACGATAAAATACAAATGCAAGAAAACTTGGCTTTAGCCCATCTTTCGGCGCAAAGTAATTTTATAAATGCGAGTAGCGACTATACTCACCAGGAGCATAATTTAGCTTTGGCGAAAAAGATTTACGAGAAAACACTCGCCAAATACAGAGAGGGCTTGGTAAGTAGCTTAGAGCTATCGCAAGCGGGTACAGAGTACTTACAAACAAATACCAATTTCTCTAAAAGCATATACCACCTATTAATTACAAACCTGAACTACCAACGTTCCTTAGGAAAATAAAGATGAAAAAACTAGTTATATTATTTAGTACAGCAGCCTTATTAGTGAGTTCTTGTGGAGAGCAAGAGCTTAGTTTAGAAGCAAAACAAACACAGCTAACAACTTTAAAATCGGATTTAGTAAACCTAAAAGGAGCTATTAAAAGTCTTGAAAAAGAGCTTATTGGTACTACAGCTATACGCGAAGTCCTCAAAGTTCCAGTACGAGTTAAAACCTTAAGTTCCGAGACTTTTCATCATTATATAGAACAGCCTGGAACGGTAAGTTCTAAAGAGAATATTTTGGTAAGTGCTGAGATGGGTGGACTCGTTACCGCAATTTCTGCATCCGAAGGAGACAGGGTAACTAAAGGAACTACCATTATTACCTTAGATTCTGAGGTGATGCAAAACAATGTAAATGAATTGGAATATGCTTTAGCCTTAGCCAAAACAACCTTCGAAAGACAGGAAAGTTTATGGCTTCAAAAAATTGGTTCTGAATTGCAATACCTTCAAATTAAAAACCAATTTCAATCTTTAGAAAATAAATTTGCTGCCGCTACAGCACAACTAGAAAAACTAAACATCTCGGCTCCTATTAGTGGAACTTTAGAAGAGATTTTCGTGAATGCTGGAGAATTAGCTGCTCCAGGGAGGCCTGCTTTTAGAATTGTAAATGCAGAAAATGTTGTGGTAGAAGCGGATGTTGCAGAACGTTACTCAAACATATTAAAGAAAAACACACCTGTAAACATTAAGTTCAACTCTTTGGGAACTAGCAGAAAAGCGAAACTTAATTTTATAGGTCAGGTAATAAACCCAGCCAACAGAACCTTTAAGGTAAATATAGAGTTGACGAATAAAAATGGTGAATTAAAACCTAACTCTGTAGCTTCTCTTGAAATTAGAGATTTTAGCTCGGATGTAGCAATGGTAGTTCCTTCGCAAATTGTGAAAAAAGATATGAGAGGCGATTACCTCTTTATTGCAAAAAATGGTGCTGCCCAAAAGACCTATATCACTCTTGGACTTTCGCAAAAAGATAGCTCTATGATTTTAGAGGGACTAAGCGCTGGAGATGTTATTATTATTCAAGGATACAACGAGGTTGTAGGAGGAAGTAAATTAGCGATTCAAGAATAAGACTATGGAACAAAAAACTAGAAGTTTCGGATTGACTAACCTCTCTCTGAAAAACAAAACCTCGGTATTTATTCTTACCGCTTTACTTACGCTCTTTGGCTTGTTCTCGTACAACAATATGCCAAAATCGCTTTTTCCAGACATCGTTATGCCTACCATTATGGTGCAAACGGTATATCCTGGTAACTCGCCAGCAGATATTGAAAACCTTATTACCAGACCCCTAGAGAAACAAATAAAGTCGGTAAAAGGAATTAAAAATTTAAGCTCTACTTCGGTACAAGACAACTCGAGTATTATTGTAGAATTTAACACCGATGTAGAAGTTAAAACAGCTTTACAAGATGTTAAAGATGCAGTAGATAAAGCAAAAAGAGATTTACCCTCGGATTTAGATATGGAACCTATGGTTTTAGATATCGACTTTTCGGAGTTTCCTATCCTAAACATTAACCTCTCTGGAGACTATAGCTTAGACGATTTAAAAATCTATGCAGAGGAATTACAAGATCAAATAGAATCGCTCACAGAAATTTCTAAAGTAACTATTACAGGATTACTTAATAGAGAAATTACTATTAAGACGGATCTCCATAAAATGGAGAACACTAAAGTTAGCTTTAAAGATATTGAAGATGCCATAGGTTTCGAAAATGTATCTATCGCAGGGGGTGACATACTATTAGGTAAGTCGAGAAGATCTGTTCGTACAGATGCAGAGTTTAAAAAAGCATCGGAAATAGAAAACATTATTGTAAAAAGTGAAAAAGGCAATATTGTATATCTAAAAGATATTGCCCAAGTTGTAGATGGTTACGAAGAGCGCAAGAGTTTTGCTCGATTAAACACCAAACCAGTAGTATCGCTTAACGTAGTTAAAAAAAGTGGCGAGAATTTATTGGAGGCTACAGATCAGATAATGGCCATTTTAGAACAGGCTAAAATCTCTCATATAATCCCACAGGGATTAGATATTTCTATCACAAACGATCAATCTGAACAAACACGTAAGCAGTTAGAAAACCTAGAAAACAGTATTATTTTTGGGGTGCTACTAGTAATTTTGGTATTACTTTTCTTTTTAGGAATTAGAAATGCCTTTTTTGTAGGGTTGGCAATTCCACTTTCTATGTTTATTAGTTTTGTGGTATTAGGAAGTATGGGTACCACCATGAATATGATTGTTCTCTTCGCACTTATTCTCGCTTTGGGGATGTTGGTAGATAATGCCATTGTGGTAATAGAGAACATACACCGCTTGTACAATGAAGAAGGACTGGATAGATATGAGGCCGCTAAAAAAGGAGTAGGTGAAATTGCTATTCCTATTATCTCTTCTACTGCCACTACCCTAGCAGCCTTTTTTCCTCTTTTATTTTGGGATGATATTATGGGTGAGTTTATGGGCTATATTCCCATGACTTTAATTATTGTTTTGGGTTCTTCACTTTTTGTAGCACTTATTATAAACCCTGTAGTAGCTGCTACCTTTATGGTAAAAGACAATAGAGATAAAGCGAACGTACGTAAAATTGCTAAAATCACACTTGGGCTTCTTATTGTAAGCGCTTTCTTTTATATAAAAGGAAATGTATTTATGGGTTCGTTAATGCTCGCTTTTGCTTTACTATCAATACTAAATAGTTTTGTTTTAAGACCTATTTCTTATTGGTTCCAAGACAGCTTACTCGTTCGTTTCGAACAGTTTTATGCTAAAACGTTAAAGTGGTCTCTCAAAGGATACAAGCCATTACTACTCTTAGGATTCACAGGTCTTTTATTGATTTCTTCCATTACACTATTTGCCTATAAATCTCCACGTGTAGAGATGTTCCCAGTAAACGAGCCCAAGTATGTAAATGTATTTGTAGAGCTTCCTATAGGAACAGATGTCACAGTTACAGACTCTATTGCTAAATTGGTGGAAATAGAAATTTTCGCAATTCTTGAACCTTACAATCAAGCCGTTTCTTCCGTTATGACTAACGTAGGGGCTGGGACTACCGACCCGAATGAAATTGGTGGTGGAAATGGTATTACTCCAAACAAAGCACGTATAACACTCAACTTTGTAGAGTATGAGTTTAGAGGCGGTATTAGTACAGGAGAGATTATGAAACGTATTTCTTCGGATATTAAAAAAATGCCTGGCGTAGATATTAGCGTAGATAAAAACCGTGAAGGCCCACCTATGGGCAAGCCTATTAACATAGAAATTAGAGGGGAGAAATTTGACCAACTATTAACGATCTCCGATAAGGTAAAAGCACTTATTGAAGAAGCCAATATTGAAGGGATTGAAAAGTTGAAAGTTGATTTAGAGCTAAGTAAGCCTGAGTTATTAGTAAATATTGATAGAGATCAAGCACGTAGATTAGGTGTTTCTACAGCACAAGTGGCAAGTACCATTCGTACAGCTTTATTCGGTAAAGAGATTTCTAAGTTTAAAGATGGTGAAGAAGAGCACCCTATTGTATTGCGTTTAGACGATAAATACCGTTACAGTGTGCCCGCTTTAATGAATCAGCGAATTACTTTCAGATCGCAATCTGATGGACAAATAAAGCAAATTCCAATTTCTACCATTGCCGATTACTCGTATAACAATACTTTTGGTTCAGTAAACCGTAAGGACATGAAGCGTCAGGTTACGATTTTCTCTAATGTAGTAGAAGGTTATAACGAGAACTTGATAAACGAACAACTGAAACAACTTTTAGCAGACGAGGTTTTACCTCCTGGCTATGAATTACAGTTTACAGGTAAGCAACAAGAACAGGAACAAACTCAAGCCTTTTTATCGAAGGCCTTAATGATTGCGATTGCACTTATTGCGCTTATTTTGGTAAGCCAGTTTAATTCAGCCATAAAACCATTCATCATAATCCTAACCGTGGTATTTAGTACCATTGGTGTTTTCTTCGGATTGGCATTATTCAATATGGATTTTGTGATTATTATGACTGGGATTGGAATTGTATCTCTAGCAGGAATTGTAGTTAACAATGCCATTGTACTAATCGATTATATAGACTTGGTTAAAATTCGTAAGCGTAGAGAATTAGGAATGGAAGAAGATACTCCATTAGACAATGACTTGGCAATGAAGTGTATTGAAGAAGGTGGTCAAAAACGTTTAAAGCCAGTTTTACTTACCGCTATTACAACCGTACTAGGACTCTTACCAATGGCTACAGGAATGAATATTAACTTCTATACTTTACTAACCGAGTTGGATGCACAGATTTTCTTTGGTGGAGACAATGCTACTTTCTGGGGACCTATGGCATGGACGGTAATATTCGGACTTACCTTTGCTACTTTCTTAACTTTAATTATTGTGCCGGTAATGTATTTACTAGCGGATAAAGTGAAGAATAAAATGGTGAAAATAATCTCTTAAATAATTTCGACAAAAGTTTTGAATTCACTTGAAAACATTACTTTTGTCGAACGATTGCTAACGTAGCTCAGCTGGTAGAGCACATCCTTGGTAGGGATGAGGTCGTCGGTTCGAGTCCGATCGTCAGCTCTAAAGCTCCACTTCTATGAAGTGGAGCTTTTTTTGTTTGTCAGACTGAGACACTCTAAACACAATTAAAAATTGATAGTTAACAATTACAATCCCAGTTTTTAAACCACTTTTAGATCTTTTCGGAAAACGTAAACCTGCCCACCGGCAGGCAGGTGGTAAAACGTGAGTCGGAAAACGGAATACAGGAGTCAGGAGTATAAAAAATAAGGTAGAGGATTTAGAGAAGGTGAGCGTTTAGAGTATTTTGTACTAGATACCAGCTACAGTTTTCCCATTCAAAACTTATTTTATTGTCCTGCTGAGTTCATCGAAGCACAAAACTATTTTTCACATCTCGTCTTTAAACAACCTTTTGACAAGACAACTATTTTGACCTAATTAAAAACTCATCACTTAAAACACCTCTTCTTTTTCAGGCTGAGCTACTCGAAGCCAATAGTGAATGAGAAAATAAAAGGCATAAAAAAAGCGCCCTAAGGCACTTTTAAAATTATTTAGAATAGTAAATTTTATCTCTACTTATTTTCCCGCTTTTATAATAGCTAGATCTAATATAGAATTCACCTACTCTAGGTTGAATACAATTTCTTCCTAAAACATCTATATAGGTAGTATTTATAAGCTCATCATCAATTTCAACTACAGATAGACCTGGGATATTAATAATGATCGTTATTTCCTCAATTATCGACATTTCGCCGTTACTTACGGTAACCGTTACTAAGTATTCTCCGTTTAAAGGAAAAGTATAAAGCACGTAGTCCTCGTTGCTGTAAGACAGTCCTCCAATATTCCAAAGCACTGTATAATTTTCAATTACTAGTACATCTACTTCGAACTCATAAGTAGCACCTCCAATATTAGAATGAGTAACAATAATAAGAGTATATTCACAAGAGCCATCATCTAAAGTAGCCAAGTCATTATAATTTACCGCCGTTTCATCTGTACAGCCTTCCATTATAAGGGTGTTACAAGAACCGTCATCAAAATTAGCTTGTGGATTGTATTCTACATACAATTCATCCATACAACCACCTAAAACTGCCACACAAGAACCATCGTCTACATTAGCCAATACATTATAGTTAAAAGCAGTTTGTTCGGTACATCCATAAACAATGATGGTTAAACAAGAACCGTCGTTTGTGTTTGCTTGGTCGTTATATTCTAGATAGTTTGGATTCGTACAGCCTTCGAGTACCGCCACACAAGTACCATCATCTACATTAGCCGTTTCGTTGTAATTATAAGCAGTAGGATTTGTGCATCCTAAATACTCACAAGTTCCATCATCTAAATTTGCAAGTAGATTGTAATTGTCTGCTAATGGATCGGTACAGCCACTAAAGGATACAGAAGTACAAGATCCATCATCGGTATTTGCACCTGGATTGTATTCTAAGAAGTTCTCGTCGGTACAACCTAATACAACTAATGTTTCACAAGTACCATCGTCTTGGGTAGCTTCTGCATTATATTCTACATGATTTGAATCAGTACAACCTCCATCTACTAGTATTTCGCAAGTACCGTTATCTGTATTTGCCGGCGGGAAATATTCAACATAATTAGGGTCGGTACAACCTTCTATAACTACAACCTCACATGAACCATCTTCAAGTGTAGCTTCTGGATTGTATTCTACATAGGCATCATTCATACAACCTTCAATTGTTAGAATACAAGACCCATCGTTTACATTGGCGTCTGCATTGTAATTGGTGGCACTCACTACGGTACAACCAAATACAGCTTCTGTTATACAAGAAGTTGGGTCGGTATCGGTATTCGCTTCTGGATTGTATTCTACATAATTCGGATCGGTACAACCCACTGCCTCATCGGTACAAGAGCCATCGTCTTCTGTTGCTTCTTGGTTATAGTTAAAAGCGGTTGGATCTGTACAACCTAAAACGTTATATTCACAACAATCAGCACAAGCTGTATTAGCTGTTTCGTTATAGTTAATAGCTTCAGCATCCATACATCCTTCTTCTATAAGGGTCTCGCAAGAACCATCGTCTATTGTAGCGGCACTATTATACTCTTGGTAAGTTTGATCTGTACAACCTTCAATTTCTTCTTCGGTGTCTTCAATAGTTAAAGAGGTAATGTTTGCCATCATATTGGTTTGATAAACATCTGTAAAAAAACCTCCTACAATATAGGCTGCAGTCGTTGGATAATCAATACCATCAATTTGAATATACCAAACAAACACTTCTCCAGCATTAAAGCCATCCTTTTCTTCTGTAGTAGAATCATCTCCATATGCTGGGAAAGACATTGTCTGTCCTGGAGTATAGGTAGAAAAACCTGCACATTGTAGTTCCTCTGAATCATTTAAATAGAACACACCTAACAATGTTCCTTCAGCAACGGGATTCCCATTTAAGGTAATCTCTTCTGTTAGGTCTAATAAGAGCGTGAGATTTACTCCTGTATTAATAGAGTTAAGTGTTTCTGGCCACACGAGATCTTGTGCTTGTATAAAACTAGAAAATAGGATGCAGAAACTGAGTAAAAACTTTTTCATAAAATAAGGTTTGAGCGAAGATACTAATTTAACTTATTGTGCTAGAACAAAGTTTATACCGTTTTTGAAACTTAAGATCTCGACTTGTTATATTTAGGACAAAAAAAAAGAGCCATTTGTTAAATGGCTCTTTTTTGATAATCTTCTTATTTGGTTATTGCTTCAACCAAGGTAAAGTCTGTATTTGAGCTCCTGTATTTATTCTAAGTAAATACATTCCTTTTGATAAATCGCTCACTTGTAATTGTAAGTCTTTATCTGAGGTATAATTAACTATATCTCTAGTTAATACTACAGCACCTACAGTATTTAGAATTTGAATTGAGATTTTCTCGGAAGCATTCTCAAAGCTAATATTCAATATATCCACAACTGGGTTAGGATAAATTGAAATTTTGTTTTCAATAACTTCGTTAATACTCACATCATCTAATGATAGAGTAGCTGAACCTTCACAACCTAAATCATTAGTAACAATTACTTGGTAAGTTCCATTTTCATTTGGAGTAATTGCACTTGTTATAGAATCTAATTCAACATCGTTTAAGTACCAAGTATAAGTTGGTAAGGTAGCATCTGTTGTAGCAGTTAAAGCTGTTTCGAAGTCATAAGCTAAACTTACGTTTACCACATAACAAGAACCATCCTCTTCTGTAGCATCTGCATCGTAATTACAAGCATCTACATCTGTACAACCGTATTCTTCAAGTTCGTTACAAACGCCATCACCATCATCATCAGCTAAACAGTCTCCGTTACAATCGTAATATTCAACAGCTTCGGTACAGTCGCCAGCATCGGTAGCAAATTCGTTATAATCACAAGCGGTAATATCCATACAACCTACAATTTCTAATTCATCACAAACACCGTCACCGTCTGTATCTACTAAACAGTCTCCGTTACAGTCGTAGTAATCAACAGGCGATTCACAAGAATCTTGGTCGTTTACATTGGCTTCAACGTTATAGTTACAAGCATTTACATCCATACACCCAACTAAGATCAATTCAGTACATGAAGCATCATCTACATTGGCTTCTGGATTAAATTCAATATAAAGAGGATCTGTACAACCTTCAACAATTAAGGTAAGACAAGAACCATCATCGTCTGTAGCTAAAGAATCGTATTCTAAGTAAGCACTATCTGTACATCCTAAAACTTCATACACATCACATACGCCATCACCATCAGTATCAATTATACAGATAGTATCACAGTCGTAATTTGGTAGTGCATAAATACATTCTTCATTTTCAGTAGCATCTGGGTTGTAGTTACAAGAAATAGGTTGTAAACATCCATATATTTCTAATTCATCACAAATCCCATCACCATCAGTATCAGAGATACATTCACCATCACAATCATAATATTGTACTGGGTATGTACATAAGTCTATGTCATCAGTATTGGCTATAATTTCGTAATTACAAGCTAATGCATCCATACAGCCAATTACAACAGCAATACAAGAACCGTCATCAGTATTGGCTAATTCGTTATAGTTAAATGCAGTAACATCTGTACAGCCTAAAATAACATCGATACAAGTACCATCGTCTACATTCGCTAATTCGTTGTAGTTAAAGGCAGAACTATCAGTACATCCTTCAACGATTAAAGTAATACAAGAACCATCATCTGTATTCGCAGAAGCTTCAAACTCAAGATATAAATCATCGGTACAACCTTCAATTACTGGGATACAAGAGTCATTTTCGGTATTAGCATTTGGGTTGTAGTTGAAAGCAGTTGCATCCATACATCCTAAAATAACAGAAATACAAGATCCATCATCGGCGTTAGCTAAGTTGTTGAAGTTAAAGGCTGTCTCGTCAATACAACCTAGTACAATTGCAATACAAGAATCATCATCAGTATTCGCTAGTTCGTTATAGTTAAAGGCAGTTGCATCGGTACATCCTTCTACTACATCTATACAAGAACCATCACCGGCATTTGCTAGTTCGTTATAGTTAAAGGCAGTTGTATCGGTACATCCTTCTACTACATCAATACAAGAATTATCTTCTGTATTGGCTAGTTCATTGTAGTTGTATGCATTTGCATCGGTACATCCTTCTACAACAGCAATACAAGAACCATCGTTGGTATTGGCTGATGAATTATAATTAAACGCAAGTTCATTGGTACAACCATTAACTACATCTACACAAGAACCGTCGTCGGTATTTGCTAATTCGTTATAGTTATAAGCTAAAGTATCGGTACATCCTGAAACAGATGCAATACAAGAGTTATCATCTACAGTAGCAGCAGAGTTGTAATTAATTGCAGTTGGGTCTGTACAACCACTGTATGCACAAGTACCATCATCTGAATTTGCTTCAGCATTGTAATTATCTGCAGCAGCATCAGTACAACCAAAAACTGTAGTAATACAAGAACCATTATCGGTATTTGCTTCTACATTATAATTTAATGCATTCGCATCGATACATCCATAAACAATTGGAGTAAGACAAGAACCATCATCTGAATTTGCATCAGCGTTGTATTCAGTAAAGTTTACATCAGTACAACCCAATGTTGTGAATACACA
>Ga0115004_10002284_pt1 | contig 15753 bp, 10 predicted proteins | sample ArcticOcean_MG_C_10_FD_88737 | JGI IMG/M metagenome (GOLD analysis project Ga0115004, IMG submission 88737) | Marine microbial communities from western Arctic Ocean - ArcticOcean_MG_CB11_90 | ecosystem: Environmental > Aquatic > Marine > Oceanic | place: Arctic Ocean: Canada Basin | collected...
AGGATTCACCAAGGTGCCTTTAAGGAAGGTGTATCCGATGCCGTCGATCCGCCACCCCGAGATGTCGGTGATGATCCCCATCTGGTTGAATAACTCGATCCACTCGCCGCTCTCATCAAATCCCGTCGGATTATATTGCACCTCATTGAATACCACAACACCGTCCGATGATACCGAGAGAGGATTATTTACCAGTCCGAGAAAGCTAAGGACTAGCGTGAGAACGAGAGGAAGATTGGAATGGGGCACAGTCGCGCAATAGACCAACGAGGGGGAGAAATACTAGTTCTCAATGGCACTTAATTAGCCTTACTTCTTTGGCTTTCGGTTGTGGGATTCTCGCTACGTCTCTCCGCTAGGAATTTGCTTAGAATCTTTCCACCACCCCTTACCGCTCGCCTGCCCTTGTTCAATCTGCATAGACTGCCTAAACCTCATGAACGTGCCATCAATCTTACAGATCTCGCTTCACTCACTCTCTGTCATGGGGGCGGTTATATTGGCCGTTCAATCTACACCTGCTAAAACAAGCGATATTTTGCCGCTCAGGCTAAACGAGATTCAGGTGATCGGCACTCACAACTCCTATCATATCGAACCGAAGGAAGCCGTGATGGCGTTGATCAAAGAGTTCAGCGAAGAAGCAGCCGCCTCGATTAAATACACGCACAAGCCACTTGATCAGCAACTGGAGAAACTGGGCATCCGACAACTGGAGTTGGATCTCTTCGTCGATCCCGAGGGTGGTCTATTCGCCAACCCAGCAGTCAGAAAAATTCTGAAAGACCGGGGAAACGATCCGGGACCTTCGCACGATCCCGTGGGTGTTCTGACCAAACCGGGTTTAAAGATCATTCACTCACCTGATTTCGACTACCTCAGTACATCGCTCACCTTCCTCGATGCGCTGAAGTCCATACGGACCTGGTCACAGGAAAACCCCCGCCATGTCCCCATTTTTGTTTTACTCGAACTGAAGGAATCCGGTGCGCCCAATGGCGTCATACCCCTCAAGTTTGATAAGAAACAACTCGATGGGGTGGATGAGGAAATCCTGTCTGTCTTTGCCCCCGATGAGATTCTCACACCCGACGACATCCGTGGAGATTCCAAAACACTCCGGGATGCGATTATCACCAAGGGCTGGCCTTTACTCGATGAGGCACGCGGCAAAGTCATGTTTGCCATGGACAACGGAGGCCAGCTGCGCGATGCGTATCTAGCCGGACATCCCTCACTCAATAGCCGTTTGTTGTTCGCCTCCGTCGAAGAGAATCACCCCGCAGCAGCATGGTTCAAGATAAACGATCCCATTGGTGAATTTGATCGAATTCAACGTCTCGTTCGTGAAGGATACATGGTTCGTACCAGAGCAGATTCGAACACCACACACGCTCGCCAGAATGATACGGCACAACGGGAATCCGCTTTCGCAAGCGGTGCACAGTTTATCAGCACGGACTACCGGGAGCCAAACCGGGAGTTTTCAAACTACTCTGTGACGTTCGACAATCACATCGTCGCTCGAGCGAATCCGGTGTCTGGTTCCGCTTCCGCGGGCAAGGGTGATTTGGAGAACCTCTCCGGGCCATGGATTTTGTGCGACGGAAGCTACGGCGGTCATCTGCAAGGTGTCGCCACGGATGGTGAATCAATCTTTTGGTCCCACACAGTCCAGTTGGTGAAGACCGACCTTCATGGACGTGTTATGCAAGAAATTGACGTGCCCGACCACCACGGAGACCTCACATGGCATGATGGAAATATCTATGTTGCCGTCGAACTCGGGGAGTTCAACCAACCGCCCGGAAAATCAGACCCCTGGGTCTACGTCTATGACGCCAAAAATCTCAGACTATTACGCAAACATAAGATTCCTGAACTGGTCCACGGCTCAGGTGGAATTGCCTATCACGACGGGCAGTTTGTCGTTGTAGGAGGGTTACCAGGCGATCATCAGAACAACTACGTGTTCGAATACAATGAAGGATTCACCTTCATAGGTCGGCATGTTCTGCCCACCGGTCAGACAAAACTCGGCATCCAAACCGCCGCCAATATTAATGGCCATTGGTGGTTCGGTTGCTACGGAACCCCAGGGAATCCAGGACTCCTCAAGGTGAACCAAAATTTTAAGTTGATCGGTCAGTCGGAAAATGATTTCAGCTACGGTCTTGTTCAATTAAGCGCAAATACAATTCTCAGTGGAGAATGCTTTGATTCGAACACGCGTGGAAAAGTTAAAATCGTTACTGGCGATCTTCCTGAGGTTGAACCGGTTTCCAGTCCCGTCCGAATGGCTGCTTACAATGTATTGTTCGGCATTTGGGCAGAGCCTGAACGAGTGGGTCAAATGTTTAAACCATTCGATCTGGATGTCATCGGCTTTAGCGAAGTGCCCGATGGAGATTGGACTGCCCTTGTCGGAAAGGTTTTGAACATGGACCACGCTTACGTCGGGAAAATCTCGTCGGCAAATCACAAAGACAAATTCAAATCGATCCTCAGTCGCACGCCTTTGTCCGAACTCCACGAAATTGAGATCAACTCCAAGGGCTGGTGCCCCTCCTCCGTGGTCGGAGCAAAAACTACGGTGCGTGGCATACCCATTCTGATCTACTCGACACACATTCCAGGGCGCCCCAACTTCAGCGATACCGCGATCGGTTCAGCGGCCGAGTTTATTGCAGAAACAGTAATTCCAAAGGCCATGAAACAGGCGAAAAACATCGTTCTGCTTGGGGACCTCAACAATTGGTTGGGGGATGCCCCGCTCAATCGAATCGAATCGAGTGGGATGCGATCCATGTGGAACGACTTAGATATCGATACAACACGCCTCAGCACTCATCGACACATTGAATCTGGGACTGAATCAGGCGTGATCGATCACATCTATTACAACGCCTCCTCCGAAGCCCGCGCGATCAGAGGCGGGGTCATCTACAATGCGTTCAATCCTCATGACGAAGACCTGGAGATGAATCGCTACCAGACTGAGTGGAAGAATTATGGAAAACCGCTTTCGGATCATCGTCCTGTTTGGGCGGAACTTAATTACACCCCTGTTGGAAAGAGACTCCCCTTTTCTCCCCTATCCGATCCCATCAATGACGATGTCAAGCTCCCCACACAAAAGGCAAATTCTAGCAAACCCCTCCCGGGCGCACCCGGAGAAGGACATTGATGAAAACGGGGTTCAGCGGTTCATCTCCACTTCAATATCCTCCGCGACAAGATTGATCATACTCCCTGCATTAATCGTCCAATCTTTCCTCAAATCCGACCTTGCTCTCGCCTCAATCTTCCGGCAGAAAATGGCAATGACACGTGCTACCTTCATCCTGCTCGCCCTCTTCGCCTCACCGCTGCTCGCCGATCATCACGGCAAGATCAAGCATTCCTTCCTTGGACTCGGAAAAGGCGCGCGCACCTCCATCGTGGGTGAAGACGGCAAGGTTGAGTGGCAAATCGATCTCCCCGCCAGCGATGGCTGGGTCCTAGAGAACGGCAATGTCCTCCTCGCAGTCTACCCGTGCAAGGAGTATCCAAAGGGAGGCGTGGCCGAAGTGGAGCGCGCCAGCAAGAAGACGGTATTCTCCTATCAGGGTCAACAGAAGGAGATTAGCACCGTGCAACTCCTACCCGACGGTAATTTCCTCGTTGCTGAACTGGGACCCGAACCCCGGGCCCGCACCATCAATCGCAAGGGCGAAGTGCTGCACGATATGCCCCTCGCATGCCAGAAGTCGAACGTCCACATGCAGACCCGCATGCTGCGCCAGTTGCCCAACGGAAATTATATCGCACCCCATCTCCTCGACTTTGCTGTCAAGGAGTACGATCCTAAGACCGGCAAAGTCCTGAAAAGCTTTCCCACCGACGATCGCGGCCGCGAGAAGCGCGACTGGCCCTTCACTGCAATTCGTCTCGCAAACGGCAATACCCTCATCGGCTGCACCAATGGCAATCGCGTCATTGAAGTCGATGGCGAAGGGACGATCGTCTGGAAAGTCGACAACGAAGATCTAGGTGAGAAGCTCTTCGACGATGCCTGCGGCGTGCAGCGCCTCCCCAATGGCAACACCGTCGTCACCAGCTATCACGCCAGTGGCGACAAGGTGAAACTCACCGAAGTGACCCGCGACAAGAAAGTAGTGTGGAAATACGCCGGTGGGGAAAACGGCTTCCACCACTTCCAGATTCTCACCACCAATGGTAAGCCTCTCTCTGACAACACCCAGAAGTAGCGCAAGGATCACCCATGGGAATATGGGTGAGTTTAAGCTAGCCCATCGGACCGCTATTTCAATGGTCTCTCTTCGAGTCTCTTGGAATAAGATTCAGGGGCAATACGTGACAAGTCCGCCACTCTAATCTAGGCCATTTGAATGTTGACTCAACTCCATCTTAATCGCTGGGCGGAAGTTCTTGTCCGGCACGCAACCAAAGTCAGCCCCGGAAACGTCGTCCGTATTAATGCCCAGTCAGCCGCCGAACCGCTGCTTGAGGCAGTTTACCGAGAAATTCTCGAAGCAGAAGGACATCCGGTCGTGAACTGTCGCCCAGATTTTCTAGTCGAGGCATTCTACGAACACGCTAACAACGACCAGCTCGACTGGGCCAATCCTTTCACGCTCCAAGAAACCGAAACCATCGACGCCTCAATCAATATCGCCGCGATCACCAACCTGAGAGCTTTGGACAAATTCGATACTACGGTCACTCAGCGGGCCGCACGGGCTCAAAAAGATTCGCGCGAATTATTTTTTCAACGCGCGGCGGTCGCTGACGATCCCTCGATCGATTCTGAACTGGCTCCCTTACTATGGTCCACCACCCTTTTCCCTACCAACGCCTATGCACAGGACGCGGGAATGAGTCTCGGTGATTACAGCGACTTCGTGGTCCGCGCCTGTCAACTCAACCAAGAGGACCCGGTGGCCTTTTGGGAAGGCTTAGACAAATGGCAGCATGAACTTGCAGAGAAGCTTATGGCCGGAAGCGAACTGCATTTCCAGACGCCCGCAGGAACCGACCTTAAAGTAGACACCGCTGGAATGCGTTGGCTCTCCAGCCCGGGTAGGAAGAATTTCCCCGATGGTGAAGTCTATTCCGGCCCGAACCTCAATGCGGAGAATGGTGGTGCGGACGGTGTCGTGGTTTTCGACAAACGTTGTGTCTACCAAGGGCATGCGGTTCGCAATGCGCGGATCGTCATGGTAGAGGGGTTTGCAACGGAGGTCACGGCCGAAGAAGGGAAGGATTTCTTGATCGCCATGCTCGATCAGGACGAGGGTGCACGCCGCATCGGCGAGGTAGCCTTCGGGACCAACCGCGCGATCTCACAACCGACCGGTCAGATCCTCTATGACGAGAAGATGGGCGGATCGTTCCATCTCGCCTTCGGCGCGGGCTATCCCGAAACCGGAAATGTCAACAAGAGCGCCCTCCACTGGGACCTCATCGCCTCGCTGGTCGAAGGCTCGGTGGTGACACTCAACGGTAAGCCATTCTGCGTCGACGGACGCTTCGTGGACATGCCGCCGGAAGTCAACTGGCTCCTCTAGGAATTCCGTGCGAGCAAATCATTCGGAAAGCCTTGTCGTTATCTTTACCCCATCCGCTTGATACCCAGCGAATTGAATTCCTGAAGATCGGCTGGAAGGCCGGCATCAGGGAAGCTCTGCCATGAGACCAGGCGGCAGAAGCGGTAGATCCCCATAGTTTTGCCGAATTACTACGTCGATCCGAGTTGGCCGGGAACGGGCCGACGTGCACCCTTACCTGAACAGACTTCGACATCGGTCGAGAAACTATTAAAAATGATCGGTCCCGCGCGTTACTAGGGTGCGTGCGGTAACGAGATTCGCCTTAGCCGCGAACTCTTCATCGGTTTCTTGGACCGCCGACAACCAAAGTTAAACCTAGGATTATTATCTCTGTTGCCCATTTGTTGCGCGAAAGAGCTTAATTCCCCTTTCTTTCCTCCCCTTTCTAGCACCATGAGGAAGGCAAAGGAAATCAGCGTTCAAGAACTGGACGAAGGGAATAGCTATCGCACCGAACGTGGCTACCTCTACCTCGTCGCTGCCCGCATCGGGGGGAATCGCTATCGCCGCTTCTTCCGTCATGGAGAGATCGCCAAGGCTCGCGCCTATGTCTCAAGTCTAAAAGCGAAACGTGACAACTTCGGACAGGCCAAGGCCGCTATCCTCGAAGACCCAAGACACGCAGGAAATGGCCGCACGCGCCGTGCGCAAGCTTACAGAGTCAGGAAGCCCGTTTACGCTGGAAGAGGCCGTGGACGACTACCTTGCCCGGTTTGTGGCCAATCAGGCGAAAACCTCTGTCACGATCTCCACTATCAGAGTCGAGTGATCCAGTATTACGGAGAGGCGTCCACCTGAGTAGTTCAACTTTTCTAAAATCCGAGTTTCTTCTATGACTCAAACCGAGTCACACTGTCTGTCACCGATTTCGTAACACCCACTCGATTCTGATGATCATCAATCTCCCACCTTTCTCATCACCTATTACGGCCACATTTGTTCTCTGGGCTGGATTAAACTATATCGGTGACGCAATGGCTCAACCTGCGGAGATTCAAGTGATCGACGAGGCATCCGGTCGAGGTGTGCCCCTCGTGGAGTTGACCACTGTGAATCATCTGCGATTTATCACCGACAACGCCGGGCGCGTCGCGTTTGACGAACCGGGCTTGATGGGCAATCCGGTGTTCTTCCACATCAAGAGCCACGGATACGAGTTCCCGACGGACGGCTTCGGATATCAGGGAAAGGCCGTCACGCCGATGCCGGGTGAACCGGTGACCTTGAAAGTCAAACGGCTCAACATCGCCGAACGCCTCTACCGAATCACGGGACTTGGATTGTATCGCGACAGTGTGATGCTCGGGCACGACACGCCTCTCGAACAAGCACTAGGTTCGGGATTGGTTGCGGGGCAGGATTCCACCTTTGCCGTTCCTTATCGTGGAAAGACTTTTTGGTTCTGGGGCGACACGTCGAGAATGGCGTATCCGCTCGGTCATTTTGGAATGGGCGGTGCCACCTCGGATCTTCCAGAACACGACGGGCTTGATCCTTCCACCGGTATCAACCTGAATTACTTCGTCGATGAAAAGGGATTCAGTCGACCTATGTGCCAGCTTGGATTCGAGAGCGGACTGATCTGGGCGGATGGATTTACAACAGTCAAAGATGAGCAAAGAAAGGAACGACTTGTTTGCCACTACGTTCACTTGAAATCGCTCGATGAAATTCTTGGACACGGCCTAGCGATCTACAACGACGAGCGGAAAGAATTCGAGCGCCTTGCGGATCTTGACCTAAAAGAGCTCTGGCGTTGGCCCACGCAGTCGCATCCGATTCATCACGAGATCAATGGCCTTGAATACCTCTTACTCGGTGATATTTACCCCACCGTCCGGGTGCTCGCGACCTTGGAACATTTTAAAAACCTCGATAGTTACGAGGCGTGGACGTGTCTGAAACCGGGTTCAACGAAAGAGAAGCCGCTCGTTGATCGAGATGCGGCCGGACAACTTCGTTGGAGCTGGAGAAAGCACGGACTGCCCGTTGACTCCAAAATGGAAACAACCTTGATCAAAAACGGCCTGATCAAAACCAAAGAATCGCGAGGGCAAGTCGTGGACGCCAAAACGAAAAAGCCCATCAAATTGCATCGCGGCTCGGTCAACTGGAATCCGCATCGTGAGCATTGGGTCATGATCTTTGGGGAACTCGGCGGCAGCACCTCGAACCTCGGCGAGATCTGGTATGCGGAAGCCAAATCACCCACCGGACCGTGGAAGCTGGCGACCAAGATCATCACGCATGATCAATACAGTTTTTACAATCCGGTTCACCACGCATTTCTTGATCAGGACGGCGGGCGCTTGATCTATTTTGAAGGCACCTACGTGAACACCTTTTCCGGCAACAAGGACGCCACCCCACGATACAATTACAACCAAATCATGTACCGCCTCGATCTGGACGAGCCAAGACTGAAGCGCCTATCAAAGTAGAGTCGGCTTTCAACCTGTCTCGTTGCCGCTACGAAAGCGGACCGCAGATTCTACCCCCACTCCCGTTCAGAAAACACTCATCAACTTCATGAAAATTCCGATCATCCTTTCACTCGCGACCTGCTTAATCTCCTTAGGAAGTGAATCCCTGGTCCGAAGCTCGGAGCCACGTTCTCCCGAAGAAGAACTCGCGGCCCTCCATGTCCCGGAGGGATTCGAGATCCAGCTCTTCGCCTCCGAGCCACAGATCAACAAACCGATCAACATAGCCTACGATACCCGGGGGCGAGTATGGGTTTCTTCCACTGTAGAATATCCTTACGCTGCCGCAAAAAATCGCTGGACCGACCCACTCGGCACTTGTGTTCGCGACAGTCGGGATGCCATCAAAATCCTTGAGGACACTGATGGCGATGGTCACGCCGACAAGGTGACCGACTTCGCCGACGGGCTCAACATTCCGACCGGTGTGTTACCATGGCACAAACCGGAACACAAAGACGGCTGCATTGCCTGGAGCATTCCGAACATTTGGTATTTCGCCGACACCACCGGTAATGGAAAAGCGGACCTTCGCGAAGTTCTCTTCGGCCCATTGGGTTATGAAAAAGACACTCACGGAATGTGTTCCAGTTTCCGGATGGGACCGGACGGCTGGGTATACGCCACCCACGGCTTCAACAATTTCAGCACTCTCACCGCAAAGGATGGCACGCAGATCGAACTCCACTCGGGGAACGTTTTCCGGTTTCGTCCCGATGGATCCAGCGTGGAGGTCTTCACCCGCGGGCAGGTCAATCCCTTCGGGCTCTGCTTTGATCGACGCAACAACCTTTACAGTGCTGACTGCCACAGCTCGCCAGTTTACCAACTTCTGCAAGGCGGAGTCTATCCCAGCTTCGGTAAACCTCACGACGGACTCGAATTTGCTCCGACAATGATCGAACACACCCACGGATCGACAGGTATCTGCGGCATCGCCTACCTCGACCGTGATTGGTGGGGATCGGATTGGAATGACCATCTCCTGATTGGCAACCCGGTCACGTCACGAATCAACCATGACAGAATTGAATTCCGAGGAAGCACCCCGGTGGCCATTGAACAGCGTGATCTTGTCACAAGCGACGACCTCTGGTTCCGCCCCGTTGACATGTGCATGGGGCACGATGGAGCCCTCTACGTTGCCGATTTCTACAACAAAATCATCGGGCACTACGAAGTCCCCCTCACTCATCCCGGCCGTGACCGGGAACGCGGTCGACTTTGGAAAATCACCAAGAAAGGAAACCCCTCCCCTCATCCCGCCACTCCACGTGCAGAACCTCTTTCCGACGCGATCACATCCCTCAAAAACAACGATCCATTCGTCCAAAGAAAGGCCGCCCAATCGCTCCAACTTCAACCTCGAGAAAAATCTCTGGAACCGTTGCTCGACGCTCTCGCCGGCACTCCTGAAGATGACACCCACCTCGTCCACGTCCTACGCATGGCTATTCGCAGCCATCTCATCGCCTTCCCAAATAGCGTCCACATCAAGACTCCTCACTCCCAAATCTTAGAAAACATCATTCCTGCAGTATCCACCGCAGAGGCTGCATCATTCCTGGCAGCTTCACCGAAAAAGAGAAATCATCTCACTCAAATCGCGCGCTACGCCGACGACACCATTATCACGGATCTCATCAAGGACCTCGCAAATCAGGGCACTCCTGAAACTCAACTCAGGGAACTCGATGCCCTCCAGGCCGGACTCGACGAGCGGGGCCGCTTGGAACGCCATCCCGAAATCATCAACTGGGCGCAAGACCTCGCGAAGGCCCATTTAAAAGCACGACAACAATCGGCAAACCCTGAGTGGGTCGACCTTCCCCACCCTTCCCATCCAGAGAGCCCCTCCCCCTGGACCACCCAAAATCGTCGATGTCGGGACGGGCGGGATGTCCCCGTGATCTCCAGCCTACAAATGGGCGCACCGAATGCGGAACAACGCACTGGCATCTTGCGGTCCAAAAAATTCACGACCACAAACGAACTATCATTCTGGATCGTCGGGCATCGAGGCAACCCAAATCAGGAAGCTCAACGCAAAAACTACATCACCCTGATCGATGACGAAGGAAACGAACTCTTCCGCGCAGACCCGCCGCGAAACGACATTGCTCGAAAGGTCACCTGGACGACAGAAGCAGGGAAAAAGAGGCGACTACAGATTACCGATGGCGACGCCGGCGATGCCTACGCGTGGCTCGGAATGACCCGAATCAGCGGAGTCGAAGGTCTCAGCACTGACACCTTTGCCGGGAACACCAACCTCGACGCCCAACTAACAACGCTGGCGGAGATCTTAAAGTTTAATGCTCCTGTGAACCTACGGGACCAACTCAAGCCATGGCTCTCAAAGGACTCTCAAACAACCGTGACGCAGGTCCTCGATGGACCCAAGAGCGGACAATTCGAACAGCTCATCAATCAGCGGATTTTGCAATACCAAGCTGCCAAAAAACTTGAGACGCTTGACCCTCAAAAGGGAGCCCATGTTTTTCAAATCAACTGCGCAACCTGCCACCAAATCAAACACCAAGGCGGCTTGATTGGCCCCCAACTCGACGGTATCGGCAGCCGTGGCATTCAACGCCTTACCGAAGACATTCTCAACCCGAATCGTAATGTCGACAGCCATTTCCATCTCACTCAATTCACCTTCAACGATGGCACCACAAGCAGTGCCTTCATCACTAGTGAACGCGGCAACGCCCTTCAAATCCGTGATCTCGAGGGAAAGTTCAAACGGCTACAAAAGGCCAAAATCGCATCCCGCCTCACCCTCCCCATCTCACTCATGCCTGCAACATTCGGCAAGGCTCTGACTTCCAAAGACTTTGTGAACCTCATCGAATGGCTTCGGACACAAAGCTAGCACCAGACTCCGCTCGATAGGATCCCAAGGAGTCGCGGCTAAAACAATCCTTGGCATGATGGGTAAGAGGATTACGATTTTGGGTTATTAATCAATACACAAACCGCCGCCGCTTCCTCAAGGTTACCGCCGCCACGAGCGCCGGAATCTGGATTCCATCCTCTCACGCCCAATCACCAAACGGGCGGGCCAACGTCGCGTGCATTGGAGTGAGCGATGGGCTTCCAAAAAGAAGTTCATCTCAGCCGGAACAGGTAGCAGGATGGCTACTACCCGGAGAAAGAGGGGTGCTTTCATGGATCACTACGAAAGGGTCTACGGGGACTTCGCATTCCTCCTTTCGAGAGGAACCTCACAAAACGTCAACGCGGCAATCCCGTTTTCTCCCTTTAACAGAGTATCTTGGCTCCACTTGATTTCCTTGAGATAGGTGATCGTTTTTGCCTCCGTCGCCTCTTTCAGTTTCAAAGTGAGTGTGTTCCCGCTAAGACTTCCCGAGGCGACTTCATCCCCCTCGCCATCGAGATAGAATTGCCCCGCCAAAGCATCATCCCAGACCACTGGCTGATCAAACTCCAGTGAGATTTCGCTTTTCGAGCCGCCAGGAAAAAACGCGCGGTGAAGATTGGGCGCGGTGATCGCCTCGGTGGGAACCTTACCATAAAAATCCCGCTCGATTAGGGGCTGAATGAGCCGCGCGAACTCCGCCCAGCCATCAAGTGGATAGTGGCACGTACCCGGCGGCTCAATGCCAAGCGTGGACATGGCATCCATGTTTGAGAAGAGAAACGGGAGCGTGCGCTGCTTCTCGCGAAGCCTGTCGCCCGAACCCTCGCGCCCGCCCATGCTGCACGAGTTTGGCCAGATCTGAAAAACATAATACTGCTGCACGTTCGGGAAATCCTCCTTCCAGCTCGCCGCCATCTCAACAAAGAGCCCTTGGTAACTTTCCCAACCAAAACCGCCGCTCGGCCCGGCCGAACCCTGGTCGTTTTCGCCCTGGTGCCATAGGATGCCTCGGATGCCATGGGTCAGCTTCGCCTGCTGCACCCGCCAGAGCATCCGCCCGTATATCGTGGTGAGGTCGGTCGGATCATCAGGGTTACGCTGGTGCTGGTCGATCCGGGTTCCACCGACTGCGGCATTGACGATGAAGATCGGCATCTTCTGGCTCGCGACGAGTTGTTTCGCAAGCTCCATCCCCCACCAGCCAAGCTCCGCCTTCTCTCCATTTTGCGCCTTCCACACCGGCCGGCACCAAAGATTGCCGGGATCGTCATTCGCATTGCGCGGCGCACGTCCGTAACTGCGGATCCACTCGCTTGTTTCGGGTGGCGATTTCGCACCGGTATCTGTCGCGAGCGCATTCGATTGACCGTCGATGATGTAGGCATCGCCGCAGACCAGATCGTCCACCGTCTCCAGCGCGGTATCGCCGGTGCCAAATTCCACTTTGTATTTAATCAAGCCCGGCTTGAGCTTCGTCAACAAGGCATACGACTTGTCCGCGCCCACCTTCGCCACCTCGGTCTTCACAAGCTTGTCGTCTGCGTAGAGCCTTAGGAAAACAGAGTCTGCTGCTTCTGCCAGGGTCCCGCTGTAGCGGAGCGTCCCCTCGCCTTTTTCGTCCCTCGAGTAAAACTGGCCCTCAAGCGGCTTCTCGCTTTTTTCCGGTGTCCGCTCCACCCAGGCGTCGTAGGCGGGCTCCGTCACCTCAATCATCGCGCTCTTCGTGATCGCTTTCCCGCCGTTGCTCAGCGTAGCTGTGACGGTGAGCTTCCCGCTGTTTTGCGTGCGCTTCAGAATGAGCTTCCCCGGAGCGATCTCCTTGATCACTGCAAATGGACCCGCGCTCCATTCCGTTTTTAAATCGCCCGCGCCCGAGGACTTCATCGCCTTCAAATTCGTCACCTGCGGCACCACTTCAATCGTCGATCGCCCATCCCAATTCTCGGGCACGGCGAGGGTGAAGATGGGGTCAGGAATCGCCTCCTTGATCGAGATCGTGATGTCCTGCGTCCGCACCCCGTCCGGATAAACCGCCTGACATTGGAGCGTGACCTCCTGGTCCCCCGCTACGCGTCCGGCATCAAAGGTGAAGGCGAACCGATCCACTTCTACAAGCGATTCCTCGTCCTCGCTTTTCAAGGTCCAATACACTTTCAGCGCACCTCCGGCTTTTGCGATGAAATCCACCTCTTGCCCCTCGGTAACCGTCGCCTTTTTAGGGGTCACCGCAAATTCATCCCCACTCTGCACGATCGGACCGACCAGCGTCTGATGCGGCTTTTGATTCTCAAATTCCAGCCTCACCCAATCCGCAGACCGCGCCACTTTTGCAATGCGCACTTCGTCAAGATCACCAACAAAATCGTAGTTATTATACCAACCTCCCAGCCACAAGCGCGACGGCGTTTTGATGTCGAGCTTCGTCTTGGCCTCGGCGTCGAGTTTTCCATTGATATAGAGACGCCGCGGCTCCTCACCAAAGACATGCGTGACATGCACCCACTCGTTCATCGGCAAACGGCTCTCGCCTTTGATGTCTGAAAAGTCGCTATCGATGTGAATGTGTGGTGGGCTTCGGAACTGCATCCGCACCTTGCTTCCACGACCTCCGCCCTCGTTTCCCCAGCCAATGATGGTTCCGTTCGGTTGCTCGGCACGGAACCAAAGCGAGGTCGTGTGCGTACTCCCACCCGATGGGTAGTTTGAAATTTTATCCCCGCTAAAAACACCCGCTTTGCCGGGAAAACTCCGGGCTTTCCCGATCATCCCCGCCGTCAGAGTGGTGCCCTTGTCATCCGATTCCAAAGTGCCTACCTCGTCCCGCACGACCTCGCCAAGATGCCACACGCTGACATAGCCATTGGACTCGTTAAACACCGCCTTTCCATTCGACTCGCTGCCAACGTTCGCGTTCCCCCATAACATCTGGATCATCTCCTGCGCGTTCCCTTTGATCGTTGGCAGGCGCACCCAGATGCTCGCCGAACCTTCAGTCGCATTCCAATCTTCGATCTCATATTTTAATGGCTCGCCTTCCCTTGTGGCAAAACGCAGGTCCGAACCATCGGCTTTGGCCTGAGAGAAATCGAACCAATCTTTGTCGATCCTTACCAGCACGGGAAAGCCCTCAACGACCACACCCGCCGGAAGATTTGCGCCGTCCGCCGTGGTGAGAATGGCGAGTTTTCCGGAGGATTCCCAGTCGGCGAAAGATTCCTCCGCGTTGGTTGCGAGCGGAAGTAGCAAGGAGGTGATCAAAAAGGCTATTTTTTTCATAAAGCTATTGGTTTTTAGGGAGTGCGACCAAACGGAGGCCGACGGCGAACTTGCCACCGCCATAGGTCGCCTCGGTCGTAATGAGACCGAATTCACGGATCGTCGACGTGGACAGATCAAGCTGAACGAACCCGACCATTTCTGCCTGCGCAACATTGCGGTCATCCTTGTGGTAAAAGGTGTGTTTCATCTTCAACGAGCCACTCAACCGTAGCGTGGCGGTTTCCCCCTCCCCATCAACCGCAATGACTTTGGCCTCGAGTCGCTGGTGATCGAAGACGTTCTTCGAGACGTCGTTGTTTTCGGTAGAGGGATAAAAATGAGTGAGTAACTTGGCCGACACTTCGGGGTCGATCCGCCATTCCTCCCCAACTTTCGCCACGGGCGGACGAAACGCAGCCCACTCTTTGGAGCTCAGCACGACCCAGTTCTCCACCACCCCTCCCCAGGACCCGCCCCCGCCCAGCGCACGCGAGACGAGATGCAAGGCGACGGCGTCATTGGCCATTCCGGTCGGCGGAGTTGATTGCGGTTTCGGTTTCACGAGGGTCTCGCCCGCCGGAACGCCGAGCCGTCCGATATTGCGCTTCAGGGTGGCGAGCAGCTTCTCGGTCCGGGCAGCCTCCGCGACGTGCATCGAATCGATGACCTTGCCATCGGGCGAGGTAAGGTAAACATGCACCGTGCCAGCCGACAATTTTCCATCGAGCGCCCCACGGTAGATGCGGGTAAATTCACGACGCTCCTCTGTGGGCTGCGGTCCCTCGCCGTGGTAATCTTCGTTCACGGCATAGACGGGCACGAAATGCGCATTGAGAAGCTTGATGACCTCTGGCTTCGAGAGCGGACCCGCCCTCATTGCGAAAGCTCCGCCTCAACAACGACCGAGATTGATGCGTCCATCGTGGGTAAAGAGAAAGACTGGCCGCCGGTGTTTCTTTGCCAGTTGCAGTGCGTGGCGGATGTCGTCGGCCCAGCCGATTTCATCGAGGCGCTTTTCCTCCGGCCTCGGCTGCAATACTGCGATTCGTTTCGAGACCCAGGCGGGCAGTTCCGCGTCGCTGTCGATGGGTTTCTTGGTCTCAGCGGAGGTGCCAAGCGGCGAGATCGCCCATACCAAGGCCACGATGACTGTATTCAAATGAGATCTGGAGTGCATCACTCTGATACGCTTCAAGTTCAGGTATTGGTCAGGCTATTTCTTTTATCATCCTCGCTATCACAAAAATTGAAGTCAGATTCAGGAACAGCTTAGTCCTTCCCCGGTGCAGCCTTCTTGAGTGAACTCAAAGAACCTTTCATCCTCATTCGAAACCCGGTAGGATGCGGGAAACGATGAAAACCCTAACCCTCATCCTCCTCGCGACTGCCACAGTTCTACCATCAGCGACATTGCTCGCTAATGAGCCGCTCCCACCGGCGGAGCTCGACCGCCTGCTCACCGTGATCAAACCGCAATCGGGCGAGAGCCCGTGGCGCGAGATCAATTGGCTGA
>Ga0115004_10002288_pt1 | contig 15747 bp, 13 predicted proteins | sample ArcticOcean_MG_C_10_FD_88737 | JGI IMG/M metagenome (GOLD analysis project Ga0115004, IMG submission 88737) | Marine microbial communities from western Arctic Ocean - ArcticOcean_MG_CB11_90 | ecosystem: Environmental > Aquatic > Marine > Oceanic | place: Arctic Ocean: Canada Basin | collected...
GGATACCTACGATTTTTACGTCATGATTAGAGCGCCCACAGATACACAATACCATTGCTACCAGGCAAATGCTCCTACGAGCGCTTGTTCGTCTCCAGGAATGACGACTTACGGGCCTGGTAAGGCCAGCTTTTATGAATTAGTACCGTGGGTTACCATGCCAAAGGGCAGTTGTTGCAAATATAGCAGTCACTCCCAAGCCAGCTCTTATTCTTATCAGACAGATACTACGAATGGACGCGCATGGGGAACGAGAACGTATGGCTTTCAGAAAAATATACGATATTATCAGATCAGGACAAAAGACACGAGTATCACACTTACCACGGCAGATGCCATTTTAGTTTGCAATTATTTGTTTCCTGACATTTTTGGCTGGGATTTTATTGGGTATTCCAGAGAAGCAGTGACACTATCGAATGGGTATACCACAGTGCGTTGCGCACAACACATCCCCGTCTATTTTAAATCATATTCAGGGTTGTGTGATGTCGATACGGCATCGAGAACAGAAAGTAAAATTACGTCCAAAGCAGAATGTACGGCGGGCGCGACAAATCAGGATGGTGCTTCACCAAATAGTATGCAAGAAATTTCGGTGACAAATAAACCGTACGGTTGTTACAGAATTGGACATCGCAATTATGTCTTCAATTCTAACGAAAATCCCACACCTTGTCCTTCTGGCGAATATTGTATTTGCAAATATCGAAACACTATTCCTAATTTTGATCATTGGGACACTGGTGATTATTATTCGTTCAGTCGTGTGCGCGATGTCGGAAAATGGGATGAAAGTGCCTATCCGTTTTGCACAAGTTGTGGGCCCGGGGAAAGGACGGTCGGCGGTACGTGCTACAGTTGTCCTGTGGGAACGTATACAAGTACTATATCAGATGCATCGCAACAAACGTGTAAAACTTGTAGTGCTGGTCAATTTTCGACAGGAGAAAGAAGTACATATTGTTTGAACTGTCCGGTCGGATTCGCACAAACAAATTCTGGTCAAACCACGTGTTCGGCGTGTGTAGCTGGACAGTTTGCAAGTGATTATGGAAGCACAAGTTGTCAATTTTGTGATAAAGGAAGAGTTTCCCCAACGAGTGGATTGGCAGGTTGTATTGATTGTGTGCAGGGACAATATCAATCGAGTGCTGGACAGACATTATGTGATAGTTGTTTGCAGGGTCAGTTTCAAAATGGGTTTGGAAAAGAGGCGTGTATCCAGTGCTTGCCAGGTCTGTTTCAACCCACGGGTGCCCAAGCTTTGTGCAAAGAATGTCCCTCGGGGTATTTACAAAGCGCGGCGGGTCAAACTTCGTGCACGGCGTGTGCGGTCGGGTTTGCAATGTCCTTGAGTGGTAGTGTCGGTCCGACATGTGATGCGTGTTCGGTGGGCAAATTTGCTGAAAACGAAGGAAGTGGGAGTTGTACTTCGTGTTCACCTGGGCATAGCTGCTCTGCAAGTGGTCAAGTTGCTTGCGGGCCCGGGACGTTTGCTGACGGTGTTATTGGGCGTGAAACATGCGAAACTTGCCCAAATGGCAAAGCCTCCGAAAATATTGCCAATTTGGTTTGTATTACATGCCCAAACGGCAAGGTCGTTTCACTTTTGCAAGACGAATGCATCGATTGCAGAGGTAGAAATTACGATCAGGTTTATCCAACACCATTAGTTGACAGCAATTCGGGTATGAATTCGGGAATAGCTGTACCTTCCTCAGTAATAGATACGGTTCCAGGCTTGCCGAATACACAAAGAGGAACGGCCGTTGGTGTTGCAAATTCAGATGCGTTTTTCCCAGATCGACTAACAAGCTTCAAATCAGTCGAAATTACGATGATCGAGACAACATCGTTATGCTTCAAAGCAAGCAGTTGTATCAATCAATGTAGTGTCGAATATGCAGTTGCCGGCAGTTGGAGCCTGTTAAACGAGTGGGACAGGTTTACAACTGGAACGAGCAAATGTACGCCAATTTTTTCAAAAGGGCAGGTTGTGCAGTTAAGATTACAGTTTTTCGGTGACAATAGTGCCGATACAGAGTTGACCATGCAAATGGAATCCGAAAATAACTTTGCATTTTTAATCGACCTAGATCAGAGTGACGAGTGTAGAAGTTTGGTATTATAGAAAAATATATTTAATTTAATTATTATAATCATATTCACAAATTTGCTCATGAGACTTATCTACGCGCAGGCTAAAAAAAAATCAATGAAAAAATCTTTTGCGGAGCAAAGGAGCAACATCAAAATGGACTTTTGAACACACATTCCTAACATATTCTCAAAATCCAGGGGCTAATGGCAATCTGTTCTCGCGCAGGCTTAAATACAAAATCCAATAAAATACGATTCGATCAGAAACGATTACATTAATATCAACATAGACAACAAATGGATATCTATTCGTTGTTTGATTTGGAAAAATCGGCGGACTCATTGACAATATTGGATACATGTACAGCTAAAATAAGGGAATGGGTATTTGAAAAAGTTCTAGAAAAAATGAATAGTGAAATGCATGGTGCTATTAATATAAAAAGTTTATATGAAGAAGGTAGGAGGTATATCCGAGTATCTGCTTCTATTTTACTGGATCCGGGTGCAAGGCAATGTTATGATGCATATTTGGACTGTTTACATAGCCCAACGTCAGAGAAAATAGCATTGACAAAAGCCAGAATAGTTTGGTATAATTCGAACCAAAATAATTCGGTGGAATTTTCAAATACGATGATTATAAATTTGGAAAAAGCAATCTCAGTTGATAAACCTTCGACAGAAAAAACAGCGAAAAGGCAAAAAATATCTAAAAAAATATCTAAACCGATTTGTCGACAATGTCGCTGTGAGTTTGATTTTAATAAATCGTATCTGGTTTTACATTGCCACTGTTCAACTCGGTGTGGTCATAATGAGTGTATGGAGGATTTCAAAGAAAGATCTGGCGGCAAATGCCCAGTGTGCCGTAAAAAGCTGCTTGAACGACATCAGATTAGCAAGTATTTGTTTTGGCAACACAAAGAGAAATTTAAGTTTATTACGTAAATTATCAACACGTACATGTCCGCAGATTGGACCGGGCAGGTGTGCCATATCGAGTAGTTCTTGCAGTTAGTCCAAACGTTTAGCCTCAACATAATATCGTTTGGCAGGTTCGAATACAAATTTATCTATAACCGTGCCTTCCATTGGTTTTTTTATATTTTTATCCAAAAAAACTAGCAGACCATGAAATATTGGGACAGGGACTGTACAAGCCTGTGCTATATCTTTTATTTTGTCAGACATTTTATGGTATATTCGTTGCTTTTATATGTAGAAAATATGGTCAATTGCCGCGGGCCGACTTTGAATGTGAGAAACAGACTATAAACTACATTGTAACTGTTACGTTCGTTTAATAATGGCCAATAGACTACGTGTCTATTCACACAACCCGCTAAATGGGATTGAACCATGTCCTATTTGTTTCGAACCCTTACTTGATAGCGTTGAATTGGGGTGTGGGCATTGTTTTCATCTGAAATGTATTGATATCTGGCTGACAAATTATCAAAAGAATTGCCCCATGTGTCGCAGAGATTTCCACCCACCACCACCGCCGCCGTCAAACACGCCCACAATAGTAATACCACCACCACCGCCACCGCCACCGCCAACACACCCGCCTCCCCCGCCTTCTTCTCCTACTGCAATTATAGTTCAACAACAATACACATGTTGCGAAATCATGTAAACAGAATATTAGTGTAAATATTCCAGCTAAAACTACATACGGACAAAATAGAGGCATAGTCGATGATAAACGCCAGATAAAAAAACTTCTGCCAAAATTCGGCATGGTTTTGGCTCATGACAACCAATGCAATGCCAAAGGTAAGCATTCCAAATAAACCAAAAACGTCTTTTATGGAAGCAATTGTCAATGGCAATTGGTAATAATATCGAAAACAAACAAAGAAACAATCTACTAATGCTCCGAGAGAAAAGACAAGACAAATCATATCATTATCACTAAGTAATCGCGGTAAATTAGCAAATATAATAAACAACATAACAGCAACGCTGTCTTTAATAAACTGCAATACGGAAAACATTACATCAAAAAATAATTGATTTTATAGTTGTTTTTTTTCGCAGGCTGGGGTTATTAAAAAGATACATATTTTCTTTTCTTAGATTTACTGTAATTTATTTTATCTATTTCGCTTTCTTTCCAGCTAATTATTCTAGGATCGTTTGTGATTGCCGTGCGCATTTTTTCCCATTGAAAAGATGACTTATTTCTTTGCATCCACATTGCTTTATCGTTCACCAATACTAGATCAATCATACGCGGTCTGTCCTCGCGTTTTTTATATTTGAGTCCACACACATTGCACAGTGTCCCACTTCCAGCCGGACCCGGACGCCAAGTGGGTGAAACATATGTGCGACAGCACGAACATGGTAATTCGCGAGTGGTGGTCGAGGGGCAGGAAGGCCCAAACGTGGAGCGGAGCCGAAGGCGGTCATTGTTGGTAAATTTTTCGATTATAAAATTCACTACAATATCGAGTGAATTAGACATTGTTTTTGTACTTAATTTACAAAGGTATCAAAAAAAATAATATGTTTTACTTATATTTTTTTTCCCTATGTCATTAATAAGAACATCTTTGTTTTTTGGAAGAACTGCTGCTACTGTTGGAGCTACTGTTGTAAAATTCGTTGCTGTATTCAGAGACACCGGTCAACTGTTTTAATACTTGAAGATTGTTATGTTTCAAAGTAACATAAGTATTACGATTGTCCGACGCTAACATCTCTTTAATAAATTGGCACGATCTAATAGCGCTCTCTTTTATTGTTTTGTGCATCGCAATACTTTTTTGCAATCTTGCAATAACGTTGTTTTTTTCGTCGATTGACTTCTGTATTGCTATCTGTTTTGTCGTTTTTCTTTTGGTTTTACAGTTGGATTTTGGGACACCTTCACCTGACTGAAAAAGTATGTGGTTTGGTTGTTGTTTTGAACGAACACAAAATGGCAAGCTTCGAATAGATTGGCTATAATCCTGTTCACCATCAACAATCGGTGTTACCACGAAAATTTGCTGAGGATATGCTCGTTTTGCAGGGTGTGCAAATTTCGATGAAAGTTGCCAATCACGGTTGTTTTTTTTAAAGGCAATATTGTTTTTGTTGTTAACTAATCTAATTCCAGTTTGGTCGACATTTAATTTGTATACACCGCGCATTGCTTCTGCTGTAGACACTCTTGAATCTTCTTTAAAAGAAGGTGCCAATATGGTTGTGGCTTTTGTAGTTGATGGAACAGTCTGTTCGTGTAACATAATGGTAATAATAGCCTCGTTGTGCCTTTTGGCGAAATCTTCTGGCAAGTTGATCGCAGGATATTCACCATGAACACTACCATCACGGTACAATGACAATCCGTCACTACCAAAAGTCATATTGACCAATTCGACATCTGTTTTTAAACCATCACGTGCCACATAATTTCTGGGATTAATGTCACCACATTCGCCGTTTGAATCTTTTGAATGGAAGTTCGCAATCAACTCTTGTATAGCAACTTCGTCCATTTCCTCGTCAACTTCGTCCATTTCCTCGTCAATTTCTTGATCAGATAGATCAGACATGTCTTGGTCAGACATGTCTTGGTCAGACAGATCAGACATTTTTAGACAATTTAATTTTTTAGGATTAGATTTTTTTTTGCGATAGTTTTTTTGTTAAGACGGGGGCAATAGTCTAATTCTAGTCTTTTTTAGACAATTAAATCACTTCTTATTATAATTAAAAATATGTGTTAACTATTCTCAGAAATAGGGGGCAGATAGTGTGACGACAAATTTTGGAATATTTAACACATATTTTTTTTTTGGACAATTATACAAGTACTAGGAATAACCAAAAAATAAAAATGTCAACCCAAAACGAAGAATTTGAACAATTGAAAATTGACTATATTGCTGCAGTACCAGAAATTGATGAACTGAAATCTCAACTTAAAATTTTGAATAAGCAACAAAGAAAAAGAAGTTCCGATATTCAAAGCTATATGCAAGCGAACGATCTGACTGAATTGGACATATCCGGTATTAACTTTTCAAGAGTTGAAAAGACCTCTGTCTCGATCAATTTGCAGAATTTAAGTGAAATTATTGATGACCCATCGATCTTAGAAGCTTTTAAAGCTGCACACAGTTCTACGAAGGAACGTCTTAAGGTCATTCGTCCCAAAAAAAGACAAAGAACCAGTAATTAAATAAGGAGGCTTAAAAAAAAAATATTTTATTTTCACGTACTATAGCAGTTGTCGCTCGCTGTACACAGTTGTGATAATATTTTAATACTGGTTTTGATTTCTGGCATCACTTGCCCGAAATCTAACAAACTTCTACGCATTTCTGGAAGCATAGTGTTAACATCAGTTAATGTAGTTTTGATTTCTGGCGCAATATTTGCCAATATTATCACTGCCGCCAACATAAAAATAGTTTGAAGACCAACTAAAATACCAATACCATATAAGCAAAAATTTCTTCTGTTATTGTCTAATAGTTCGTGAAAACCGATATCCATTATATTTTGTATTACTTTTGAAACTAAATACTCTATTTATTAATAACAAAGGTCAGCACTTTGGCGTTTTGTGTCAACATTTCCTCTCTGATCATTTCCTCTCTAACTTCTTTCAGACATTCTGCTAAAAGACCCTTTTTACCAACCCAAATAGAACCTCTGTCCCTACCGCCTCTTTGTTCATATATTCCAGAATATTTGGGTTTCAAAAGCAGGTTACGATAAAAAGCCTGTTTATATTTCAACCGCAATGCCTGTAGCATCCATATTTTCTTCATGTAATAAGAATCGTCGTTGATCTCCCATTCGCCGTTAACCTTTTCATTACTTTGGGAAAAATCTGATCTGACGATCTCTTGAAACTTCATCTTTCTGAACCATAAATCGAATGCCATTTGGTTTACAACTCTCAAGCGAAATTTCATTGTAGGACGAAAACAGCCGGAGATAAGCTTTGCCAAAAGTCCGGCTGCTATTTTTGGCGATCCAACAACATTCGATTTATAATATGGACTGTATTTAGATTTACTGTAATTGCATTGGCCTTTGACTTGTTTTGGACACATCAGTCGACTCCGATAATGAAGAAAATAATCATAGCCGTCCTGTGATTCCCAGTTCTTATCCCTCAATTTTTGATATAAGTTTATTAAACATGGGTTTTGAGTACGTTGCATCATGAAGGTAAACTCGGCCCCCCCGAATAGATTAGAAAAATAGCACAAAGGCGCTTTCATATATGCTTTGAACGCGAGCGAATCAATTTTCTTTTTTCCGCTAGTGCATTTTGTTTCTCCTTTTCCCGATTGAAGCGCCGACATTTTCTAGCGTAATGCGAATATTTATATATATATTTCACTGTTTAAAATAAAAATATAAGTTAACTATTTAGATTTTCCCAAAGTTTTTGATAATATACGAGTGTACTACCCAGGGTAAAAAAATATTTAAACATTATGGTTGAAGATATCGTTATAAACGGTATCGTCAAATGAATTTTCAGTCAACAGTGTTACAACTCTGACCTTTTTCGTGCTGCCAATTCGCACGACGGTACCAATTGCTTTTTTTTTTACCTGGTCGTCTGTTATGGGCTCCATAAATACGATCTGCTGTGCAACAGAAAGCACCGGGGATCCAGAAAAATTTTTCAAGCATATCACGAAGACTCGCACGGAGTCGTCACTTTGAAATTTTTCGACTGCTTTCTGTTTTTGGCTCAATGACATTCCACCTCGCATGGCCATGAAAGAGATGCCGTTTTCTTCCAATTGCTCCAATACATACCCTAACACCGCCGAATACCGTGTAAAAACCACGGTTTTACAATTTTGACACATGTTCAATAACGTATTCAATTTATTGCTAACCTTTTCACGTTCAAGCATCAACACGTTATAAATATTTCTTTCAATTTTAACTTTGCCATTAGGTCCATTGATTCTAACAAATAAATCTTCAACTGTTTCTTGAGCTTCTGTGGTCAATTCGGTCAAAGATTCACCCACCCCTGATTGCCTGCACAATGGACACTTGCGATGATATGAGTCATGAGTGTAGCAGTTTTGAATACAATCATAACAGAACACATGTTGACAACTGGTCATAGTGGGACGCTCAATAACGTCCATGCATATTGTACATTGTTCGTCGCCGTCTGCACAAGCTTTAATTAGATCTTGAATTGAACGATCACGTTTCTTAGAAACATCAAGATTTCCCACAAATGCTTCAAACGTTTTAGTCTCAGTCGCATGTTTAAAATCATTATCGTCTTCCGCAAATGCATATAAAGGTATAAGGCCTGGATATACAGCCGCGACAGTTAACCACCATTTATATAATTTAAACAATCTTGCCTGACGGTACGAAAAGTACCCAGTCGCCCGATGAGTCTCAATGTCTTTATTAATAGCAATAATTAAATATTTATAAGATTCGGCATGTATATTTTTGCATACGATCGAAGAGATCGAAACGGGCTCTGGTAATTGATCCACAACATGTGCTCTTGACTGACAATACGTTATTTCTCCTAACATATCATAAATGATGTTAGCGTTACGAGTTTGAAATTCTTTATCAATTTGGCAGCCACCATTTGTTAATCCAATGCCAAAAAACCGAAACATAACTTCCACATTTTTCATTTCTCTAACAAAAGGGGTAGACGACATGCACCATCTAATATTCGAACGTAAACGTACGACGTCAACGGGCGCATCTACCCAATGTGGCATGTTTAAAGAATATAGATGGGATTCATCGAGCACTATTCGGCCCCATTCAACGCGTTGTAAATAGTTGCCGCCCATATTACCAACTACATCGTCATTGACAATTCGAAATGTCGTGAAAACAATATTAATGTTGCCAATATCTGTTAAATTTCGTTTTGCCCCATGATATTTATACGTTTTGAGCGACGGCACATGTTTAGCTGCTTCGTCCGACCAAAAATTTAACATTGCCGAGGGCATTATAACAAGAGTTGGTTTTGTAATTTTAGATGATGCGATCAAGGCTAACATTTCAACGGTTTTACCAAGCCCGACGTCTTGAGCTAGAATACCGCCACGAATGTTTTCTGATGGTGGCGTATGTTTCAGTTCACCGAAATGGTTGTGGTAAAAAGTGAAACCATCGTGGAGTTGATGACGATGAACACCGATCCCACTTATAGAAGGCGCCTCTGTTTCGCGCCATTGTAACCAGTTTAGCGCCCTTTTTTGGAATGGTAATAGACTGGTTTGTAAAAGAGGAGTGGTTATTTTTGTTAATGCGAAAACTTCATTTGTGCACATTGCTTGGCAATTGAGAATGGTTTTATTCCAAAAATGTGAATCCATTGGAAGGCGGGACACCGTGTATCCATTCAAATGACAAAATAACGTCTGGAAACAACGTTCCAGGTGGCTTTGGCGGCTTGGTTGAATAGAAGTTCCTGGTTGTTTGACAAAAGTCATGTCGTTGAAAAATACATTGATACTGACATTTCCAGGTGTACAAGCTTCATAATCAAGTTCAAAATCGACAATCGGTTGACGTTTGGATATCCAAACGTCCCGTTCTTCTAAAAGATGATAACTGGTATTAATCCATTGACACAACATACTTTGCAGACGCTGTGGTTGAAAGTTTTTTGGAAATAATGGCAAAATCTGTTCATAAACATTTTTTAAGGTCATACAATGCAGCAGTTTTTTGGTAAAAATATTTTTTGGGATCTGGTAAATATCTAACAGTTTAACAAAATATGTCATCAATTCAATACGATAATCGTGTGTAATACGGTCCATATTGCTAATATACTCGTAGGACTCATTTAATAATCGTGGTCTGGGACCGTTAGGCAAAATGGCGTGACGTTTTCTGAAACCAATAATGGCATTTATTAATAATTTCTGGTCAGCTGAGATAACGGAAAGTATTTTTGTACGTTTTACACCAATATTGTCAATTCTGGGATCGTTTGGGTTTATAAATGCGTGTTTTGACAAATGTATATTACCGACTTTTCGGCGCCAAGCTATTGAAGGTGGTGCGAAGCAAGGAGGCGTGTTGTGATGAACGACGTTCCAATTAAGGTCGGGTTGGGATATGTGGACCCATATGTATTTGAAACCAGAATATTCGGTAGAACCTTTTCGCAATCTGACCAACGCATGCTTTTGATCAAAACTGACAACCGTCCAGATTATGTTTCTGAAATTAACTTGTGAACCATAATAGGTCACGTTTGAACGTTGGTCGGTGAGTTTTAGTTTTTTTGGTATTTTGCCAATATGAGCGTTTAATAGAAGCCAATCAATTTTTTCATTGTGGTTTTCGCCAAACCGTGCAAATGCTTCAGCTACACGGTTTGGCGAAAAACCCATTTCGGTATAATAACTAGTTTCAGTTGTAGGATCTGACATTTTATTTGTTATTATCCTGGGTTTGATTAGAGTTTATATTAAAAAATAACATATGTGTTAATTATTCTTATTTTTGTGACTATAAAATGTTTGTTTAGGTTTTTGAATGATTGTTTCATTTGTTTTTTTGGTTATTGGAATTGGTGCAGCTGTTTTAGTCAGTTATATAATATTTTTTGATCGGTATGAAAAAAAAAGAAACCGTGAAACAAAATTATGGCAAGATTCTGTTCTTTTCACTGGATAAACATATAGACTTTTTATATGTATATAAACAACAGGATTGTTTTAAAAAATGGCATCGCTCAATTTTGATATTGAAGACATTGATATTGAAGACACCCAACGTTTAATTCCATCGGAGTCTCTACGTCATGCCGCCCATCACGTTAGGCGTAAACGTAAACATAGGCGTCCCGGGGATCCAGAGGATGATACGGAATATGTCATATTACCCGAACCGGAGCCTATGACTTGCCGCAGATGTTTATGCTGGTTGTTATTTTACGTAATATTCTTTATTTTACTTATGGGTTTAATACTAGGGATGGCAGGAGGTGTTTTTAAAAGACTATAACATCACAAAATAATTAAATTTTAATTTCCTTTTACAAAATAATTAAAATTTAATTTCTTTATATATACAGTTGAAGCTTGCACAAAACATACTTTGCGTTTCATTGAAACTAGTATTGGGATAACATCAAAAGTCAATATCCAGAACATATTCCTAACATATTCTCAAAAATCGCGCAGGCTGGGGCAAATGTTTGTGGTCCAACCAAGAGTGAGCAAAAAAACAAGAATATGTTAGGAATATGTTCTGGATATTGACTTTTGATGTTACCCCAATACTAGTTTGGTCCAACCAAGAGTGAGCAAAAAAACAAGAATATGTTAGGAATATGTTCTGGATATTGACTTTTAATGTTACCCCAATACTAGTTTGGGCCTGCGGCGCGCTGGCCAAAAAATAAGAATAATTAACACATATTTTTTTGTTTCACGCAGGCTGGATAAATGAATCAACAATAAAAAATAAAAATGTTCGATCCTGACAAACCCAAAACCGATTCTGTTGTGGAGAGTCTTTTCAGGGACACAAAACTAACACGGCAAGCACTGTATAGTTACGACGATTTTATCGGCCGTATTGTTCCCGAAGTGATCTCTAATCACACCCCAATCGTCGTACGGCCATCGTTATCAAATTATGACACAGATGTTGTCCCAAATACTATCAAAATTTCCGATGTACGATTTGGAGTCCCATCTTGTATCGAAAAAAATGGTGATATTAGACGTTTGAATCCCATGGAATGCAGAAACAGGGATCTCCTATATTCTTCGCCGATGTACGTCAAAGTGCACCATACATTCCCTGGTGGTGAGAAATTTTATAACGATGTTTTCTTTGCACGGATGCCAGTGATGGTCAGATCATCTTTGTGCACCCTTAATCAACCTGGGGCCGATGACTATGCCAACAACGAATGTCCAGAAGACCCAGGAGGTTATTTTATCGTAAACGGTAGGGAAAAAACACTAGTTGTCCAAGAGCGAATTGCTCCAAATATAATTTTCTGTTTCTCATCAAAAGACTGTGTTTATCACGCCGAGTATGACACGACTGCCCACCGCTGTTCCACGATGCGAATCATCGTCAAAAAATTTGGTAGTTCACCATTCCGTGTCACGTTGCCAGGAATGCAGACGGAGATTCCTATTCTGGTTTTGCTGCGTGCTCTTGGTGGAGAACCGTGGGAGATGTACATAAACAGCGACGATGCCAGTTCTTCTGTCGAAGATGCCAAGTTGATTTTAACACAAGAAGAAGCGTTAAATTGGCTTGATGAATATTGTGATGATCCACAATCATTGTTGGACCGTCGAGTTTATCCGAATATGTCGACTGAAATGAAAGGGTTACAATTATGTCTCCAATGGCAAAAATATGTAGAATGTTTGCACGGACGTATACCTTTTGATGATAGAGACCATGTCAATGCCAAAAGATTAGATACGGCGGGGGCTATGATAGGAAGTATGTTTTGCCATCTCTTTTATCAGATGTTGTCAAATATAAAGAAATCAGCTATTGTTTTACTAAATAAAAACAAGAAATTACGACCAAACCGATTGATTCAGCCCCAACACATTACAGACGGCATTAAATATGCATTGGCGACAGGTAATTGGAAAATTAAATCATCTTCGTTTGCAGGCCGTGTCGGTGTTAGTCAAATGCTTAATCGTAATACATATATTTCGTGTATTAGTCAGTTACGCAGAGTTGACACTGGCATTGATTCGCAACAAAAGATAATTGCACCGAGATTGTTGTATGGTAACCAATGGGGTTATTTTTGCCCATCGGAAACCCCTGAAGGTGGTCCCTGTGGGTTAGTGAAACAATTAGCTCTTTCAACGTCCATTACTACCCAATGTGATACAGATACATTGCTTCAAATTGTCAGTGGACATTTCGTAATTGGTGGGTGTTCCATTGTCTTTCATAACGGTGCACCGATTGGTAAAATAAGCCACCCGGCGGAACTGGCAGCCGAACTACGTTACGCCAGACGGTGTCGTACAATCCCTTCGGATACTTGTATTGCGATTGAAAAAAACAATCTGATTCTTTGGACAGATGGCGGCCGTGTTTCTCGTCCAGTTTTTGTTGTTAAAAATGGACAGATTTTAATGACAATGGCGCAAGTTATCGATTTGCAGGCCAATCGCTTAAGGTGGGATGATCTCTTTTCATTAGGAATTGTTGAAAATCTCTCTATTTATGAAGAGCAAAACGCGTTGATTGCGTTGTATCCGAAAGATTTGAGATTTGATCACACCCACTGTGAACTGGACCCTTCCCTTATTCTTGGTACATTGGGTTCAACTATTCCCTATCCAGATCATAACCAATCGCCGCGCAATGTGTATCAATGCGGTAAGTTTATTCTTTTTGTCGGTTGAGCCAATCCATTGAGTGGGTTTTTCTGACATTTTTATTTGTTTTTTTTTAGCGATGGGCAAGCAAGCAATGGGAATTTATGCCACGAATTTCGCGAAAAGATTCGATACTGGTGGGCATGTGATGCATTATCCACAAAAACCGCTGGTTACTACAAAGGTGGCAAAGGCATTAAAAGGGGACGATTTACCCGCTGGGACACAAGCAATTGTAGCAATTATGTGCTTTGGTGGTTATAACCAGGAAGATTCGCTGTTATTTAATAAATCCGCGGTGGAAAGAGGAATGTTTCGCTCGTCCACGTATCGAACTTACAGCCAATCCAATTCTTCGACACGTCAAGCTGCCGCAAGCGAATTTAAAAAAGAAGAAACGTATGGTGATGTTACTGAAAGTTTGGACGATGACGGACTAGCGCTTCCTAATACCAAAATAAAAAAGGGGTCAGCCATTTTTTGTAATGTCACGAAAGGTAAAAATCACCCACACATTGTTAAAAATAAAAAATCTTGTGGCGTTGTTGACAAGACAATTCTGTTTCAGAATTCATCTGGTGGACAGACTGCAAAGACTAGAATACGAGAACAGCGCATCCCAGAAGTCGGTGATAAATTTTCAAGTCGCCACGGCCAAAAAGGGACGATAGGTATGATGTATTCGCAAGAAAATTTACCGTTTACAGCTGAAGGGATCGTGCCAGATTTAATCGTCAATCCTCACGCAATTCCGTCCAGAATGACTATCGGCCATGTTTTTGAAACGGTCGCGAGTAAATTAGCCGCTCTTACTGGTCAAAGAATCGACGCTACTGCATTTAGTCATGAACCTGTTAGTGCGATTTGCGATGCATTGAGAAAAGCCGGATACCACGAGGACGGTAAAGAAGTTATGTTTTGTCCGTTTACAGGCAAGCAGCTCAAGGGACGTATTTTTATTGGTCCAACGTTTTATCAACGACTTAAGCACATGGTCGAAGACAAGTGCCATGCTCGAGCAAACGGGAAAATCGTCGGGTTGACCAGACAGCCTGTGCATGGCCGCGCTGCAGGAGGTGGTTTACGCTTTGGGGAAATGGAACGCGATTGTGGCCTTGCAAGCGGCGCATCGGCTGTCTTAAACGAAAGAATGTGCACTTCGAGTGATATTTACAAAGCCAAACTTTGTGGGAAATGTGGTATATTGGGTACAGTTATTACAGATAATTGCGGTGAATTGTACTGTACGGCCTGCTCGGGTAGAGATATCAAAAAAACTACAATGACCTATGCATCTAAACTGCTATTTCAGGAGCTTACTAGCATGGGGGTCAATCCGCAGCTGGTTACTCGAAAAAAATAAAGAAATAATTATTATATTTTATGGCGGCATATATTTCAAGGCCCGTCCGTTTAAAATTTTATTTTGGTGGAGCTGAGTGCGGGGCGCAAAAATAATGGCTTTTTTTCAGTTCTGATTGAACTTCCAGACGGACCTTGGTTTTTTTTCGTGTAGACAAATTTAGCCCAATCAATTAAATGGTTAATTGAGAAACATCTGGATTTCTCCCACTGAAACCACGTGTGTCCGTTCAACCCTGTTCCGATTAAAACATTGCCGTACACGTTATTGTCATCGATACCGTCTAAATCATAAACAGTATTTGCCGAAATATGTTCACACCAGTATCGCTTCACACCTTCTTTGGCATGTTTGTTGTATAGAATTCCCCTATCTTCAATTACGACGTAGGCTCCATTTTTGATCTCGTTTGATTCATAATTCGACAATTTTCGAAAATGATTATTCAAATATAGAATAGGGTTCATAACAACGTGTCAATTGTCGGGAGCTCTTTATACGGTATATTAAAATGGAGTTGTTTTGATTAATTAATTACTTTATTTTATTTTTTTATTGTGAAATGGTTTTGATTTGATTGATGTTACCACCACCGCCCGCACCCCAATTGCCACCCCCACCGTTGTCGAGGGAGACTTGTTCTTTGGTCAAGGGGGAGACCAGTTGAATGGTGGAAGAAGAGGAATCGTAGACTTGCAACCCGTAATCATCACTATATCCTTTTGTGCAATTGTGGTGCACCGTCGTCTTGGGACCGATCAATGTGATGGATGCACCATTGGTTGCCTTCACTCCATTATTTCCACATTGGCGCACTTCCACGTTGGTACATCTGCCGGCGACGCCAAAACGACCCTTTTTTTCCGCCCACACACCATTCCCATCACACTGTTCCACAAGGACATCTTCCATCGTAAA
>Ga0115004_10002300_pt1 | contig 15726 bp, 19 predicted proteins | sample ArcticOcean_MG_C_10_FD_88737 | JGI IMG/M metagenome (GOLD analysis project Ga0115004, IMG submission 88737) | Marine microbial communities from western Arctic Ocean - ArcticOcean_MG_CB11_90 | ecosystem: Environmental > Aquatic > Marine > Oceanic | place: Arctic Ocean: Canada Basin | collected...
CGCCGCGCTGGCCGCCGTCAATGGCGCTGTCCATGATGCCGACGGTGCCATCCCTCGAAAGGTACGTATTTTATTTCTCAAATCCCAACACTGTTTGCCCATACAAGACTGACACTTTTCTTTTACAATGAAAGAGGCCCAACCGCAAAGGGCGAGGGTCGTCTCACCGCCGACGCAAGAAACGCGAGGCAGCTGCTAAAGTCGCGGCCGACGCGGCGCGCGAAGACGCGGCCGTCGCGGCGCGCGGCGCCGTGGCCGCCGCGGCGCGCGCCGCCGCCACGGCCGCAGGTGGAAACGTCCTTCCCCTGCTGAACGGGCAAGTTCCTCCCGCCGCCGCCGCGGGCGCCGCGGCGGCCGCTGGCGCAAACTTCCCTCCCCCGCTGAACGGGCAAGCTCTCCTCGCCGCCACGGGCGCCGCAATGGGCGGCGCCGCGCGGCAGCACAAGGGCAGGCGCGGGCGACCCTCGGCTCGCCGCAGACGCCAGCAATGGCGCAAAGGCCGTTGTCGCCACCGCCGCCGCGGCCCTCGCCGAAGTCGAAGCCGACGCCGCAGAGACCAGGCAGACGGGCAAACTTTCAAGACGCAAGCGCTTACCCGAAACTGGTACTGACGAAGGGGTGGGATTGACTCGGCGGTGCACCAGGGAAGAGTGTGGATGTGACAGGAGGCTGTGAGAACCGCGTTCGAGGATTTCGGCGCCACAAGAACGAAAACCCTGGACCCGGCGGTTTTCACCGCGCACGTCGCGTCGTACTACAACCACTACGGCACACTGAGGGGCGAGAAGTTGCTCCTGCGATGGGCTCGTCAGAGTTTCCGCCTGTACTGCCTCAAGCGCAAAACACTGAAAGAGTTCGTGAACCAGTTTCGTGGGGACCCCAAACCCGGCTGGAAACCACCTCCACTTTGGGCGCAAGGCGGCGCCTTATTTCCCTCCGGCGGACCCGGTGAGCGCTAGGTGCCCGTGAAAGGTACGCGCGAGTTGATCCGCGAGACCTTCCCGACGGTGTTTGTTGATGAGTTCAACACGACGAAGATGTGTTCGATCTGTGGCCTTCCCGTCCAAGTCTTCAAGGGACGTAAAACATTTCCCGACGGTTCCATCCGCCTTGTCCACTCGCGCGGAATACTTCGTGGTGGACTGCGAGTGCGCGCGAAACGGTTGCGCGTTGAAAAATCGAGACGTGAACGCCGTACGGAACAACGCGCCCCGGTGACCGGGGCGCGAACCGGGTTGGCTTTTTGAAACGACGCGGGCCGGGCGAGGCGCCACACCTTCCCAAGGAAGAGCACTGGTGTCGCCCTCTCGATGACCAAGGCCGCCCAAAAACGTTCCTGCTCGGCGCGAGGAGGTGTGAGGGGAAAACAAAACAAAAACAGAGCGCGGGTACCGCCAGCTTGGGATTTAAAGCGTAGTACGCTCCAGCCCTGTATTCGCTCTAGCCCTCTACATCGAAGCGTCTGTGACTAGTTATAATATATTTCTGACCGGTCGAACGTCGTCGAGCTAAAAGGGCTAGAGGCAAAAAGTTCCAACGCTCGCTCTAGCCCTCTACATCGAAGTGTTCCATCAGCTTCTGTGTTTTCGAATTTTCTGCACCAGCGCATCCACGTGGGTACGTGATTCCCTCGACGCCTCCTCGTCAACAAAAATCGACTGTTCAGGAGCGTACCGCTTCAGCTCCTGCGACGTGGCGTGGTCAGCTTCGCCGCGCGTCGAATCAAACGCCGGCGAGTTTTCTTTCGTCTCTTCTTTTTTTGGGACACTTTTTTCACCCGCCTCGCGTTTTTGCGTGTCCTCGCCACTAAACTCGCCACTAAACAAACCACTCACCACCTCCTGCAGCTCCGTAGCGGTGACCTTCGTCGTGTCCAGCCAAACATACCTCCCATCCTTCTCCCCACGGAACCACGTGAACTGCCTCTTGGCGAACGCCCGCGTGGCGCGCTGCGTTTCTTCGACGAATTCGAGTAAACAACCGTGAGAGCATCGATCGTTCAAATCATCGTTCACCAAAGACATCAAAAACCCCATGGCTTGCCGGTACCCTATCGCCCTCGATGCTGGTGTCGAGCCTGGTGTCATGCCTGACAGTAGTAACTCAGTCGCTTCGTCAAGCAAACCGTCCCGGACCATTTCCTCCACCCTGAAATCCACGCGCCGGTACAGCGACACGCGTGGCGACGAAAGAAGGATACAGGTGAATTGATACGTCGGAACTTCGTCCGGCGCGAACTCCACAACCGGCTTACCGCCGCTTTGCAAAAGAACCGCCAGCGCGCGCTCCGCGCGGTACCAGTCGTTCCGCGCCAGTCTATCCCCTATTGTCTTGTCGCCCGCGCTTTGAAGGTAAACCATCGCGGCGTTCCATTTCGCGAACGCGATTGCGTCTGATTCAACCTCGTCTGCGGTTTTGTTTTGCTTTTTAGAATGCCAGTCTGATTGCGATTGCGAATCGTTCGTCGCCGCCGACGCCTCATGCGCAACTTTCCTTAGAATTTCTTTGGCCTGGAGCGCGGTGTCAGGGTCACTCGGCGGTGTGTTCGGTTTCCCGTCAATCAGCCACCTCAAGTACATCCCCGTCCCGCCCACCACGATCGGCGTTTTGCCGCGCCTCACGATGTCGTCGATTGCCCGAAGCGCGCGGTCCACGTAATCACCCGCCCCGACGTCTTCGTTTGGGTTCGCGATATCCAGCAGGTGGTGTTTCACACCCTGGCGCAGCTGAACAGGCAGCTTGCCGCTCCCCACGTCCAACCCTTTAAATACCTGAACGGAATCCGCGCTCACGACTTCGCCGTTTAGTCGCAGCGCCATCGCGAGGGACAACTTCGTTTTGCCAACCGCGGTGGGGCCGGCTATTACGAGGACTTTGGGGAGCTTCGGGTTGGAGGGTAGCTTCGGGTTGTCGTTAAAGGTTTCGTCGCTGCCAACCACGTCGCGTGTGTTTGAAGAAGCGGCGGTTGCCAATGACCTACCAGGCCCGTGTTTCGTTGAGGTCGGCGAGGAAGCGGTCCACCGAACGAAGCGGTGAGTAACGCGACATCGGCCCGTCGGGGTTTCGCGACCGGGCACGTTTTGTCGGCGCGCGACTTCGCGCCACGCCGCGGCTCCGGAAACGGAGACGCGACGAGACGCGTGGGCGCACGCCACGCTCAGCGCGAGGGTCATGCCGGTGATGGCGGCGATGACGCCGCCGGGCGGAGTGCCTAGGGAGCGCGAACGAAGGGCGGTGTCGACAGTCGGCGTCTTTTGTTGGCCTGAGCGAAAAAATCACGGCAGGGGAACCCAAAGCAAGCGTTATTTCGGTGCGTCGTCACGGCCTGCGGCATCAGCGGCACACCCACGACGCACCCCCCCCACACGCCATGTTCGTCCTCGCCATCACCTTTCTCCGCACCATCTTCAAGACGCAGGCGCATTAAGCGCGCGGACGTACGTTCTTCATGTTCCAATCCGAGTCACGCGCTGGAGGAAGGTCGAGGGGAACCCGGAACGGAAGCGGTCCCGGTCCCGGTTCGGTCATCCCCACCGCGAAGGAAACACGAGGGGAGTCCAAAACCGTTCGTCGACGCAAGAGCTTCGGTGTCGGTGGTTTTGGTACCGAGCCTGACGGCTCGCTTCCAGGAAGGAATCGCGCGTTCGCAGATGTCACCAACCAGGTCACCGACCGCGAACGTCCCCGTCGAGGGCCCCGAAAAGGAAAAGTCGCCAGCTTGAAGGCGGATTTGTTCGAGGACCTTGTGGACCAAGGCGTCGCGCTTGTTGAGCGTGAGATTAACTCGTGGACGACGCTCCGGAAGGAAAAAACAGCGTGAGGTGTTGTAGCTTTAGTCGAGACAGGTAGGAGCTCGCCGCGTAGCCCCCCCCGGCTTGCGAGCAACGAGCACACTGCCTCAAGATGTAAAAATTTCGTGACATTACCGAAACGCTCGCCAAGACACAAAAAACAGCCTCCAAAATCTTTAGGCATCACTCCCAGGTCCGCTCCCGTGACATGGCGCCGTCTTCCGTCCCGGCGCCCGTCCTGCTCGGCTTCGCCGGACGCATGGTCGGCGGCGGTGAGCGTTTGGACCACCGCACGACGAAAATCGGCGGCGTCCCGGATTGGCCGCCAGTCAGAGCAGCGGCGGCGGCAAATTGCGATCTCGGGTGGTCCGGGTCCCTGGGCGCCGCGCCTCCTCCACCTGAGATGACCGTTTGCGCCCGGTGCGGCGACACGATGGCACTCGTAGCGCAGGCGCACGCGCCGTTAGTGTCCGGCGAGCTCACCGGCGGCAACGCCGTTGTGGACCGCGTTTTGTACCTCCTGACGTGCTTCAACAACAAATGTCCCGGTGCCAACACAAACGCCGGGCGGTGGCGGTGTTTGCGCGCGCAGCTCCCGCCTGTTTCCGCTGCGACGCTGGTACACGACGCCGCCGCCGCTGCAACCGAGACGCACCGACCATCCACGGTACCATCGTCAAACAACGAGGGCGCCGCGGTGGGCGAGGTGACTGACGACTGGGGCGGCACCGGCGACGACTGGGGCGGCAACGCCGGGGACGACTGGGGCGGCGACGGCGACGCCGCGGCAGGCGCGGATGCTCTCGCGAACGCGCTGGACGCGCTCGCAACGAGGGACATGGATGGTGGGACATCGAAAATACACAAAGACACGTCTTCCGTACGTTTCAGGGACGCGGATGGAAAGGACACGGGGATGGACGCGAGTTCGTCGGCGGCTGCGGCGGCGGCGGCGTCGCCCAAAAAGTGGCCAGGCCCGGCCCTTCCCGAGTTTTACCTCACGGCGGATTACGAACCGCACGCGTCCGTTGCTTCCGTGTTGACTTCAACGGAACAGGCGGACACGGAGAGGCTGCTGCACAAATACGCAATGGACGAGGGGTTGCAGACGAACGCAGGGAACGCGGCGGCTGCGATTGTGAGCTCGATCACCGCGCAAGGCGCCGGCGGCGGAAAAGGAAATTCGGGAAAGCAAACAAACGCAAACGCTCAGGAATACGCCGCCGAGGCGTACGAACCTGGGTCCGTGGACGGGGTCGACGGGAAGTACTTGAAGTTCGCCAAGCGCATGCGCCGGGCACCGGACCAGTGCGTGCGGTACGGGTTCGGTGGGGTCGGGCTGTGCTGGCCTGTGGACGGCGCCGGGCCGGAGAGCCGGTGTCCAAAATGCGAAAACTGCGGCGGCGCACGAAAAGCGGAAGTGCAACTCACGCCGCCGTTGTTGCTGTTCGCGGCGCAGGCCAAGGAGTGGGTCACCAACGACAGGCGCGCGCCAAACGACGTCACGACCGAATCTCTGGATAACTGGGACTGGCAAACAGTCGTGGCGATGACGTGTGTGAACTCGTGCGGGCCGTCCGCTGCAGTGGCAAACAGTCGCAGCGACGGCGACGAAACGAGCGCCGATACTTTTTTCTGGGCCGAGGAGGTCATGGAAACCGTGGACGGCGACGGCGGCGTCGCCGAGCTTCTGCGGTCGGGCCAGGGGGACGTGCCGGAGCGGGACTTGGTGGTACAACAGTAGCTTGGAGAGGTGGTAGTATAGGTATGTGACGCTCATATCATAAATCGATGCCAAAAGCAGTTAAAGACTAGACTACGCGATAGACTGTTAAAAGCAGTTCGCCTACAAAAACGGCTTGAACGGCCTCGGTCGGATGTCGATTTTCGACTTGCACCAAGGACACCTTCGTTTTTGTTTCGGGACTTGCCATATCCGTATCGCGCAGGTACCGCACTGCCGCGCGTGCTGACACGGCCACAGCACGTGTCGCGTCACGCCCTGTGTGTCGTCGAACCTGGTCAAGCATATCCCGCAGTCCCGGTGGTCGCCGGACATGACCCTGCGATTGTAAAATAAAAGTGTCAGTCTTGTATGGACAAACAGTCGGGCGGATTTGGGAAATGCAAATACGCACCTGACGGGAAAGTGAAACAAACCGCCGTCGCCAACCGCGAGCGCGCTTTCCTCGCGGCGCGCGTCCACGTCGGGGTCGGTGTTTTTATTATCCTCGGATTCGTCGTCTTTTTCAACGTCCTCAGCGTGCTCTTCGGTGTCCTCGTTGTCTTTTTCCGGGTCGGTATCATCGGTACCGCGTGCTTTCGTCATACCGTCGTCGCCTCGCGCGGCGGCTTTTTTGCAACCGGGCGCAACCAGGTCGTCGCTCCCGGAACGTTTCGCGGAACAGGGGATTAATTCGTCGAGCGACGAATGGACGGGAGGACAAACAACGCCAGCGCCGCCCGTCGCGACCGCCCACCCGCTCAGGGGTCCACCGCTTTTGCGGGTCCCGCCTTTGGAGTTCCTCGCGCCCGCTTTGACGAAAACGCCGCGGCCATCCGCGTCGTCGTTTTCTTTGTTCATCGCCGGCGATATCCCTAAATGTTTCGCGAACGCGCCCGCTGTGCTGAAAGATGCTTTGTTATTCGGGTGATGATTTTGATTTGTTTCCCAAGACCTTTCCCGGGTGTCCTCCCCAAAGTGACGCCCGGAACACTCCGCGCGGGTACTTTCCTTTTCCTTCGTTTGTCCCCAACTGTCAGATGCCCTTTTGTCGTCGTCGCTCCTACCTGCACTGCCTGGTACCAAACTCACCCCACTCCCGCCCCCAGCACTCCCCTTTTCGAGGCACACCTCCACGTGGCTACTCAGCAACACGCGATGCACGTCCTTGTCGCACACGGGACACCGCTGGAACCGCGAGCGGTGTTTCGGGGAGAACATCTTGTAATCCGGTTTGATGTGGGTTGCCCGTGCAGAAACAGGGCACGTTGGATGAACACGTGGCCGACCCGGTTGCCGCGTTCAGAGCTGACTTTGACCGGTTCCGTCAGTTACGTGTCCCACGAAACACCAGGCGCGAAACACGCAAACGCCGTGGGTGCGGTGGTCTCCCGAGACACAAGGTGTGGGGGGCGTGCAGGCCCCTCTGATGAACGGCAGCTCGTCGTTGCATTTTGAACGCTGACAGAGCGAAACCTGACGGCGAGCCACGCGCCACCGTCGATCTCCACGTGGATGACGAAGATTACGTGTCTTCGTGGTTGCCTCTCTTTATCTTCGCGCATTCGCCCCTACACGAGCCACTCCCGCCGTCGCGTCACCGCTGCGTCCGCATCGATGTCGACGTGTGCCTTGAGTTCGGTGGGCGTTCGCGCCTGCGCGCCGGGCCAAACCGCGCCCCGCGCGCGACGCACCGTGGCGTGCGCCGCGAGCACCGATCGCAGCGCAAGCGACGAAGTCTCGGTCGCCGACCGCCTGCGCCGCGCCGCGGTGGCGACCGCCGCGGCGGCTGCGCTCGTCGCGTGCGCTCCAAACGCCGCGCTCGCCAATGCGTTCGACGGCGATCTGTCTCCCACCAACGGGCCGTTCAAGAGCCTCCCCATAGGTACGCGCACCCACCCCGCACGCGTGAAAGCGGACGTCACCCACACCAGATGAGACGGCCGCAACCGACTTTCCGACACGCCAACAGGTTCGCGACAATGATGAAAAATAAAGAAACATCGGTCAAGCTCGCGTTGTTTCAAACCATTTCTCCGATTCTCCGTTTCAACGAAGGTGGACTGACACGACACTCAACCCTCCAAAACACCCACAGGCCTCACGGAACCCGACGAGATTTTCCGCGAGGACTTCAGCGTTCGGTTCGCCGGGTTCGAGATGGACCACAAGTACCTCGTGGCGGCGTTGGTGCTCGGGCAGGCGGTCGGGTTCGTGGGCAGCGCGGTTGGTGGCAACGAAGCGCGGAAGAAGGGGGAACAGGTTCGGTTTCTTAACGAAAAGTTGCTCAAAGTAAACGCGGAATTGCGGCGGGAGATGCGCGAAGCCGGGATCGGGCCGTACACCGCGCCGTTAGCGGGAAACAGGTTCATCGAAAAGAGCGCGGATTCCACGGACGAGGCGGATGACGAAACCGTGTCCCGGGTAGTACAAAAACTGAAATCGGGAAAGAGCTTTTTGAAAAATGGCGACGACGCGGCGGCGCTTGCGGATTTCCAAGGTGCGTGTTTCCCAAACACGACGACTGTTTGCTGCCCCTACCTGACTGTTTACTGCGTTGTACGGAGTACAGGTTGAAAGTACTACCCTACCCCAATCCCACGGCCTGACTGTTCAGCCGAATCACACGACTGTTTGCCGATTGTCCAGAGCACACTAAACCTGTCTGCGCGGTTACGAAAAAAAGACTGACACTTTTCTTATTTCTTGTCCCCGCGCAGTCGCCCTGCGGGACATCGAGTGCAACCCGAATTCGTTCAACGAGGGCTGGAAAGCTTTGCGAAAAGCGCAGCGGGGGATGGGTGCTGCTCTTGAACGGCTGGGACGGTTCAAAGAAGCCCTTCTGGCGATGCAGACGGTGTTGGCGCTGTCGACGGAACATTCCGACCACGCCGGCGAAACGGACGCGCTCGGCGTGATCGCCGACATCTACGCCGACCTCGATCAGCTTGAGCTCGCCGCGGAGTACTACGACAAGTACTTCAACTCGCTACAGGAGGAAGACTCGCGGAACGCGGTTGTGGCGGAGTTGGAAGCCAAGGCGAAGACGACGGGGGGGCTTACCGTCGTGTAATTAACGTTTAGATTTGGAGTTGAACAAAAATCCACAAAAGAAGTTTCTCGCGACTTCTTTTTTCGCTTTTTGCGCATGCATCTCTGCAAATCACACCTTCGCAGTGATTGGCCACCTGCATTTTACTCAGCCAATCCATTGTCACGGAAGAAAAGTGACTTTGGAAACGCTTGGCGCATCGCGCGCGCGCGTGCCGCAGTTGGGACGGACGCTTCCGTCGCCGTGCATGGAGTTTTGCTCTGTGACCTCGACGTATCGACTGTGTGTGGTCGGGCCGTCGAGCCCAGCCCCGGGCGGGACACGGGTTCGCGTGCCTGCTACACAAGCACGCGCCTTCTCGGACGTTCGCGCGCTTTCCGGAGATTCGACGGGAAAGCGATCGCATCGATTGGAGCCGCCCCCGCGCGTGCGCGTCGGCCTTGGTAACGCACCTGGGTTCCCAGTAGAAACCCGGTTCCGGCGGAGCGCGTTTGCGCTTGTGAAAGGCCCAGGGCGGAGTAGCACCGTTGCATTTTCCACGACAAACGCAGACGCCGCGGACCCTGCAGGTGGTACGGACACCTTCGGCGCGGCCCCATCGCAGGAACACCAAGCGAGCGAACATAAAATGTCCATCCTGCCGCGGCACGACTTTTGCTTCACCCTGCCCTGGGGGTTGTTCGTGGCTTTGTCTGGTCTCGCCGGGTTCGTCATCGCGGGAAGCACCAAGAGCTTGTTGTTCGGTGGCGGGTTCGGATCGCTTTTGATGATTCTAGGCGCGCTGAGTTTAAAGAAATGGAAAGCGGGGAAAGGGAGCTTTGTTGAAACCGTCACGAGCGCCGGCATCACGGCGTCGTTGGGAACCATCATGGGAAAGAAATTCTTCGCGGGCGCGTCCATGGTGCCGTCCGGCGTGATATTCATCGGCGCGGCGTTCATGTGTTTGTTCTACCTGGTCAATTTAGTCACGGGAGGGAACCCGCCGCACGTCTCGGAGACGAAGGAGGAGTGAGACGGGTGAGACGAGACTGATTGAGATGAAGATGAGACACGCGCGACGGGCGGTTGTAATGTTTTTACCAGAAACACATGTATGATTTGTGTTGTTGATCGCCATGCCCTCGAGATACCATACCGAAACACCTTAACTCTATGATGTATTACCGGGACTCGTCGGAAGACACACATGCATCGCGTCTTCCACTCCAAAAGAAATCTAGTTTTACCTCGTTTTCGACGCCGCGTATACGAATTGGTTAAAGTCCAGCGTGATCCTCCCGCTACCGGGTTGCGTCGCGTCGAAGGCGTCGAAAGCGCGCTGAGAAATAAAAGAAAGTGTCAGTCTTGTGTATGGGCAAACAGTGTGCCTAGATTTGGGAAATAAAATACGTACCTTCGCGCTGAGCAGAAACAGCGTCATCGCGATGTACTGATCGAGCGAAAGCGCGTTTGTGCGGTCGGGGTCAAAGGCTTGGCAGGACGATTTCACGGCTCCTTGGTCCACGTGCCCGAATCCGGCGTGGCGTAGGGCCGCTAAGACTTCGCTTTTGTTCAGCCTACCCGTTCGCGTCTGGTCAAAGTATTGGAAGCTGGCTTGGATGTTTCGCAGGAAACTCTGCACGTTTTGAAACTCCCCGAAATCAAGCGTCCCGAGTTCCCGGTGCGAGTGTAACGTAATGAGCTTCATCACGGTTTGCAGGGAAAACACCAAACCAGCCATCGCGAGCATCTGCTGCATCTCCATCGCGCTGACCTCGCCGTTGCGGTCGATGTCGGTGGCGAGGAACTGCGCCCACTCAGGGGAGGGAGAGGCGTACGCCATGTTTGCAAAAAGGGACGAGAGAGACTTTCCAGAAAAACCAAGCGTCCGAACCGAAAGTGTTGTCTCGCGTAGTCGCGTGGACGAAGACGTGCACGGAAACCTACTGCTAGCGTACGGAAACGTACGGGTGTACGGAAACCTACGGCGGACGACCGCGGTAAGGCGCGAGCTGGCCGGGAACGCGGTGGTGTGCGCGCACGTGTGACGTCGACGACGATCGGTCTATCGGTCCTTTTGGAAGTGTAAAGCAACAGTTGTCCTTTTTTCGAGGTCTCGTGAACTCCTTGAAAGTGCCGACCCACCGCCATGGGCCTTCACTCGGCGGCCGCGCCGCGGGGTCAACCCGGCCCTACGCGTGGAGGCGTCATGGAGAGTCACGCGCGAACCACGTCTTTTGTCATCACGGGTACGTACATGTTCCTCTCGAGTTCGTGTTCATTCCGAGGACACGTGGTCATCACGCCGCCGAATCTTCTCGTTAAATCTCACCACGACCCGATCCCATCTCCCCCCCAGGCGGCTCGGCGTTTCTCGGCGCAATCGCGGGAGCCTGTTTCGTGGCGGCGCGGTGGTACTTCGTGGACGGTTTCGGTGTCACCAGAAAAACCCAGCAACAGAGCCCGCCGCCCGTTTCCCTTTCCGTGCTTGATACCATAGGCAACACGCCGATGATTCGCATCCAATCCTTATCAAACCACACGGGCTGTGACGTTTTGATAAAGTGCGAGTTCGCGAACCCGGGCGGGAGCGTGAAGGACCGGGTGGCTTTGAAGATCATTAGGGAAGCCTTAGCGAGCGGCGACTTAAAACCTGGAGGCGTCGTAACGGAAGGCACCGCCGGGAGCACGGGCGTTTCAATCGCGATGGTCGCCAACGCGCTCGGGTGCGAAGCGCACTTGTCGCTGCCCGACGACGCCGCCGAGGAGAAGACGCAGGTACGTATTGCATTTCCCAAATCCTGACACACTGTTTGCCCTTACAAGACTGACACTTCTCTTTCACAATCGCAGCTCATGCGCGCGTTCGGCGCGACCGTGGAACCGGTAAGGCCGGTGAGCATCACGCACGCGGAGCACTTCGTGAACGTGGCGAGACGACGAGCCGCGGAAGCGGTGGCGGAAAACGGAAAGGGCTCGGGGATGTTCGCCGACCAGTTTGAAAACCTGGCAAATGCGCGCGCGCATCACGACGGCACGGGGCCAGAAATCTGGGAACAAGTCAAAGGGTTGGGTTTGGTGGGGAGTGGGAACGATACTGCGATTGGAGACACATCTTTGTCTACGCGCGATGGGGACAACTCTTCGTCTATGAGGAAATACCCTGGCGCAAAACAGTCTGATGCAAAATACACGACGAAACAGTCCAAAACCACCCGCCGATTCGTGGACGCTTTCGTTTGCGCGTGCGGTACCGGCGGGACGCTGGCTGGCGTGGCGCTTTTTTTAAAGAAAATGGACAAGCGCGTCCAGATATTCCTGGTCGACCCGCAAGGTTCCTCCCTTTACAACAAAATCACGCGCGGTGTTCTGTACACGCACCACGAAGCGGAAGGGAAACGGTTACGGAACCCGTTCGACACGATCACGGAGGGCGTCGGGATTAATCGCTTGACCCGGAACTTTTCCGTCGCGCTTGGTGACGAGGGGCTTTTCGAGGAACACGAAGACGAAACCAGTCATACGTTCAGAGATAACAGCCGCCAATCCGCGCGCAGCACCGGTAAACACGACGAAAACACGTCAGGTAGTAACACACCACTCATCTCCGGCGCGTTCAAAGCGAGTGACCGCGAGGCGGTTGAGATGAGTCGATTTTTGGCCAAACGCGACGGGTTGTTTCTCGGGAGCTCGTCTTGTGTGAACATCGTGGGGGCCACGAAGCTGGCGCTTCAGTTAGGGCCGGGGCACAGGGTGGTCACAATCGCGTGCGACGGGGGGGGGAGGCACCTGTCCAAGTTCTGGAGCGCGGAGTATTTAGAAAAACACGGCTTGACGCCGGTAGCGCGGGGGTTGGAGTTCCTGGAAACGTGAGGACGCTGGGACGCTGGGCTACGTTCATAGTTAGATAGATACGCTTGGGATACAGTAGACCGCTTCGAAAACAAAGCTTGCACTAATAGTCAAATTAGTCAACCTACATGCCGTCTCCTTCGCCCTCGTCGAAGCCGAAGTAGCCACGGATGGTGAACGGCTCTTGCTTGATCTCGGGCTCGAGCTTGGTCTCCGGTGAGCTCTCCTTCTCGCGCTTGATCCGCTTCGAACTCGGCGCAGCCGCACGTGTCGCTTTGCACGCCGTGCAGTTGCCCTTCCGATTGCCGTGAGTGCAGGGATTGCACACCGCGCAGAGTCTTTTCACCTTGCCGTGGGGGCATGAGTTGCAGTCCGCGCAGCTGCCTTTCACCTTCCCGTGAGGGCAGGGGGTGCACTCAGCGCAGCTGCTTTTCCGCTTGCCGTGAGGGCAGGGGTTGCACTTCGCGCAGCTGCTTTTCACCTTCCCGTGAGGACAGGGGCTACACATCGCGCAGTTGGTTTTCAGCTTGCCGTGAGGGCAGGGGTTGCACACCGCGCAGCTGCCTTTCCGCTTGCCGTGAGGGCAGGGGTTGCAGTCCCCGCAGTTTCGTTTCAGACCACCGTGAGGGCATTGGCTGCACACCACGCAGCTACGCTTCTCCTTGCCGAGCGAGCATCGCTTTCGTCCCATCACTCGTGGTCAGCCGCCTCTCTTTTAGATCCAACCCACGAGTACAAGCCACGTCACGCGCGCGTCACGATGTGCGGTCGTACAACAGAAGAGAAGAGGTCGTGGCTTGCTTTGAGGCGGAAGTTTTCGATCGTTCCAAGAAACTTTTTCGGTGAAAAGCAACGACTTACTGCTGCAAAACTCTTCGCACACCTCTCCGCACCTCACCACCACTGCTCACCCGTAACTACCAACCCGCCATGACCACGTTCGAGACCCTGCCGCGAGATGTAGCCCTGAACATCTTTCGCTTCGCTTTCTTCCCTGACTACGCGTCGCTTTCGGTTAGAGAACTGAAAAGTTCACTCCAAGTGCCAACGTTACCGCCCCCTGAGGTTTACGTCCCCAAACGAGACGCCCCGCAAGTGCCCTTCGACCCCGTGCCTGTTGGTGTAACCCGGGGGTTGATCGCAGTGAAGGCTGCACTTCACATCTCGACGGTTTTAAAGGAACTTAAGCTCGTGGCGATGGACGATACGCTGTGGAGCGCGCCGTAGGCCGCGCTGAAGGAAGTGTTCGAGTTCGAGGCTGACAAAGACCCCGGAACAAACACCGAACTTTTGGAAGGAATCTTCGCGCCCCGCTGTTCGGACAAATACAGGGACCCGCGGTACAAGGAGTCGTGGGACACGTTGTCCGTCTTCAACCAATACCAAGTGCTGCTCAGATACGTCAAGGTGCTGTGCGAGGACTTTTTCAAAGCCTGCCACATCGACGTCCGCAGCCTCGCCGCGTCGTACTATATGGCGCAACAAGCGGACGACTACTGGCGAACCGGGGGCGAAGATGGCTTCTATATGCGCGGCGACAAGAAACGGCCGCGAGACTGGTACGAGGACGTTTTCACGGATGCTACGCTCGGGCGGATGGTCTGGAACTCATACAGTCCGTGTTTGAGGTACGGCGACCAATTTTTCGACTATTGGGAAATTCTCCTTCGCGGCGCGAACGCGTTCGAGCACGAGACCGGTAACAGTGAGAGATGGGGTGAGCTCGTGCCCGAGGATCTCAAGGCGCAAGGATACATAAAGAGTAAACCTTACGTTCATCCTTGAGATTCCGAAAGTCCACAGTCCGAAAACTATGCCTGAAGAGGAGTATCGAGGCAGGAGGGTTCGAAAAGATTGTTTTTAGCAGCACCTCGTTTTCCCCAGAAAGATTCACATTCGTACTGAAGAGATTCATTCGTCTTCGAGCTCGTCGCCCCCACCTTGGTTCCCATGGACGACCGCTCCGCGGGTTTGGCCATCTTCGTCGTCGCCACCGCGCTTTTCGCGTACTACACCGTCTGGGTTTTGGTCACGCCTTTCATCGAGCCCGGGCACGTCGTCCTCACGTGGTTCCCAGATCGCGTCTACGCCATCTTGATACCCGCGTACGCGGGGGCGTGTTTAGTGGCGCTGGTGTTGGCCTTGCTGGGCGGGGTGATGCTCCGGGCGAAACCTCCTACGGGCGTGAGTAGTGACAAGAAAATCGAGTAACCATGGATACGCCGTGGGAGCTGGACTTGGAACGCGCGCTCGTGTCGCAGCTAGCCGAGTGTAGAGATTTGGATTTGGCAAATGACGATGGCGAAAAAAACGAATTTACAAACGACGAAAACTGCGCCGCACAGCGCGACGAGCTCACCGCGCTAGCCTCTATTTTCGGGAACGATCTTTCCGGGCCAGCCGCGGCTGGCGCGAAACGCACCGCGTTTGCACTGGAAGGTGGTGACGAAGGTGAAGGAATTGAAGGTGAAGGCGAAGGAATTGACGAAGGCGAAAAAAACGCCGCGGGGGAGCGTTTGTTGCGGTTCGACCTCGAGATCGATTTGCGCGACACCGAAACGCCGACGCGCGTATTTTTGGAGCGAGGAAATTCGGAACAGCCCGCCCTCGACCTTCACGTGGGCCTGGCCAGTTGCTTACCCACCGTACGCCTGAGTGTTATATTTCCGAAAACGTACCCATCGAAACGCGCGCCTGTCTTCGCGCTGAGCGCGTCCTGGGTCCCGCGTTTCGCGCTAAACGCCGCGGCGACCTCGCTTGACGAGATATGGAACGCCTGCCCTGGTGACGCCGTGGTTTTCTCCTGGGTCGAGTACTTAAGAGAAAGAGCGGTGAGTGACATCTTCTTGTGTGCTGTGGATGGCGAGCGACACGTGAAGTTGCGCGCGCGAGACGGGTGGCGCGGCGATGACGCGTCACCCGTTTCACAAGACGCTTCATCACAACAAGTCGTTCGCGGCGTCCCGCGCGCGCGGTCACCTGATGAGGCGCTGCAAGTGCTGCTCCGCACGTGCGCGGTGAATCGGGTGACGCGATACGCACGCGCGCTACACACGTGCGGCGTTTGTTTCTGTGATGACGTTTCCGGTACGCAAATGCGCCGAAGCGACGGGCGGGTGTGTTGTTTCGATATCCCAACGTTGAAAAGTCAGGAAACTGCTTCGACTTCGCAAAATACGGACGGTGAGTCAACACAAAAAACAGAAGAAAAGTATAACGATTCCACCCAACAAAAGAAGTGCACTCACGCGTTTTGCGTGGAGTGCCTTTCCGCGATGGCGAAACTCCACGTCGCGGAAGGCGCGGTCGGCGCGTTGCGGTGTCCTGAG
>Ga0115004_10002307_pt1 | contig 15710 bp, 14 predicted proteins | sample ArcticOcean_MG_C_10_FD_88737 | JGI IMG/M metagenome (GOLD analysis project Ga0115004, IMG submission 88737) | Marine microbial communities from western Arctic Ocean - ArcticOcean_MG_CB11_90 | ecosystem: Environmental > Aquatic > Marine > Oceanic | place: Arctic Ocean: Canada Basin | collected...
CGAAAAATGAGCGTTGCTTTGCCAGAAAATCCTCAATGGTGGTTATTATTTGATGCCGCTTTAGAAGACATTGTTTGCATTTGCGATTCGCTTTTGATTTTATACGAGATAATGGAGGATACTGTACCGGCGTACGAGTTTTTGGGACCTCATGAAATGAATAATAACTCAATAGCAGATTTAAAAAGAAAAAGAGTGTAGATACGTAGTTTAGTTAACAGTTAGAACATACATATATAGATATTTGTAATATATTACTTTTTAAGTGTATGGTACGTTTTTTATCACAGTACCGCTATGAATATAATATTAAATTCATTTATTATTTACTTTGCTTGCAACAAATCCGAAAGTTGGTTAGTGTAACAGTCTGGAACGATTTCGTTTGACGGTTTCAACAAAGTCTCTTCTGATGTTACACCAGACAACACTAACAAAGTCGATAAACCACCGTCTTTGCCGAATAAAATGTCAGTATCGAGTCTGTCGCCAACCATACAAATTTCTTCTTTTGGAATTGAGTATTTCTCCGAGATGTAATCTAACATGAACGAAGACGGTTTACCGACAACAATCGGTTCTTGTTGCGTGGAGCCTTTAATGCAACCGACCATTGAACCGTTACCGGCCCATTCTTGGGCAGATGTCAAGTGCGTCACTGCGTCGGTATTAGTTGCGATGAATAAGCACCCTGGATTCTCTCTGATGCACAATGTCGCTTGCTGAATTTTGTGATAGTTGAAATGTCTGTCGAAACCGACAATGACCGCGCTGACATCTTTATCGTGTTCCATGTACAAACCTTCGCTTAAAGTAACTTCTTTACCCTTATCGGCTTCGCCGCCAGTCCATTTGATGTTGAGCAAATCGAGCTCTTCTCCAATACCCGTTTCTCCGACGACGTAGACTTTGCCGCTGAACTTGATAGATTCGAGGTATGCGGCAGCAGCGAACGAGGATGAAAAGATGTTTTCTGCAGTAATGTTCAATCCCAAGCCAGTAAACTTTTTCAAATATCCAGCCCTAGACTTTGTAGAGTTATTCGTGATGAAAAACATTTGCTTCCCCATGGCTTTGAGCATATCAATAGTTTCTGGAACACCATCGATTAATGAATCACCTTTCCAAATAACACCATCGCAATCAAAGATGAACGTTTTTGTCTTCTCGAGTAATTTCTTCGCCTGTGCAATGTCCATTTTACGTTGTTTATGCGCCATCGATGCAAAGACTTGTATGGTATTTCCTCTTCTCAAAGATGATGATGATGATGATTGTGATGATTTATAATGATTTTTATTCTTATTGGTTGTCGTAATCAACGAAGATTGATGACGGTTCGTAAGTGATTGTGCGCGCGATGTAAATGATGAAGATGATGATGATGATGATAATGACGACGTGGCAAAAGTTGACGACATTAATTAATTTCGTTTTCTGTGTATATATATGTAATCAATCAACAATTAATTATGAGAGAATATGAGGATATTCCTGATGTTATTATTTTGGATACGATGCCGATGAAGGAGAGAGATGAGAACACGTGTTAGCCATTGGAAGCGAACGGGCGAGCTCGTGCTGAGTCTCTCTTCTTTGCCTTATTAGCCTTAAAGCTGTAAACAGGTAAAGGAGTTGATTGCTGGATACAAAAACGAGAAAAAACGAAAAACGCGCGTAATATAGTAATCGCGCATATATAAGCTACAACAATATATTATCAATCAGTAATGCAAGCATTTGGAAGACCTTTATTACTCAGGACTACGACTACGACGACGACGACTGCGACTGCGACTGCTACGAGGAATAGTGCAACAAAATACTCACTGTTCTCTACTAAAAACACGAACACGACGAACGGTGTAAGAACATATACGCGAGTGATTTCCTCCTCCTCGTCTATATCGACTTCGAATAATATGCAAACTCAGGAGAAGAAACATGATTTTGATTACGATATTTTCGTCATCGGAGGTGGATCTGGTGGCGTTAGAGCATCGAGGATGGCATCCACTGCCGGTGCTAAAGTAGGTTTAGTCGAGTTACCGTTCAACCCAATATCGTCGGAGACGCAAGGCGGTCTTGGGGGCACGTGCGTCATTCGCGGTTGCGTGCCGAAAAAACTCTTCGTCTTCGGATCGGCATTCAAGGCTGAGTTCGAAGACGCCGCTGGTTTCGGATGGGACGTCGATCCGAACCCAAAGCTGAATTGGTCCAAATTATTAGAGGCTAAAACGAAAGAAATCACGAGATTGAACGGTATTTACGGTCGATTGTTAGAAGGCTCAGGAGTGAAGGCTTACGAAGGCGGTGGGAAACTCTTGGATAAACATACGATAGAAATCACGAAAGCAGACAACTCTAAAGAAAAAGTTACAGCGCAAAACATTTTAATCGCCACTGGTGGGCGCGCAATTAGACCGGATATTCCAGGCGCCGAACTCGGGATCGATTCTGACGACGCGTTATCTCTTGAAAAATTGCCTAAAAGAGTTTCAATAATCGGTTCTGGGTATATCGCCGTAGAGTTTGCTGGTATTTACCAAGGGTTGGGGTGCGAAGTTGATATAATTTTCCGCCAATCGTTGCCATTAAAAGGTTTTGATTCGGAAATTCGTGAAAACGTGTTGAGAACTTTGAAATCGCGAAGTATTAACGTGTACGAATCGACGACGCCAGAGTCTTTGAAGGAGGACGGGAAAGGTGGAATAATCTTCCAACTCTCTGGTGGGAAAACGATCAATACCGACGTCGTCATGTTTGCCACAGGTCGTGCACCAAACACGACAAGACCGGACATTGGATTGAAAGCTACTGGCGTAGAACTTGATTCTGCAAACGCTATCAAAGTAGACAAATACTCGCGAACAAACATTCCTAACATTTACGCAGTCGGAGATGTAACGAACCGAATCAACTTGACTCCCGTAGCTTTAATGGAAGGCATGGCGTTTGTCGAAACTGTCGTGAAAGGAAACGATACAGAACCTGATTACGAAAATGTGCCGTGTGCTGTATTTTGTCAACCTCCCGTGGCGTGCGTCGGTTTAACCGAAGAGCAAGCGATCGCCGAAGGTCGTACGTGCGATATTTACACCTCTTCCTTTACACCGATGAAGTTGACTCTAGCGGGAAGATCTGAAAAGGCGTTTATGAAGCTTGTTGTAGATACAAAAGATGATAAAGTCATCGGTTGTCACATGGTAGGTCCTGACGCGGCTGAAATCATGCAAGGTATGGGCGTCGCCTTGAAATGTGGCGCTACGAAGAAACAGTTCGATTCGTGCGTCGGTATCCATCCATCGAGTGCTGAAGAGTTCGTGACCATGCGAACGAAAACTCGAACTGTAGGTCCTAATGCACCTAAACCATCATCTTCTGCTGCGAAGTTATAATAGTAATTACTCATCAGCACTGCAGTTGCAAAAATCTGACTAAAAAAATATCTCCATCATCATCAAAATATCTTTTTTATAATGGCTTTTTGTTTTTGTTTTCCTTTTCACAAGCTTTATTCTTTCGTTCGCGCGTGCTCTAATATACAATAATATCTATTAATCCATATTTACAGATCGACGAACGATAGAACGATACTTTTTGTTCATTTAGTACTATGACGAATTCAAAGAATGAAGTTTATAATATTCAGCAGCCAATAATTAGTAAAAATAATCAGGCTGAGAACAACGATGTAATTAATATTAATAATATTAATAATAATAATAATAATGAACAACAACAACAACAACAACATAAGCAATGTAAACAGTATCAGCGACTTGATTATTTCAACGATTTACCAGCTTTAATGGGTTTAGAAGTACTACAGGATCCAATAATATCGCGACAGAATTCTTTCTCATTATATAACAATAACAATAACAATAACAGACGAGTGCAAGAAACGACTACGAATGCTGCGACAACGACGACGAATAACAACAATTTATTATGGGAATCACTTTTACCTGCTGAGATGGTGCTTCCTATGCCGATGCCAAGCGTCACTTTCAATAATAACAGCGGTAGCGCACAAATCTATACAGTCCTTGGCTCAAAGTCTTTCACGAATCCTGAACAAAAACAACCGCAGATTGGGGAGAACAACATCACGCAAAACAATAATGAAAAACAATTGAAAGCGACCGCAGCAGCCGTAAAGAAAAAGAGAAGCAAACCCCTCGTTAAAGCACAGCAGCGCAAAGCAAAGAAGAACGCAATTTTGGCCGTTGATCAAATCATGGGAACAAGTAGTCATTATGATGCACCGCGCAAATTGCTCAATACAAACGATATGAATCAACGTACGAAAGAAGTACACGAAGCGAATGGACAATATCAGCACTTTAATAACCAGCAACAGAAACAATCGAATGAAAGAAGCAGGATCGGAACTACTTCTGCAGCATTTTATGAAGGTGGCGCGAACGACGACAACGGTTCAAACGACGACGGTTCGAGTGAGGGTGAAAATAATAACAATAATAATAATAATAATAAGAAAAGCGGTGGCAGCGATAATAATCGTAGCAGCGACACCGATGATGCAAATAATCAACGATTAAAAAGTTCACGAGATGAAATGGTTCTCTTACAAGAATTTTCCAACGTTATTCGGAACTTATACTCAGTCACTCGGGAGAACATAAAAACGTCGTTATATCGATTAGCGGACGAAGCTACCCACAAAAACAACAACAGATCATTTAGTAAGGTTGAATATGCCATGGTTGACCAGTCAGTAGTGAATCTTCTGTATCAGCGCTATTAGATTGTGATTTTATAAATTATAATATATATTTTTTAAATAACCGCTCGCGATACAAAAAACGAGTCACAACACGCTCTATCGTCTATCGTCCCCAAATATCGTTCGTTATTAAAAATATTTTCTCTTTTTGAATACAGTATAATAATAAATATACACATAACATGATCGAACGTATGTTATCTGCGCATGGCACTTCTGCTATTATTTCATCTTCAACCTGCTCCACCTCTCAACGACGACTTCATAGACGAAGTGATATTGTTATTAGTAAAACGGCAGCACAATCATCATCATCATCATCAACAACAACAAAGAAGAAGAAGAGCTTCATATCAAGCGTATCTTCTTCAAAACCAATAACGACAATGCGCTCAAATGCTTCTTCTTCTTCTTCTTATTACGATAAAAAAAGAAACAATGATGATGATGATGATGATGATGATGATGTTTTAATTGAATTAAAAGATGTTTGTAAGCAGTTTGGTACAAAGAAAGTTCTAGACGGAGTGTCCTTGAAAATCAGACGCGGAGAAGCCGTAGGTATTATAGGCCCATCCGGTACTGGGAAATCAACAGTGTTAAGAGTCATGGCCGGCTTGCTCTTGCCAGACTCTGGTGAAGTCATCATTCGTGGAAAAAAACGAGAAGGGTTAGCATCGGACGAGAAGAATCCAAGTTTGAAAGTCGGAATGGTTTTTCAAAGCGCCGCTCTGTTCGACTCTTTAACGGTTGGAGAGAACGTCGGCTTTCGTTTATACGAACACTCTTCTTTGCCAGAAGCGGAAATCAGGAAAATTGTCCGCGATTCTTTAGCAGCAGTAGGATTAGCTGGATCGGAAGATAAATATCCCGCACAATTATCTGGAGGTATGAAAAAACGTGCGGCTCTCGCAAGAGCGATTATCAAAGATGATATCGTCAATAAAGAAACAATTGCATCATCGTCATCATCAATAGTAGCAATGAAGGAGAGAGTAGAAGAAGTGGTAATGTACGATGAACCTACAGCTGGTTTAGATCCAATTGCTTCTACTACGATTGAAAACTTAATGAGAGATTTGCAAGATACGCCAGAGCATCCTTCGTCGAGCGGCGTTTCTTCGTACATAGTAGTCACGCATCAACACTCTACGATTAGGAGAGCCGTAGATAGGTTGGTTTTTCTGCACCAAGGTAAAGTCGTTTGGGAGGGTTCGGCTGCCGATTTTGATAGAACAAACGAACCAATAGTTAGGCAATTCGCGACAGGGGCACTTATTGGACCGATTAGATATACATAAATGTTTTGATGATTATTTATCTTCTTCTTCGTCAACTATTTCTTTTAAGTCTTTTATTTTTTGACTATCTTCTACATTTAATATAACTACATTCGATTCCTCTTGTTTTGATTGTTGTTGTTTAATAATAATTGCTGGAAACTCTGGCAATGCTTCCCCTGGCAGTCGCGGCAATGTTGGTAACGTTCGACATTCTGCTCCAAACTCGAAGTCGCGCGGATCGCACGGATTTTTTAATACTTCGATACCCGTGATTTCGTTTATTAAGAATTTCTTATTATAGTAGTTATTCAAGCGTTGTTCGTCTAACATCGTTTTGTCTTCTTTCGTTCTCTTCAATAACTTTTGAATTAAAGCGGATTCTGCAGGATCTACTCCGCTGTATGTTGGTTGTTGTTTTTCTATTATTGCATTCGCTGCTACTGCCGTTGATGGGCACGTTGTTGTTGCCACTAGCGAACATGCAAAGGCGACGATGACTGAATTGAGGAGCTTTGATTTCATAAATCCAAAATCTAAATCATCAGATCTCATCGTCTCTTCTATGTATGTCGATGATTCCAGGATAGGATGTGTAGTTCGTCTTGTTGTTCTCATCCCAATCGTTGTTCTATCTTGACAATCACGATATGTAATATTATTATTTTTTCCACGACGAAGAATTGCAGAAGCGACTAGTAAAGAAGAAGAAGAGGAGGAAATAGCGGAACCCATAAGCAGCATATTAATGTAGATATATATATATATAACTCTTTTGATTCACGTTTGAGGTGTTTTTGTGAAGTTTGTATGATGGTTGATTTTGGTTCTCTCTCTATACAATCTATGGGTTCTATGCTGCTCAATTTTAATTGATTAATTCTTGCTTCGCCCTACTCCCTTTGATTTCTTGAGAACTTTACCGTTCGATCCCTTTTTCTTTTCCACTTCTTTTCTTTTACCAACTGTACTACTTTTAACCGTTGCCGCACCAAAGAATGATTCCAAACGATTTTGAGAAGCAACGCCCGCTTTCGCTTTCTTTATTCTCGCTAACGAGCTTCGAACGCGTTCTTCGTTAAAGTTCTTCTCCTTTACAAGAAACTCAATTAAACCCTCTTCGTCAGGTTTTATCCATTTTAAATCCAAGTTTTTCGTGTCAATGACATCCGGTTCTTTGAATAATACGCGAGCTTCTTTGTACATGAAATTCTCTGGAACGACATATTTTTTATCTTTGATATTCTCGAGTATAGTTTCAATGTTTTTATGCTCGCGAATTAGTTGTAACGCTTTTACTGGACCGATTCCAAAGATTGAATCCGTGTAATCGCAACCACACAGGATGCACAAATCGATAAACTGGTCGTAAGTCAACTCCAACTTTTCGAGGACTTTTTGAAAATCGTATTCCATAATTTCCTTCTTTTGGCTCGCCGGCGCCATCAAATTACGAATCAAACGCGGGCACGCAAAAGTTAAAGTATCCATATCTTCAGTCGCTGCACCGTGCACTAATCCGGCTTTGCACATTGCTGCACACGTCGCTTCCGCTTCGCACGGTGCTTCAAAGCAAGGAACACCGAGTAATTTAACTAAGCGCATGACTTCTTGACTTTGCTCTTTCGAAACTCTCACCGTTCGCTTCGCGGCTTTTTCGATAGCGTCCTTATCACCTTGTTCTCTGGCCAATTCTAAATCCTTTTCGGCCTGATCGCGTTTATCCTTTCTTTTGGCCAATTCCCCACCTTTTAATGTTGGAGGTTTCCCGTCGAAGACATAAACTGGCTTAATCCCAGCCTCTAACATGCGACAAGTACGTGATAGGACACCGATGAGATGTGCCGTGACTTCTCCGTTCTCATCAGTGAGTTGATTATCACCAGAGCGCCCGACAACCATCTATGTATATATATGTATATTAGTATATATTAGTATGCATTCGTAATATAATGTCATTTAATAAAATAGAGATATCAATATAAATAATAATATTTGAAATTTCATTCATAGCCGAGAGAGAAAAGACAGGGAAACGGAAACAAAAACGAACGATACCATGAATTGATATATGTGCATCGAAGCATCGATGGCGATTTTCCTATCTAAATAAGATTGAAACTTTCGTTCGATTGCACATCCTTGCGCATGTTCTGCGAGTAGTTTTGAGAGCCCTTTGATACCCATTTATGTAATTATGTAAGAACCGTCGTCGTCGGTCGTCGTTGTGAGGAAGGATTTTGATTTTTTCATATCATGATGCATCATGCGATAGCATCAAATAATAACAACTTCAACTTCGGGAACTTCCTCTCTACTCTATTATTCTCTTCTCTTTTTCTGATATTATCACACGCGCGCGTTAGAAGAATATATAACAATAAATAATGGCTTCCGCGCTCTTACAAGGCGACCGTGGTAAGATGATGATGAAGATCTATCACGGATCTTCATTCGCTTTAGCTGGCCTAGTCCCATGCGCGATTTTGATGAGAGAAAAGAACGTCCCGCTCGACTTCGCTTTAGGAGTCGCCTTACCAATACATTCTCACATAGGTTTAAACTTTGTTATTAGCGATTACGTGCCGACGAAGATGAGGGTACCAGTGAGAGCCGGGGTATTAGCCATGACCGTGGCTACTTTGTATGGCATGTTCCAATTGAACGTCTACGGCGAAGGTATTAGTAAAACTGCAAAGAGATTATGGAAGAAATAATTGTAATATTACACAGATCTCGAGCGTACAAGTAGAACAATAAGTGTGAAAGAGATAGTAATTTTTATGTGTAGTAACAGTAATAGTAATATATATATATAAAATAGAGAGAGAAATCAAATCACGTCGTTTTAAGACGAGAGTAACTTCGATAGCGCTATCCATAACCTCGCCCCGAGAAAGTTATTGGACGTTCTAATAATTACCGAACCGACTTTAGCGACTTTCGGAAACCTTTCATAAATCACACGTTCGATACCGTTTACGATTTGATAACGCGTGTTCGCAGATAAAGACATGTGAATCCCCCCGAGCATAATTGACTGTATCAAAATCCCAGGGAAAAAGCCCGCTAAATTCCCACCTATAGCCTTGGCAAAGAACGTCGCTAGCGTACACGTCGTCGCACCAATCATTAAATAAAATTTAGCCTTTGCAAAGTAGCACATGATTCGCTCGGCGGTTGAATAATTCCCTTCCTGGAAAACGTGTGCCATCTTTGGCTTCTCGGCGTTACTTTTACTTTGACTAGTTGGAGCTAAAAAGTATACTATTAAAGTATCGTTCAACGCTGCCGAAAGCATTTGAACGAGCGCGGCGAGACGTATTGTTGGCGTCCACGCTTCTGCAGAGAAGCCAGTGACCCAGATCAAGACAGAGAGCGTGATGAGCTCATCGATGCAAATTTCAGCCAACAACTTAAACACAAAGTTCTTATCTGCTTCCAGTCTGCTATTGACTCCAGTTTTAAATGTCGCTAAAGCGTTCGTTGCGACTGTTTGCCCTTTTGAAAAAACGGAACTATCATCACCGAATGGTGATGCACCAGATGATGAAGTTGATTTAGTGATTGTCAACAAATTCTTTCGCGACGACTGTTGCAGTTGTTGTTGTTGTGGAATTATTATTGTTTCTTTTGTTGTCGTTTTTACTGCGCTAGTAGTAGTTCTACTACCTATTTTTTTGTGATTGTGATTGTGATGCTGAGTTTTCGTTATTGTTCGTTTGATTACTTTAGTTCGTAAAAAGCCATTATTATTATTAAGACTATAGCGATGAGTAGAAAATGAATGTGCATTAGCCGTGGTATTCGCAAACATCATTTTGTTTTATTATTATCTTTTATTGTTCGTGTTTTTAAGTCGAGAGTGAGAGAGAAGTAGAGAGGATTTTGTAATGCATATACTTTCAGTTTTTTCGCGAGTATTATTGTAATTCTTCTCATCAGCACATCAGGCTCAGGTTCTCATCGTCATCTCCTTTTAATTTATTAGCGACTGAGTGGTCAATAAAGATGTACTATTATAATTAAATATGTTATATATATTTTATGCAACGATCCGGCTCCAAGGATGGTCGACTTCTCCGTACTGAATTCCAATCAAAGTATTCGTCATTCTGACCTGAAAAGCACCTTCCGAAAACGCATCTTTTGGAAGCGCATAATCTACGCCGGCGTGGTGTATGGAAGAAATTGGTTGAATAACAGCTGCAGTTCCTGTTCCAAATATCTCGTAAATTTCGCTTCTTTTGAACGCATCGATGACTTCTTGCAACGGTAACATTCTCTCTGTAACAATACACTCGCCCCACTCTCTTCCTAAATCAATCACCGACTGTCTCGTGATTCCGGCTAAAATAGTTCCATCTTCTAAGCTCGGGGTAACGAGTTCTTTTACTCCCATTTTATTTTTCCACAGAAGAAAAATATTCATCGTACCAGCTTCAGTTATATATTGCTCTTCACCGTAAACGAATAACGCTGCAGATGCGCCAGCGTTTGCGGCGTCTCGTTGCGCCATCACGGTTGGACTGTAATTTCCTCCAAATTTTACGTTTCCAGTGCCTCCTGGCCACGCTCGAATCCATTTCGTATCAACGGCAAGTTTAATAGGAACGAAACCTGATTTAAAATATGGTCCAACTGGTGACATCATTACATATAATTGTGCTTCAGATGTTTGCGTCAATCCTAACCACGGCGTGGTGCTAAAAATCAAAGGACGTAAATACATTGCGTACCCTTTTTGTTTCGGTATCCATTCTTTATCAACTTTTAAAAGAGCTTCTATGCACTTTAATAACTCTGCGCCATCAAATGCGGGTAAACATAATCTAGCAGCGGAAAAATTCAATCGCTCCATATTCTTTTCTGGTCTAAACATGCGCACGTTTCCATTCGCGTCGACGTACGCCTTCATGCCTTCGTAGCACTCGTTTGCGTAATGGAAAACGTGCGCGAAAGGATGTAAAGCAATCGGTCCAGATTGAATAATTTGCGGATTCGACCATCCGAGACTATTACGCCATTCAACTTTAAGCATGTGATCGGATATAACCTAATGATGATGCGTATAAGTAGTCGTTTTTTAAAGCGAGAAAGAGCGAAAAGTTGAGAAAAAAGTGTACGCTTTGGGAAAAACAAACATACCTTGCCAAAACCGAGTTGATCGTCCGGACATCGCGGTAACGGTCGCTGCGTAGGATGAAACTCTAGATTATCAAACTATAAAATAATCGTTCGTGTTCGTGTTCGTGTATTGAAAGTATAATATAGTCAGTATTAAATGGAACAATAAAATAGTAAGTACTCGCTTGCTCTCATCACTTATTGGAAACAAACTAACAAACATGTCTATTTTTGATTACTTACGTTAATGTCTTGCATTTGTACATTATTCATATCGATCGGTGTATGCGATCGATTGAGCTGAAGCGATGTCATATTCTTCTTCTTATTATTTTTTCTCTCTCTCTCTCTCTCTCTTCCTCGATATATATATGTAAGAGTGTGTATCGCGCGCGGGCACTTTTACTGAAGATGTATAGCAGTTACCATTATAGGAGTGGGAGAAGAACGGACTGCCTTGATGCTGCGACTGCCTGATGATGACACCTGATGATGACTGCTGCTGCTGCTGCTGTATGATAGGACTTGCCGAGAGAGACTACTGATGAGGCATTCTGCAGCTGCAGCAGCCATCAGCAGACGGCAGAGACAAACAAAAGAAAAAAAAAGAGATACGCCACTCTTAAGGCCGCCACGCACATCGATCGATCGATCACACAGAATGGCCGCTGCACAAACTAAGATGATGATGACCACTACTACGACGGCGACGAACTGCTCTCGATCACGACTAACGAGTAGAGAACACATATGCTCGAACAAACATCAAATAAAAGCGACTATTATTAATAAAAACCATAATTATAATTCAAAACAGCAAAACGGCAGTAATAAAAGAAATTCAGTCCTCGTTCGAGCGTCTGCGGCAAAGATCAAAGTCATTGGGTGTGGCGGTGGTGGTGGCAACGCCGTGAATCGTATGATTGAAGCTGGTGTATCGGTACGTTTATGTCATATGCCTATGATATATATTAGTTTTGCGCTTCGAAGAGCATGATTGCATTTTGATATGTTTTTGATTTGATTATTGATTCGGTTCTTTGATTTCACCTTGTTTGTTTGTTCGTGTCTGTGTGAGCGAGAATGTGAGTGTTTTATTATAATAAATCGAACTCTCTCGCTCTTCTTCGCTTCCTAAGATGATGACGAAATTTATGTTTAAATTCTTATTCTTCCAACTATATATATAATTAACGATCATCATCAATCAATCAATCAATCATCATCAGGGTGTCGAGTTTTGGGTCGTTAACACAGATGCGCAGGCCTTGGTCGGCTCGCAAACAGTGAACGTATGTCAAATAGGTGAACAAGTCACGAGAGGTTTGGGATGCGGCGGGAACCCAGAGCTTGGCGAAGTTGCTGCAAATGAGAGTCGCGAGAAATTACAGGCAATCGTAAAAGGCTCGGACTTGGTGTTTATTACCGCAGGTATGGGTGGTGGAACTGGGTCGGGCTGTGCCCCCGTTGTCGCGCGAATGTCCAAAGAAGCTGGGAATTTAACAGTCGGCGTCGTTACGTATCCATTTTCCTTTGAAGGAAGAAGACGTATTGTACAAGCAACTGAAGCGATTGATGCCTTAAGAAAGAACGTAGATACTTTGATTGTCATTCCGAACGACCGCTTGTTAGATGTTTGCCCTGAAGGTACGCCTTTACAAGAGGCGTTTTTGTTGGCCGACGACGTGTTGAGACAAGGTGTTCAAGGTATTTCGGACATTATCACCGTCTCTGGTTTAGTCAACGTCGATTTTGCGGATGTTAAAACTGTGATGAAAGATTCTGGAACTGCCATGTTAGGTGTCGGTGTTTCGTCGGGAAAGAACAGAGCGGAAGAGGCTGCTATTGCGGCCATGTCTGCGCCTTTGGTTGAGAATTCTATCGATAAAGCGACTGGTATCGTGTTTAACATTTCTGGTGGTTCGGACATGACGTTGCAAGAAATTAACACAATCTCAGAAGTTGTCACGAGTATGGCTGACCCGAGTGCAAACGTAATCTTCGGCGCTGTTATTGACGAAAAATACGCGGGACAAATTTCAGTTACTATCATCGCCACAGGCTTTACACCTGCCATGACTTCTCGAGGTGGATTTACTTTTGAATCTGAACAAATGGCACCACCGCCGCCTCAACAAAAACCAACTCAACAAAAGAGAAGTGGATTCTTTGGAAGATAAGAACAAAGAGCGCGAGCGTGTTGTGAAGAAGAACTGAGGTAGACAATTTGAAAGTTTTATATGCGAGCTAAAAAAGAAAGATCTGTAAAAAAAGTCACGTGTTACGCGGATTGAAATAAATATTTATATACTCATTATTTTAAGTTTTATATATTATTATACGTACAATTTTATATAAATCGCGTTGATTTTATTAATCAATCAATCGATTCGATTCTGATTATTATCATCTGGTTTATCGAACCACTTCGCTCTATAGTACTTCAACATACCTCGCATTTTCACGACCCAAACCAAGTTTAAAAGAAAGCCGGCGAAAATCAAAACCAGCAAACAACCTCTCATAAAACTCGGTATAGTTTTATCCTCTCCTTTGCCAAAATTTGGAAGTAAGTTGACAATTGCGAGACCGAAAAGGATCACCCGCACGAGAATAAAAACATAACTAAACACTGTAGAAATATGGTATTCTAATCTATTACCGGCTGGCAAACCTCGATACTTCATCCCAACTTTTTGCGCAATGTAGTCCACAATCGGAAGCGTATATTCCATATCTTTACATGACTTTATGAACCATCTCATGTTCAAAAATGGCGTAGACGCTTCACAAATGGTCAAAAAACCAAGCATCAAAGGATAAGCGCCGTACATGTAACCACCCAAGCCGGCAATGAAGAATAAGATGTGATGGAAGACGATGTCGATGCCCCCTAAATCTGGATATTGATGCACGACGTTAATGAAATCATGTATCATATAGCTCAAGAATGCGATCGAGATGAATTCGCAAAATGCCACAAAACTTCCATCAGTAGATTCATATAAAATCATTTGCTCGTTCAATGGAGCGTTGAATAAAGTAAAGATTATTTTCAATCCACCCCAAGTAAGAAAAACGGCATGCACTGTGCTCACGCAATACGAAGGTGCAGTTCTCTTAAAGAGCTTTTCCTTCTCCGAATTCTCTGGTAAAACTTTCAAGAAAAATACGGATAGATAATGCTGTATGCCCCAGAATATGACACCGGCGATGAGTTTGATCGTTTCAATCATGAATGGATTTTCTTCCAATGAACTACTATTTTTGTTCGAAATGAAGTTGTTAATGAAGTTCATTGTGGCCATTTATATTATTATTAGTAGTATATATAGTTTTGATTAATAAATATATTCGTTCGTTAGTTCGTTCAGACTACTATTAATATATTATTATATTACGAATATATATATATATATATCTTCCAAATTGTCTTAAAGTTGACTGAAAGTTGTCTGTGCCGGAATATATTTTGGCCTTAAAAAATTGATAGTACTGCCTTAGTACGAAGGGGGTACTCAACCACTAAACCCTAATTTACAAATACCCTAAACAGTTTTATGAAACATTTTTCTCGCCAGATATTTTTGGTTCCACCAGTTTTTTTTTGTTGTCTCGTGCCACTTCAACCAAAAAAATGCAACTCTTAAAAAAAACCAGTAGGCAAACCAATAAATCTTAGACATACAATTGTTAAACCACCAAATATAACCCCACCAAAAAACAAACATTTCCAGTATTTAACAGGATTTCTTTCTCTATCAAAGGGGTTTCGTATTCTCCATGTGCGTTCGTATATTGTACCAGGTTCAGTGAATGTGTGGTCTGCGGTCTCTACAAACATTGGTCTTCTACCATTCCCATTTTGCTCTTCTGTCATGGTTCCTCCGCTAAACGATCGTGACGGTACTATACGCGCGTACCAAGCACGTATATTTCAAAAATAATTAATGCCGTATTTCCGTTCGCGCACTTGTTCTTAGCACGAATATGGTACTTTCGCGCGTGTATTAATTTCGCGCAAATACACGACGTGCGCTTTTCCGCGCGACAGTTAGTGTTGTCTTTTTTTTTGTGTGTGTGAAGTCGCCAGAATGAAAAATGTATTTTGTCAGTCTTTTCCCGAATAACTAACCTCACTATTCAAACGCGTACGACATCACTTCAAAACAAGTACTCGTACCCAAACGCGGTAAAAAGAAGTATCAACACTTCCTCTACCCCGTGAATCATCTTAATCAACGATAGTCGCCTTCGGCAACACTCGTTAGTAAATAAATAGAAACCGATTTTTTTCGTCGTCGTTTTTCCCGAAGTCGCGAAAAGTTCCCGAAGTTGCGGACCTTAGTATAGTTTGCGGGTGGGGTGTTGTGAAAGTTGGGAGAGGCGTGGGTGTTCGTTCTGCGCTTCTTTCTCGCCAATCCCATAGTCATATCAACCGAACGAGGTTCGTGGAACTAGTCCCTGCGTTGGTAACTTTACGCGCACGTTCATTTTACAGGCCTTACGAGGTCGAGTGGTGGTTCGGAAAGGTTTACGTTTATTAGAAA